>ENA-ORSB01003462-ORSB01003462.1-human-gut-metagenome-genome-assembly--contig:-NODE-3462-length-11032-cov-3.700009_pt1 | contig 11032 bp, 9 predicted proteins | sample MGYA00242180_ERZ509144 | MGnify/ENA primary metagenome ERZ509144 (study PRJEB26280, sample SAMEA2338661) | human gut metagenome | biome: human gut; feature: human-associated habitat; material: faeces... | reverse complement strand
AGCAGACAGGACAAAAAGTTTAGTGGTATTTCAGGGGCGGTTTGGAGCGAATTGGTGGTATTGGTGATAGCTTTGTTGGCATGAGTTGGGTATACTGTGTATAGCGTTAGAGGAAAGGAGGCAGACAACATGAAGCGATATAAAGTGGAAATGCAGCGAGAAGGTTCCGTAAAATATTTCTTTATACGGGATATGGAAACACTGGAAATTGTGTTGCTGCCAAGCAAGTATCTAATGCATCAGGTGCGGGCAAACCGTTCCCCGAATACTATACGGAGAAATGCATTTGCCCTTGCCTACTACTGGGAATATCTGCTGGAAGAAGAACATGAAGCAGAAGATGTCTATGGAATGGATTACGAAACGCAATATGATTTTTTCGCAGAATATCTGAAATGGCTGAAAGCTGGGAAACATACCGACAATTTGGATAAAGAACCGCAGAATAAAACCTGTAACGCTTACTTAAAAGAAGTGTTCAGGTTTTATTCTTTTTTAGAAGTAGTCAGAAATAACGGTTCCTGCCTGTCGGTATTATCCTATAATCAGCCGATCACAAAGGCAAATGCCATCGGGGTCAGAAGAACCATCCGCTCCCGGTCATTTAAAGGATACTTAAAAGAAGAGGAACGAAACGTCCGGGCAGCCGAACGGAACGAAATCGTAACGATTTTAGAAGCCTGTACAAACTGCAGGGATCAGGTGTTGATCTTACTGACATCGGAACTGGGATTCCGCATCGGTGAAATTTTGGGAATTGATTATACCAAAGACATCGATTACGAAAACCATGAGATCCGGGTAGACTTCCGGGATGATAATGAAAACGATGCAAGAGCAAAAAATGCCGAAGAGCGAAGAGGACGGGTGAGCGATGATACCTTTGAATTCCTGCTTTATTATATCGGGGAATACTGGGACATCCTGCAAAAACAGGAATACCTGTTTATTAACATCAAAGGGGATACCATAGGGAAGCCGTTAAGAGTAGACAGCGTCTACGATATGTTTGAACGCATGGAGAAAAAGACTGGGATCAAGATCACACCGCACATGCTTCGAAGATATTATGCAAATACGAGGTGGGAAGCAGACTGGCCGCTGGAAATGATCAGCCAGGCACTGGGACACAAGCATCTCGATACAACCATACGATATCTGAATGTTTTAGATGACAAGCTGAAAACAGCAAGTCAGGAATTTTACCGCCGATATTCCAAACTTTACGGAGTAGAACAGTTTTTGGAAAGCAGGAGGTGAAGATAGATGCCGGCAAGAAGGGTGTTTGCTTGGGAGCCGGAAGAACAATGGACATCAAGTGAAGAACGGGAAAAGAAGATAGAAGAACTGAGCCGGGAATTAGATGAAAGCATGGACAGCAACTCTGGAAAAGGCTGTCTGAAAGCATACTTGGTAAAAAATGAAGTGTGGCATATAGCAGACATCGATTATGAGCTTAGAGTGGATTATCGGAAATATCTGAAAAGCACTTATTCTGATTCAGCAGTACGCAGTTATTTACGTGGAATGGATAAGGCAAAATTATATGCAATCAGAAAGCATGCCAATACGTTAAAAGGAAAGCAGGAGATAGCAAAGAATACAGATTTAATCCACGAACTGCTCTTTTTACCATATCACCCAAATCCGGCAATCGCAGAAAGATATGACTGCAAAGTTGCCATTGATAAATTAGTTTGGGATTTTCGTGTAAACGGCTCAGAGCTATGCAAGCGTCAGCTTTTAGAAATTATCGAAGATGTCGTACTGCGTGACATAATGCTGAGAGAATGCACAATGCGGTTAAACGGTTTGAAGGTGGTATATCAATTTTGTATGCAGGAACATATTGAGGATTTAAGATATATTACACAGGTACAGGCCGATAAACTTGAAAAATATGCAGATACGGCATATGCAAAAGAGCTTGCAGAAAGAGAACTCCGAGAATGTCAGAAATATCTTTTCTGCCATGCCAAGAATATTTTATGGGATTCAACAGTCTGGTATTTGGAAAGACTGCATCTGGAACAATATAGAGTCAACCCATCCAATCCTGTGAAAAAATTTTCCTTTATGGGCATAGAAAAAAGAGAGAACCGGGAAATTTTGCAGGAATACATGAAATACTGTCTGGGTGTTACACATTTGGCAATGAGTGGCATACAAGCCGAATTCTACAGGATTCTGGCATTTGTCATGTGGATGGAAAAAGAAACCGCGATGGAGCTGAAACTTGCATCAGAAACCGAAATAAAAAAATATTTCCAGATAATTGAGTTAAAAGAAGCTTCTTATTTTAATGATATTGTTATAGCAATCTATCAGCTATATGAATATCTGCAGACGAAAGAAATCATAGACAGGATACCATTTCGTTATGAGTATTATTTGAAAAAAGAAATACATTGTCATAATAACCGAAGCGTAGAGATGGAAATATATGAGAGGATTCTGAGAGAATTAAAAAATTTCCCTGAAATTCCAAGATTGATCCTTTTACATTCTATGCTGATTGGACTAAGGATCAGTGAAGTATGCACCCTGAAAGGGGATGCTTATTCCTGGCAGGGAAGAGATGCGTGGATACAGGTTTATCAGATGAAAATGCGAACATACAAAAGAGTACCGATTCCAGATGTTCTTTATAAGATTATGAAAAGATATTTGGAAAAATATCATATTGGAAGTGAGGATTATGTTTTTCAAAACAAACGGGGAGGGGCATATCAGTATGGTTCGTTTAAGTGGCAAATGAAAGAACTGTTTAATAAGAGGCAGGATATTTTCAAAGGGTATGATTTTAAATCACATGATTTCCGCCATACGATAGCGACTCTGTTATATGATGACGAAGTCCCTCTTCAGAGTATCCGGGACTATCTGGGACATGATTATGAAGAGATGACACAGCAGTATGTGGATTTTATGCCAAAGAAAATTTCAGCAGCGAATCAGGAGTTTTTCAAGAAAGGAGAAAACAGCCTGGCATCAGGAATCAAGAAGTGCAAACGTGGAAAATAAATTTTACATAAAAAAATTGGACTCCTATGAGAAAGCAAGTGAAATTTCAAAAATACGAATGGGAACAGAACCTTCGTATGACCTTGATTTACTGCCGTCTGTACAGATGCAGAAAGAAATGAGGAAGTTCCTGAAATACAGAGGACAACAGCTTGGGGCGGAAAAATTTTATACTGAGAGAAGATTTTACCATCATTTATGTAAAATGCTGCAAACCAGAAGAGACAGACCGGAAAGTTTTTTGGACTGGGACAAAGAAAAATGGAAGCAGCAGATGAAAATATGGCTTTTACAGCAGGAATTGCCCCTGACAGAAATTTCAAAATCCCATTGTGGGAATGAAACGGTATCACAGGCAAAGACATTACACTATATTGACCGATTAATAGATTATTTCCTTGATTTAAGAGATGCTGATGTAGATGAGATGACAAAGGATGTCTGGCAACTTGAAAAACTTGATATACAAGTGAAACAGGATCTGACGCGCACGACCAGAATTATAAATTTTAAGGAAATCTCCCAACAGGATCTCAGAGAGGAAGTAAAAAAGGCAATTTATTTTCAACTGAAAACAGAAAGCATCGGTACTGTAAAAAAAGAAATGACTGCCATTCGAAGGTTTTCAAGATATCTGAAGGAAAACAATAAAGAAGTAGATTCCTGCTCAAAGCTGGACAGGAAAATCATGGAAGAGTATTTGATATACATGAAAACAGAAGATACCGGGACAAAAAGATATCGGGCGGAGCTGACGAGACTGCGGGCATTGCTGAATATGGTAGCTGACGTCTATCAATATCCGCAGGTAAAGGATTTAATTTTGAATCGGGATATTCCACCAGATATAAGGGGAGAAATCAAAATTTATTCCGATCAGGAATTAAAGCGATTTAATGCTTTCCTTACGAAAGTGGATGTGCAGACGGCGAGACTTATGCTTATTCATCAAATGCTTGGAACAAGAATGTCAGATACACTGACACTCAGGACAGACTGCCTGATTGAAAAAGACGGTGAAACCATAATACAGATTCACCAAATGAAAACACATTTTTATGAAAAACCGATTAGTCAGGAACTGGCTGCCTTAATAAAGGAAGCGATTCGATACAGAGAAAAGGAGCACGGAAAAGGTAAATACATTTTTACAAGTTTAAGTGATCCTTCAAAACCAATGAAATATGCTACAGTCCAGCAAAAAATTACAGATAAAATATATCAGGAAAATCTCCGAGATGATAAGGGAGAATATTTTGGATTCGGTTCTCACATGTATCGGCATATTTATGGCATGAAGCTTGCCGAGATGCATGTGGATGACTGGACAATCGCAAGACTACTGGGGCATAGAAGCCTGAGAAATGTAAAGTATTACAGAAAGATGAGCAACAAAATACTGGCAGATGATACACGAAAAACAAGAAACCGATTATCTAAGATGGTACTGGAATGTCTGGAAGGATGGGAGGAAGAATATGAACAAATACGATTCGATGATAGCCTGCAATAAAAAAGCCAGTGAAGAAAAAGTAAACAGGGCAGTGACAGAAATCAGGCAGATGCTGACAGAACGGGAAAAAGTGACGGTCCCAAAACTGACAAAGAGGACAGGATTGTCCAGAGGATTCTTTTATAAGAATGAAACGGTCAGAAAAGAAATGGATCGTGCTCTGGAGCAGCAGGCAGGAATGATAGACCCCAAAAGATACATAGGTGACATTGTACTGAAGAATCGGATCAATGTATTAGAAGAACAGATCCGGGAGCTGAAACGTGAAAAAGAGCAAATGGAAAAAGAAAATGTAAGATTGAGAAAAGCCTTAAACAAGAAAGACCTGAACGTATTAAAAACTTTATAATCTGAATTAGAAAATAATCTGCAACGGCCGGGAAGAATTTCCCGGTTGTTGTGGTTGGAATATAAAAGTGTAGATAACAAAAGGTGTGCATAAATTGTATTTATGATATACTTATCGATAAGTTAAATTCGAAGAAAGAGGATGATAGAAGATGGAAAATCCGTTTGAATTTCATGAAGAAGATACAATTATTGCATGCGTAGGTGACAATGGGGGAACTACCGATGAGGATATAAGAAATGGGTTCAAGCGTACCGTTGAACTTCTGACGGAATCATTGAAAACAGGTTCCGAAGTTGAAGATCTGTTAGTATATCCTATCGTTTATAACGCCAGACACAGCATTGAGCTATCTTTGAAGATTGTCATAAAAATGTTATGGCGAATAGAGGAAAAGAAAGGGATATGTTATTCTGAGGAAGTCTTAAAGGAAAGAAAAAAAGAATTACACACGCATAGTATTGAATGCCTATATAAATTAGCATGTGATAAGAAGAATATTGACAGAAGAATTCCTGCATATTTTGAGAATATAGAAGATATGATTTACTTTTATTATTTCGATGAAGAGGGGGATGCCTTCAAATATGAACTAAATAAAGAAGATGAACCACATATGATAAAAAACAAAATTTCTCATGTAAGTATTGAATTGTTAGAAACAGAATTTAAGGAAGTAATGAAAAAATTTGATGATTTGATATATTTTCTGGATAATTGTATCTTTGAATATTCGCTAGGAACATTTACCAAGAGCTTGTCGAGAGCAGATATATGGGATATTTCGAAGCGGCTTCCTGTATATGAAGAATGGAGAACAGAGAAATTCAAAGAAGTCAAAGATGAGATTAAGCAAGAATATCATCTCGGAAGTAAAGAATTTTCAGATGCTGTAAATCTAATTAAGGAAAATAGAGAGTTTTCGGTAAATATTGGATGCGAGAAAGTATTCGGGTCAATTACAGAAAATGAATTAAAAGAATACGCTTCATTGGTTAGATACTATTCTGAGAAAAGTAAATCTGACAACAAGGGTAAAGAGATAGGGTTCGATTTACGCAAAATACAAAAGAATGGGGAGATTTTGAAAAAATATTTATCCAGCATTTCTATGAATACATTAAATACACTATTATGTTTTAGTGAGATGAGTAATAGTTTCTTAGCGGTTGAACATTTGGAAGAGGTTCATGATGACATAGTCTCTAAGGCGTTTGACGGAACATATCTCATAAGAAAACTAAAACAAAGAAATATATGTTTAAGAATCTTATATGGAATGAAAAAGTGTGGACAGGTGACTTATGCAAAACAGTTGAGTGCTGCACTGGAACAAGAAGGAGTAGAGCTAACGCTTTGAGAACAATAGTGAACACGATACACTCGTGTCTCTGACGTTAAAGCCAGTGTTTTAGAGGGCTGGGAGAGGGATGCCCAATTTTATGGATGAGCCCACAGTTGGTCTGGATGTGATAGCCAGGGATGAAGTGCTGAACATGCTGAGAGAATATATGGAAGAAAATGAAAGCAGTTCTATTCTGATCAGTTCACATATTTCATCAGATCTGGAGAGTCTTTGTGACGATTTTTATATGATCCATGCCGGAAAAATTATCCTTCATGAGGATACAGATGTACTGCTGTCAGATTATGCAGTTCTTAAAGTTGCAGAAGAAGAGTACGAAAAACTGGATCAGCAATACCTTATTAAGATCCGGAAAGAAGCTTATGGATACAGGTGTCTGACAAACCAGAAACAATTTTATATGGAAAATTATCCGGATGTTGTAATTGAGAATGGAAAGATTGATGATCTGGTAGTGATGATGGAGGAACAGGTATGAAGGGATTATTTGTAAAGGATATAGAACTGATGAAACAGCAGAAACAGTATTTTATCCTAGTTATTGTAATGGGAGTCATCCTGAATCTGGCAGGAAGCGGGAGCGTCAGTTTTGCTATAGGATATTTTACGTTTGTCACAGCAATTTTTGCCATTACGACTATAAGTTATGATGAGTTTGATAATGGTCTTGCATTTCTTATGACCTTGCCGGTTACCAGAAAACAGTATGTGGCGGAGAAATATCTGCTGGGAGCAGGGCTTACGGCTGCAGCGTGGGGAATTGAAGCAATAACGGGAGTGATCTGTAAAGGTGTGGCAGAGCTTCAGGGGTGCCTGAGTGAGAAAATTATTGGCACTCTGATATACATTCCACTGGCGCTTCTTATGTTGTCAGTATCGCTCCCGCTTGTAATACATTTTGGAGCAGAAAAAGGACGTTATATTGCAATGGTCATGTGGGCTATTATAATTGCCGTAGTTTATATTCTGATAAAAACAATGGGACTTTCAGCAGACGCAGTCGATGCATGGCTGAATGGACTGAACCGGGGAATGGTATTGGCCGGAGTTGTATTATTTACAGTAATTGTATATATGGGATCTTTTTGGATTGGTGTCCGGCTTATGGAGAAGAAAGAATTCTGATGTGTCTCGAATATGGTTGTAATTATAAAAGCAGTGTGCTAAAATTGTATCAGCGTAATTGAATAAGCTGTTAAGTGAACATTATCATATGCAGATTTTGTGTATGGTAATGTGAGAGGGAATCAGGTGAAATGCCTGAACGGTTGCGGCCACTGTATACAGAAAAAAAGCGGGATTGTAATATGTCATTGCATAAATATGTGAGAAGGCGGAATCCGGCTGTCAGAGAGTATCTGGAAATATTTCTGATACAACATTCATGAACTGCTGAAGCATGGATGTTGTATCAGTTTTTATTTTGTGGAAACTTTCTGTGAACTGTGAGTCAGGAAACCTGCCTGACAGCGTAAAGAAGGAGCTTCCGTAAAAAGTATCCGTTATTCTTATCACTTCTATTTTACTTTTTCTGAAGTCCCATCTTTTCGGTTACACGAACAGGTAAATAACATATACGAAAAGAGAGGAAGTCAAATGAAAAACAGGTATTTATCCACAAGAATCATGGCAATTATGATGGCAGCAGCTATGGCAGTTTCCGCAGCTCCGGCAGCTTTTGCAGCAGAGAGAGCAGACTCTGAGACAATCAAAGAGGACAATCAGCCGGCAGCAGATGCAGACTCTGATACACAGGAAGATGCAGACGCACAGGATTCAGCAGATGCAGATAAGACAGCAGACGCAGAAGGTACAAAGACAGAATATCCTCTGACCATCACAACCTATGATTATGATGGAAATGAAATCGAAACAACCTATGAAAAGGCACCGGAGAAAGTTCTTGCTGTATATCAGGGAAGCATTGAAACCATGCTTGCACTTGGCCTGGAAGACCGTCTGGTAGCTACTGCAGGTCTTGACAATGAAGTTCCGGATGAACTTAAAGATGCATTTTCAAAAACAAATTATCTTGATGAATTTACCCCATCCCTTGAGACTGTAACGATGTTGGAGCCAGACATGATCTTATCCTGGAGCTCCCTGTTTTCTGATAAAAATCTCGGAAATGTAACAGACTGGATCGACAAAGGCTGCAACACTTATTACAACACAAACACACGTCCTGACGGAGACAGAACTCTGGAAAATGAATTTACAGACATCTTAAATCTTGGAAAGATTTTTGATGTACAGGACAAAGCACAGGCAATCGTAGATGATGCAAAGGCAGTGATCGATAAAACTCTTACAGCAACAGCAGATGTAGAAGAGAAACCAAGCGTAATGGTTCTGGAACCTCTTGGAGAAGATATCACAAACTATGGTGCAAAGAGCCTTGGTGGAGATATGGTAACACAACTGGGTGCGACTCTGGCAAACCCGGATGCTTCTACAGCAGGAAAAGAAGATATCATTGCAGCAAACCCTGATGTGATTTTTGTTGTATACATGCCATATGCAGGTGATGATCCGGAAACTGTAAAAGAAAGCCAGCTTGCCGTTATTAAGGATGACGAAGCACTTCAGAGCCTTGACGCTGTAAAGAACGGTCGTGTTTATCCGATCATGCTCAGTGAAATGTACGCAAGTGCAACACGTACACAGGATGGTATTGAAACTTTCGCAAAAGGATTATATCCGGATGTGAATCTTGACTGATTGAGGACATAACAGTGAAAGAACAGGTTTCACAGACAAAAAAAGGCAGTGTGCTCAGGACATCCATGTATGTGGCAGTTCTTATCGGGCTTGCGGCATTTCTGATTTTTTCCATTCTTGCAGCAATCACTTTTGGAAATGCAGATCTGTCACTGAAAGATGTTTACAGTGTCATTGCATATAAATTGTTTCATATCAAAAGCCTGTCCGCCTATGCAGAAGGCGCAGTTCACGATGTTGTGTGGCTGATCCGGCTGCCCAGAGTCCTGCTGGCTCTGGCAGTTGGAATGGCTCTTTCCGTCTGTGGCGTAGTTATGCAGGCGATTGTCCAGAACCCACTGGCAGATCCGTATGTACTTGGTATTTCATCCGGTGCATCCCTTGGTGCAACACTGGCGATCATGCTTGGAGTTGGTGGATTTCTCGGTGGAAACTCAGTTGGTGTTCCTGCATTTATTGGTGCAATGGTCACTTCTTTTGCAGTAATTGCCATTGCAAACATGGGCGGAAAAGCTACTTCTGCCAAACTGATCCTTGCCGGAATGGCTGTCAGTGCGGTATGTTCTGCTTTTTCCAATTTTGTTATCTATATCACCAATGACAAAAATGCAGCAACAGAAGTAATGAAGTGGACGATGGGAAGCCTTGCAGGCGCAAGCTGGAGCAGAGTAGGTGTGATGCTTCCTGTTACATTGATCTGTGTAATTATTTTCTGGACGCAATATCGTAATCTGAATCTGATGCTGTTAGGAGATGATGTATCGATCACACTGGGAACTGATTTGCACAGGCTGAGAACTTTTTATCTGATCGTTGCTTCTGTAATGATTGGGTTTGCAGTATATTGTGCGGGTGTGATCGGCTTTGTAGGACTTGTGATCCCTCATGTGATCAGAATCCTGTTTGGAACAGACCACAGAAGATTACTGCCATTAAGTGCACTGCTTGGTGCATCATTCCTGATCTGGTGTGATGTGGCATGTCGTGTGATCCTGAAGAATTCTGAGATGCCGATCGGTGTGCTGGTATCCATTATCGGTGCTCCATGCTTTATTTATCTGCTTGTGCGGAAATCCTATGGATTTGGAGGTAGTAAGTAATGAAAATCACTACAGAAGATATTCAGGTTGGATTTCACGCCAGACAGATACTGAAGGGAATTTCCATAGAGTCAAAGGATAAGGAACTGGTAGGGATCATCGGACCAAACGGAAGCGGAAAATCTACATTATTAAAATGCATCTACCGTATCCTGAAGCCAGATGCAGGTGCCGTTTATCTGGACGGCGAAGGACTCCATTCCATGAGTGTAAAAAGCTCCGCCAGAAAAATGGCAGTTGTGGCACAGCACAATTACTACAACTTTGATTTTACCGTACGGGAAGTCGTGTTGATGGGACGTGCACCTCATAAGAAAGCATTGGAACGGGATAATGCAAAAGATTACCGGATTGTTGAAGAAGCACTGAAAACGGTACAGATGGATGCATTTGCGGATCGCACATTTTCTACGCTGTCAGGTGGAGAGCAGCAGAGGGTTATTCTGGCAAGAGCACTTGCACAGCAGACACCTGCACTGATCCTTGATGAGCCGACTAACCATCTGGATATCACACATCAGATCATGCTGATGGAACTGGTAAAGAAACTTAACGTAACTGTAATATCAGCTATCCATGACCTGAATATTGCGGCGGCATACTGCGATAAGATTTATGTATTGAAAGATGGTGTGCTGGAAGGATATGGAACTCCACAGGAAGTACTCACTCCGGAGCTGATCAAAAGGATTTACCAGGTAGATTCGGAAGTGGTAAATGACAGCCGCGGGAAGATGCATATTTTATTTTTATAATATGAGAATTGACAGGCCAGAGTCAGAAAAAATTTTGACTCTGGCCTGTTGTATATGGAGAAAAAAGATGAATAAGATAGGAATTTTAACAACCGTAGCAAGAATTCCCTCACCTATAGGTGATGGGATGAATTGCACATTCGAGCATATCTGCTCAAATTCATAAAAAATCGCAAAAACACTTGTTCTGATACAATAAATATA
>ENA-ORSB01003460-ORSB01003460.1-human-gut-metagenome-genome-assembly--contig:-NODE-3460-length-11037-cov-15.014387_pt1 | contig 11037 bp, 16 predicted proteins | sample MGYA00242180_ERZ509144 | MGnify/ENA primary metagenome ERZ509144 (study PRJEB26280, sample SAMEA2338661) | human gut metagenome | biome: human gut; feature: human-associated habitat; material: faeces... | reverse complement strand
TGCAAATTTAACACTTTCCACAAAATTTATGCACCGGGATTTCGGCTTGACCCGATCTTTCCCCATCTGTTGGAATGCTTGTCTTGCCTGATTATACTCTTGCAATTCTTGATATTGTACTTGAGCGATGGAATAATTCAATATCTGATTAAATGTCTGATTCAGATATTGAGGATTTTCCAATTGCGAAGCCAAACTTCCGGTTTGAATATTTTGATTTGGCACATTGCTGCTTGCCATATTGTAGTTGACCGCCTGACTATACATAAGGCCAACTTGAGCAGTCTGAACCAAGGATTGAGCGAAAGCACTTGCTAGATTGCCCCAGAACGCGGCTCTGCGTCTTCTCTTTTCTTCTTTTTCAGCTTCCTTTCTAGCGCGTTCTGCTCTTTTTTGTTCGATTAATGAATAATCTCCTATTCCATCTTTTGAAAGAAGAATATCTGTCTTAGATTTAATTTTGTCATTTTTTTTAATGACAAAACCCAAATCTTGATCATACCAAATAAAATTGTCCTCATAATCATTGAATAGAGGCTCTCCTCCCATATCGTATATCTTTCTAGTTTGTATTAGATGATTATTTTGGTTAAAATAAGAAAGCCAACCCTCAAAGTATCCGATATGATTTTTAACGGGTATAAACCTTAAAGTTTTAAAACATTCCTTAAAAGGGATTATGACTTCGCCATTAATATCTCTTGCTTCCTTATACATCCCTTTTTCTAATAAAAAGAAGCCTGGAATCTCTTGAGTAGATGTATTTGAGTATTCTCTTTTTCCTGAATCAAACGTGATTTGATCGATTTCATCTGAAAAAGGTATTATCAAATTGCCTTGCAAATCGGATATGCCGATATGCCTGCCTTTCTGAACCCTAAAACAACCCAACCCATTATTCATTGAAATAAATTCAGCTACGGAATATTGACGACTTAATGGAATGATGGTGTCACCTCTAAAATTATGGGCGGTAAAACGAAGCGTGCATTCAGTCGTTTGGTTGGCGTTGATGGAATAAGGTGGTTTTCAGATAGTTATGGACATAGCGAGGTCGCGCGGTGTTAAAACGAAACGTTCCTGAAAGTTTACATAGGTTTAAATAGGTTTACATTATTGGGTGGAAAAGTTATATAAACGCGAAGGCTTGTTTAAATGTGGCGAAAATAGGTTTATATGGGGGGGTAAAAATAGTTGGACAGGGAGAGTGTGGGTACAGGAATCACGGGAGCACAAAGCGGTCTTGAGGGGCAGAGAGGAGGCTTTGTATCATATTTATATTCTGAAATTATTCCAAATAATTATTATTTAGTATCTTTGCGGTGGATTTAAAGAGAAACAGTATGACAAAGGTTGTTCATGTGCATTTGAAGGGGAAAAGACGCGACCTTTATTTCGGGTCTGTGTCGGCGGTGTATGAGGTATTGACCAAGGAGGAGGTTGGCGCAAGCAAGGGATATTTACTCCACGCCGGGCTTTCCGGAGGCGGCACAGTAATCACTAAAACAGCGATAATCAAGCAGTCAGAGTTAATTAGATGCCGTCGTAAGTGTGATTTGAAGTAAATCCCCTGGTAGTATATTCATAGGGAATTTAAACGGAGGAGGAATCTTCCGTTTTTTTATGTCAAAACATTTGATCTTAGACTTGGAGGTGCGTTTGGGGGTGCGTTTTGGGGGTGCGTTTGGGGGTGCATTTTATAGCACAAAAGCACCAGTGGAACACAGGAAGCGACACGGAATTTTGGCGATTTCGGGCAATTTAGGCAACATTAGGGGGGCAAACTGCCAGCGCAACATTTTAACCACACGTTTTTACACATAATTAGACTGTTGTTAATCAATAATTTATCCGTCTTACACATTTGGTATATGCGCGTGGAACATTTTAAGGTGTCGCTAAGATGTCTCTCTTGAGGTGCCGTTAGCTTATTAAGAGTTCATATTTTGATTTCAACCGGCTTATCTGATCCAGTACAGTAGGATATTTCACCGTTTCAGAATCGTGCAATTCGTCATCTAATCTATTTATAAGATAGGCCAATCGATTTTGCCTCGCAGATGGCCTTTTATAGCTTACCAAGACTTGATCCCAGTATGATTCAAAGTTATTATAGGTGGTAATCAGAATCGATTCAAAATCTAAATCGATAGCTTTTATGAAAGAGGATGGGGTGGGACAATCAATTTCTTCATCAAACTCTAAATAATGGCATCTTCTACAATATCTGAGTGAAACGCCAACCTCCTCATAAATACACTGATCCAAACAAGGTCGATACTTATTATAAGTCTTTATGGCACTTTTATAGTCGTATAGACTATTGAGCTCGTTTGAGCTCAATGAATAATAAGCTTTAATAAGGTTGTTAAAGCTAATAAGCCGGTCGCGCTTATAGCTTTTCAATATGCGTTCAAGCCTTTCGTTACTTTGTTCATACATAGTTTTTCCTGTATTGTATTAATACCAGTTATTGAAATCATAATCGATTGAAAATCTCTTATATGCAGTGGATTGGTATATTTCACTCAATATGTATGACGCCTACGACACGTGCCAAGCCCGCAATCTCATCCTTGGGGATGTCGAAAGGGTCATACTCCGCGTTATCTGAGACAGCCAACAGACAGCCGGTTTCGGTGCTTTTGCGTAGCCGTTTTACAATCATCCCCTGCTCATGTGTTGCAATAAGGTGTGGTTTGTTCCAATGTATGAATCTCGACTCATGAATTATTGAACACGCGATAATGTCTCCGGGATATATGAACGGCACCATTGAATCGCCATACACCTCTATCAAGAAGTCGACATTCAAATGACGAAATTTTGGAATCACATAGTACCCTATTACATCACGTTCCTTGATATTTATATTTTCGTCATTTATCAATCCTCCAGCGGCCTTTTCAGAGACTAACGGGATTGCACCAGGGGTGTCCTTGGTAATTAAAGATTCGTATTCTGTATCAAACAGCAATGTTGAGGAAGGCTTCATAACGTGCTTATGTGCTTGCGTGGAAGCTTTAGCTGGGGAGGGTTCAAACGTAATAGCCTCTTCAGGATTGAGCATCTGACCAGCTCCGGTCAAAAGCCAGGTCGGATTGACCTCTGGCGCATAGGCGAGAAATTTCGCAATGTTATCTTCTCTAATTCCGTTAGGTTGCTTCAGTATACCACGGGTAATACCTGAGTCTTGATAAAATTTATATTCAGAAACTCCTCGCTGTTTCAGGTAAAGCAAAATATTTTGCTTTACAATCGATTTTTCTTGCGTATTTTCTTGCATAATCAAAATATCTCGTATATCTTTGCATCGAGTTCCCAATGGAACGGCGGTCAAAGATACGAAAAAGCCGCGAGATAGACAAAATTTAAGAAGTTATCGGTTCGAGTCCGAGTTCTTCCACAAAATCAAAAATTGAATGCGATGAAACAACAGTCAGAGACAATGGTCGAGAACGCGGTGAAGGTTCTTCTTAAGACCCTACAACGTAATTTTGAGGACGCTGGCAACGTTCTGGATCGCTTCGAGGAGACTCACGATGACGAGGAGTGCCATTTCAATAGAAATTACCAAGCCCTCGTCGCCGGACATTTCCATCTTGGCAAAGCCACAGAGAAGATGAACCGCCAGTTGAACAAGAAACTATAACCATACAACTAAATTCAAAATGAAAAAATCCATCACCGTCACGGCTGAACAGAGCCGCAAGCTGGAGAAGATATTCGATTGCACCGACAGGATGGTGCGCAAGGCGCTGACCTTCAATTCGGACTCCCTGCTCGCCCGCAAGATAAGGATGGCGGCCCGCAAGATGGGCTGCAAAGCCCAGCTCATTGTAGCGGAGTCGGAGTGCTTTTATGACAGCGAGGGCAACATGATACAGTCGTTCATCAACGGAGCCTCCATCAAACTTGACAAGACCACCGGCAAGGGGTATGTCATCCTCGACGACAATGTGGTCGCTGAGTTTGATGATGTCAAGGTTGCCGACATCCCGGCGATACAGCTTCGGGCTGCCTCCCTTTAATCCGGTAGCAAGTGTTCGAGATGGAGTTGTATAATGGAATAATATGCGTGACGTATGACGAGCTGACATCAGCCCGCGATGGCGAGCCGGTGATGGCCCAAAATACGCTCAAAGCGCAATTGCGTCGTCACCCCGAGCTGCGCGTGTCCCGGGCTGGAGGCCTAGGCACCTGCGCACGCATAGACTACTACAAGCTCCGCGAATGCTACCGCCAGCGCTTCGAGGAACGTTACGGCGACCCCGGGGAGCTACTCCGGAAGGAGGCCCTCAGGGAACAGCTGAAGGTCGCCGTCGACAACGACGCCCGGAAATTCTTCGAGGACTACACCTATGAGAAGGGAGGACGGATTACGCGCCTTCCCGAAGAGACGATCCGGGAATACACCACAAACGCCTCCGTGCTCAACCGCCTGGTGGAAATCCTCGATGACACCAGCGTCTACCGCAAGGCGTTGAACGGCCCGGTCCAAAGCGTGGAGGAGACCATAGGTGAGGTCTACGAGGAGATGCGGTGCGCCTACGGGCACACGCTCCCGGCCAGCATCAGGCGTCTGCAGTCGAAAATCCGGACTTACCGCCAGGAGGGATACCGATGCCTGCTCAGCGGGAAGATCGGCAACTCCAACACGGCGATAATCACCCCGGAGGCCGGCAGGTTCATAGTCGCCCTGAAAAGGAGCTCCGTGCCGGTGTACACCAACAAGCAGATACTCGACAGGTACAACCTGGAGGTGGATGCCGTCAACCGGCGAAACCGTGGCAAGGAAGGTTTCCAGGAGTGGAAGCCCCTGAAAAGCCTCCAGAGCCTGACCCAGTACCTGAAACGTCCCGACATAGAGCCGTTGTGGTACGACGCCGTCCATGGGGAGCTTGCCTCCCACCAGCGTTACAGCCGCAAGAACCAGACCGAGATGCCGTCAATGAGGGACTCGCTCTGGTACGGAGACGGCACGAAACTCAACCTCTATTACAAGGAGTGGGTCGACGGGAAAGGCTGGCAGGCCCGGACGATGCAGGTCTACGAGGTCATCGACGCGTATTCGGAGGTGATGCTCGGCTACCACATCTCCGACAACGAGGACTACGAGGCGCAGTACCACGCCTACCGAATGGCCATCCAGGCCTCCGGGCACAAGCCCTACGAGCTGGTGCACGACAACCAGGGCGGCCACAAGAAAATCGGCGCCTTCCTCGACCGGATCGCGGCCCACGTCCACCGTCCGACAGCACCATACAGCGGGCAGTCGAAGACCATAGAAAGCGTCTTCGGACGGTTCCAGGCGCAGGTGCTGCACAAGGACTGGCGCTTCACCGGGCAGAACATCACCGCGAGGAAGGCGGAGAGCCGTCCCAACCTCGAGCGCATCAAGGCCAATGTCGACAAGCTCTACACCATCCAGGAACTCAAGGAGGCCTACGCCAAGGCCCGAAAGGAATGGAACGAGAGCCTCCACCACGCCACCGGGCAGAGCCGCCTGGAGATGTACCGGAGCAGCATCAACCCCGAGACCCCCGAGGTGACCGTGGGCGATATGGTCGACATGTTCTGGCTCACCGCCGACAGGCAGGTGACATACACCGACAGCGGGCTGAAGCTCACGGTGAAAGGGAAGACCTACCGCTACGAGGTGTACGGCGAGGACGGGATGCCTGACCACGGGTTCCTGCGCGAGAACCGCGGTCGTAAGTTCATCGTGCGCTACGACCCGTATGAACCCGGGTCTGTCAGGCTCTACACCAAAGACCCGGATGGCCGCGAGCGTTTCGCCAGGATAGCCGGTACCTACTTCGTGGTGCATCGCAACATACAGGAGCAGACCCCGGAGGAACGGGCCTTCATCCTGGCCAACATCAAGGCCAACACAGAGGACCGGGTGGCGCGGCAGATAGAAGGGCGCGTCATCGAGCGCGAGCACGGCACCGCCATGGAACAGCAAGGGCTCAAGCGTCCCAAGCTCGCCGGGGTCACGCGCCAGAAGGATGTCGAGCGTGAAATCGACCTCGAGGTGCGCCGCCGGACGCGGAAATACAGCCTGGATCCGGAAGACCTGTCGCCCGGGCGTGTCGGCAAGGCCATAAGCAACATGATTCTCGACCCGATAGACGGGAAAATCCGCATCGACCAACGCCGGGTCGCCGGAAAATTATGACACATACAACCACCATCAACAGACTAACGACTAAAACAAACCACCACCAATGACACATCAGGAAAAAGACATCATAGCGCAAGCGCTGAGGGAATATGTGGCCAAATATCCCAGCCAGAACAAGGCTGCCGCCAGTCTCAAGGGAATCTCCCCGGCCACACTGAGCGTAATCCTGGCCGGCGACTACCGCAGCGTCAGCGACAACATGTTCCTGTCGCTTAAAGAGCAGCTCATCCCCGGAGCCGGGCGTGGGGGATGGCAGGTCGTGGAGACCGGAACCTTCCAGGAGGTACAGGCGGCGCTTTCCGACGCCCAGCAGTTCCGCAATGTGAGGTGGATAGTTGGGGATGCAGGATGCGGCAAGACCACCGCCGCCGAAATCTACGCCCGCGAGAACAAGGAGGTCTTCGTGGTGCTCTGCGACGAGGACATGCGCAAGAGCGACTTCATCCGGGAGATAGCCCGCAAGGTGGGGTTGCGCGGGGCCGGGTTGCGGATACGGGAGATGCTCGAGGCCTGCATCGCCCAGATTTCCCGGATGGACTCCCCGCTGCTTGTCTTCGACGAGGGCGACAAGCTCAACGACAACGTCTTCCATTACTTCATCAATATCTACAACCACCTCGAGGGCAAATGCGGGATAGTGTTCATGTCAACCTCCTACATCGAGGCCCGCATCGAGCGTGGGGTGAACGCCAACCGCAAAGGCTACAACGAGATATACTCCCGCATAGGGCGCAGGTTCTTCAACCTCGATCCTACAACGGAAGTCGATGTGGCCGCCATATGCCAGGCCAACGGGATCAGCGACAGGCGGACGGTGGCCAGGATAATTGCCTCGGCGGAAAAGAACGGATTCGACCTGCGCTGTGTCAAAGGTGCCATCCACCGCGAGAAACGCGTCAGGGCGGCAGGCACGGATGAGAACGACATTTGAACAGCTTTCAACCACCATTCAGACACTATTCAAACAAAGAGCAAAATGGCAAGAGCATATTCAGCAAGCGAAGTGATGAAAATGAAAAAGAGGGTGATTCCTTTCACCGGAGCCTGGGCTGACGCCTTCGGGCAACCGGAACGCACGGGCATATGGTTTGTCTGGGGACAGTCCGGCAACGGGAAAACAGGGTTCCTCATGCAACTCGCCAAAGAGCTGTGCAAGTTCGGGCGTGTCGCCTATGACAGCCTCGAGCAGGGGACAAGCCTCAGCATGCAGCAGACGCTCGTCCAGAACAGGATTGAGGAGACCGGGGGCAGATTCCTGCTGCTCAACCGCGAGCCCATCGAGGAGCTTGACGCGAGGATGTCCAAGCCCAAGAGCCCGGACTTCTACATCGTGGACAGTTTCCAGTACACCGGCCTGAGCGCCGCCGAGTACGCCGACTTCGCCAGCCGCCACCGCAACAAGCTGATAATCTTCGTCAGCCAGGCCGAGGGGAGGAATCCAGATGGCCGGACAGCCCGCAAAGTAATGTTCGACGCCGACCAGAAGATATTCGTGGAAGGTTTCAAGGCAGTGTCGAAGGGCCGCTTCTTCGGTCCGAAAGGCCATTATGTGATCTGGGAAGAGGGCGCGGAACGTTATTGGGGACGCAAAACCAGTAACAATTTGGATTGATATGAGCAAAAAAAACATCTATATCGGACCAAACACCGGGCGCGAATACAATCTCGCTGCCGGTGAGAAAATTGATGCGGAGGCAGAGGGCATAGGCTACACCGGCGATAAAGCGTCCCCTTCGGCGATTGTCAACGGCAGAGAAGTGTATAAACGAATCTTCATCCGTCGCAAGAAGCCTGAAGAGATTTTGGCAGAACTGGACATCCGAGACGAGGAAAGGCTGCACAATCAAATATATGCCCTCTGCAAATGGTTCCAGGATTTTGCCGGGCAGGATGTAGAACTGATTTTCGGAGTGAGACCATTATGAGCGAGAAAAAGGTAACAATAGAAGTGAGGCCTGATGGTCGCATCCGCAAAGAGGCTTTCATGATTCCTCCGATGGTGTGTCCGTACTGCGGTGGCAAAGGCTGGTTTTACAGCGGCGAGAGAACCCGAAACAATTACATATCCCGATTACGATGGAACCGGCGAGGTCATCGCCTTGGTGACGATAGATTGGAAACCGAATAACACCAACTGATATGGAAGACAAGATTGAAATCGGCGACATTGTCGAAGTGACAGGCGGAGACAGGGGCTATGTGGCGGCCATCAGGGACTATGGCACCCATGTGGTGTACTTCATTGAGACGGGACAACTCCTGAAACTCCCGGTAAAGAGAGAGTGGATCAAGCTTATTCAAAAACAACCCGAATAAATAGTAGAATTATGGCAAAAGAGAAACGGATAACAGCTGTCGGGTATATCACCGTCACTGGTGTAGCCTCCATCAAAGGCCGACGAATCCGGCACATCCATAATGCCCGATTAGGCTTTGCCGGAGAAATTTTGAAATCAGGGCTGCGTAAGCTTTCAATGGAATTCAAAAAGGTTTTCGAGAAACAATTGAGAGTGGAGTATCCGGAGCATGAGTGGAACCTGAGGATGTCATCTAAAGTGACTTTAACGGAGTGTGATATGCTCATAGGCGGAAAAGACAATGAAACAGCAGGTGAGTAACTTCGGGCGGTTCTACACCGCGATACGGGAGATGAACCCCATCGGAGACCGTGACGAGGTCAAGCGCAGCATCGTGCTTCAGTACACGGATGGCCGCACCGAGAGCCTGAGGGAGATGACCCGGGCGGAGTATGACCGATGCTGCTCCGACCTGGAACGCGGAACCGGGGGCCGGGAGAAGCTCCGCAAGGAGCGCAGCGCGACCCTCCACCTGATGCAGCGCATGGGGGTCGACACCTCGGACTGGGAACGCGTCAACGCCCTGTGTCGCGACCCGCGAATCGCGGGGAAAGACTTCCGCCGGATAGCCGACGATGAACATCCCGGGCTGCGGGCCAGGCTCCGCGCGATAGGGCGAAAGGGTGGGTTCCGGGGACAGCCCGGACGGCAGGAGCCCCCGCAACCACCAGCCGGGACAATGACCGTCAGGGTCAGTCCGGTCGGACAGGCATGAGCGCCAATGACACAAACGACACACGACACAAACCATAAAAACAAAGAGACGATATGGAACAGGTAGAAATGACCGCCTTGGAGCGGGAAGAGTACGAGGCCTTCAAGGCCGAACGTGAGAAGAAGCGCCGGGAGCAGGAACGCAAGGAGCAGCTGCGCCAGTACGCGGAGATGGTCGACGAGGAGGTGGCGACCACCATCCCCCAGCTCCGCGAGGTGAGCGACATGCTGAGACAGGTCAAGGAGACCGTGTTCGGCAACTTCAAGGCCATCCTGGCCATGAAGGCGGAGATAACAGGCGTGAGGCCCGACAGCCAGTTCAGCCACACGTTCACCACCTCCGACGGCGCATTCAGGCTGATCCTGGGGGTGAACACGCTGGACGGTTACCGCGACACCGTCGAGGACGGCATTGCGATGGTCAAGGGCTACATCGAGGGCCAGGCCAGGGATGACGCCACCAAGGCCCTGGTAAACGCCGTCCTGCGCCTGCTCAGCCGCGACAGCCAGGGCAACATCAAGGCCAGCCGGGTGCTGCAGCTGCGCAAGATGGCGGAGGAGAGCGGCGACGAGCGGTTCCTGGAGGGTGTCCGCATCATCGAGGCCTCCTACCAGCCCACCGTCAGCAAGAGGTTCATCCGCGCCCAGTACAAGGACGGTGAAGGCGCCTGGCGGCAGATACCGCTGGGAATGACAGACGTAGACTGAAAAAACGACACCATGATCAGAGAGATAAAAAGACCACCGAAAATCGCGCTGTGCCGTCATTGCCACGGCACCGGCGCGGTGACCGGGGACGAGCCCGGGGAGACCCACGTGTGCCTCCAGTGCGAGGGGAGCGGCCGCGTGACCGTGAGCTGCGAGATGACCCTCGACATAAGGCCGTACAAGCCAAGACCCAAGGAACCACCAAGAATCATCTGACGCACGATGGCGGAAAAGCGAGGAATGTCATACAGGAAGCGCGTCGAGGAGATAAACCGGATATATGACCGCTACGCCCGCAGCGGGCTGAGCAACCGCGAGATATGGCGCAGGCACATATACCCGGCCTACTGGATCAGCGAACGCACATTCTACAACATCATGAACGCCACGGCGGGGCCTGAGGACCCGGTCGTGGCGTCCGACGCGCCAAGCCTGTTCGACATGCTCGATGACGAATCAGACAAAACAGAAACGACATGACAGACATAAGCACGCAGATCCGTGAAGTGTTCCGCCGCATACTCAAGGACATCGCGGTGGACCTCAAGTCCGAGTTCGACCGCAACTTCGAGCGGGAGGCCTTCTTCTCCCAGGCGTGGCAGAGGCGCAAAAGCCCCACGCGCCCCGGCGGCCACATCCTTGTCGCCACAGGAGGCCTGAGGAAAAGCATCCGCAGCGAGATCCGCGAGAACAGCGTGGTGTTCGTCTCCGACCATCCGGCGGCAGCCATCCACAACGAGGGGGGCGAGATAGTGGTGACCCAGAGGATGAAGAGGTTCTTCTGGTGGAAATACCGCCTGGCCACCGGGGCATTCGGCCGCAAGAAGGACGGTTCCCTGAGGAATGACAGGCGCAACCGTCAACTCACGGACGAGGCCCTGTTCTGGAAAGCGATGGCGCTCAAGAAGCCCGGGAGCAAAATCAGGATACCGCAGCGCCGGTTCCTGGGGAACGCCCCGGAGGTGGAGGCCGCTGTCCGCCGGATCATCGAGGACAACCTCACCGAATACGTCAACAATTATTACTGTCCGCTAAACCATAAAGCAGTGAGTCCAACTTTCTGATAAGTAG
>ENA-ORSB01003459-ORSB01003459.1-human-gut-metagenome-genome-assembly--contig:-NODE-3459-length-11038-cov-3.047710_pt1 | contig 11038 bp, 7 predicted proteins | sample MGYA00242180_ERZ509144 | MGnify/ENA primary metagenome ERZ509144 (study PRJEB26280, sample SAMEA2338661) | human gut metagenome | biome: human gut; feature: human-associated habitat; material: faeces... | reverse complement strand
CGACGCCTACCAGCGTGGTGGAGAAAACAGCACTTAAGATGAACAGCAGTACATACGTGTTTACGAACTCCACCGATGGCATGTTCAGACTCAGCTTTGCGGAGGGCGAGAGTTACTTCATTGGTTCAGGTGAGGACAGTGATACACTTATCACATATGCACTGATAAGATATAACTCCAAGTTTTATCTTGTCGCAGCGGATGACAGCGATGCAAATGTGCAGTATAACGGAAGCTACACAGACACCAGCTTTGAGATGCTGAAGTCAGCGAATTATAATTCTTCAAGCAGATATGTCAACATGAGCGTTAAGAGCGGCAATACCATAGAGCTCAAAAAGTTTACATTTGCCAGGGACTATTCTGTAGCTCTGACAGGATATTACAATGGAGTGTATTATAGCGAGGGCAGTCCGGCGACAGGACTGTTCACAAGATCCGGGTACTGTGATTACTTTGTGAGTGGCAAGGCTGTTGTGGGAGATGGCTGGTACAAATATGGCAGCAGTTCACCGGCAGGGGAGCTTGTTGACGCGGATATATCCGGAAGCATGTCTGGAAATGATGTGAAGTATATCCAGCTTTTTGATGGGCATGTTGTGAGCGCTTATCACGGCAATTATTTCTACAGCTATAATGGAACAGTCAGGATCACCGTCAAGAATAAGGCGGTCATGGTAAATAATATAAAAGTCCTGTTTGACAAGAATGGAAATGCGTACAAGGGACTCAGAACAGAAAATTCCAGAGTGTACTACTACGAAGCGGGTATTCCGGTCAAGAACGTGGTGAAGCAGTTTGGAGAAGACTATTATTACTTTGGAAGTGACGGCGCTGCGGTGAGATCGACCTGGATCACATCAGGAAACTGCGTGTATTATTTTGCGGTGGACGGCAAGGCAGTAAGGCGGATGCAGTCGGGAAGACTGTACCAGTATTCGTCGGGGAAATGGACCAGTACGGCAACCGGTGTATACGAGGTAAACAGAAGATATTATTACTTTGTGAACGGTGCGAAGAGCAACGTCACGAAGTGGTATGAGATCTCAAGGGATAAGAAGTATTACATAAGAAACGGAGAGGCAACCTATTTTGTACAGGTGGACGGCATAAGATACAGATGTCAGAAGGTGGCGAGCGAGGGCGGCTGGACGGCTGCGGTGAATGCGTGGATACCTTCATTTGGACATGTTGTGCTCCACACGGACAGCACGGGAATATCTGATGCGATATATTACAGATCGACACATACTGTATCGGGATATGCAGACACGTACAGAGTATTCTCGAATAACAGATGGATAGTAAAGAAGAATTCTGTGGTGAGACTGCAGGACAACTGCAGTTACTTTGGTAAAACAGGTAAGGCTGTCAGAACAAAGGGCTGGCAGACGATTAGTGATTACAGTGCGGCTTATGTAGGCGATGAGGGAACTGTAACTGAATATGTGTATTATGACGAGAGTACAGGATATTCCGAGTACAGAAGTGGCAAGCTGCTCAACGACAAGTCTGAGGGTCTTAAGAACGCCAAGATCAACAACAAGAAGGTGTATTATTTCAGCGATGCAAATGGACGCTGCAGTAAACTCACGAAGATAGTAGTGGGTGATGTGGAGTATGAATTTGACAGTTGGGGAAGATGCTTCAAGACAGATTCGATAAGCTGGGATTTTGATGAATGGATGAAGAGGGTTGTCAATGAATATCTGGGCAAGACAGGAATCTACTGCAATGTATTTGTGGCAAATGCGCTTAGATACGCAGGCAGCAGCACTCCGGGAAGTGATATGTCAGTCAAGTACACTGACTTTGCAAATGGCGGATTCGTGATCAGTTCATCAAATATATGCTCAGACTGGGCACTCCGCAAGGTCATCGCCAAGGCGATTCTGGCGCAGAATGGAAGCTGGGGTGAGGCGACGGATTACGAGCTCACAGCGGACAGGGAGGACTTCTCATACGATGTGCTCCTGCCTGGTGATATAGTTGTCTACTATACGAATGGAGAGCCGACCCATGTCGGAATCTATTTTGGAAAGTTCTCTTCAGCGACTGCACTTAAGCAGTATCTGAGAAAGCTTGGAGTTCCGGCTTCGGCATGTGAGGCATATGTGCATGACTGGGGTTCTAACAGCGGAAATAAGCCTGAATACTGGATCATTCAGGGTGGAATGGGCAGCAGCGATCAGGTCTATATAAGCAATTCTGCATATGATCTGTCGGGACAGTATGCCATGAAGATAATTCATGTGAGACATTAGAATGTAGAGAGATTGACATAAATGTACAGGGAACTGTGCATGAGACATGTATGAACAATAGATGTACAGGAGACTGTGCATGATAACAAAGAAAACACCATATATGAATACGGTGAGTGGATACCTTATATGGATCCTCTTTGCTGTAGTCGTATATGGTGTTTTTGGTATTTGTTGATATAGTTAAGTCTGCAGGTTTGACATGAGCGATTCCGCCATCAGTCCTCCTCGGACAGTTCCTCCCATTTCGTGTAGAGCTCGTTGAGTTCTGTGTCGGCTTCGTTCCTCTGCTTTGTGAGGTCGTTCAGCAGACCGACATTTGTGGCGTTCTCAGGAAGAAGAAACTGTTCATCGATCTCTGCGATCCTGTTCTCAAGTTCCTCGATGGATGTCTCAAGCTTCTTCAGGTCATTTGCCTTCTTGCGCTGCCTTGCCGCCTCAGCTTTGCTTTCCTGCCATGAGAGCTTGGCCTGTGAGACAGCGGGAGCGGTCTGGGCCGGTGTGTCAGAGACTCCGCTTATTGGAGTGAATGGACTTACTAAATCTGTGGAATACGTTCTGTGGGTCTCGTAGTAATCGTAATTGCCTATATAGCTTGTGAGCTGTTTGTCCCTTAACTCGATGATCCTTGTGGCCGTCTGGTTGATGAAGTATCTGTCGTGGGATACATACAGGACAGTGCCGGTGTAGTTCCTTATGGCATTCTCCAGTATCTCTTTTGATGTGATATCCAGGTGGTTCGTCGGCTCATCCAGAATAAGAAAGTTGGCGGAAGAGAGCATCAGTTTGGCAAGGGACACACGTCCACGCTCGCCACCTGACAGATCCTGTATCCTCTTGAACACGTCCTCACCTGTGAAGAGGAATGCCGCAAGGACATTACGGATTCTGGTGTTGGACAGATCAGGGTAGGCGTCGCTTATCTCATCGAATATGGTGTTGGACATCGTGAGTACCTGATGTTCCTGATCGTAGTAACCGATCTTGACGCGTGATCCAAGTATGATAGCTCCGGCATCTTTGGATACAAGCCTGTTGATCATCTTCAGTATGGTTGTCTTTCCGGTTCCATTTCCACCTATCAGGGCGACGTGTTCGCCACGTTTGATATCCATATCTATTCCAGAGAACAGATTATTGTCGCCAAATGATTTGGAGAGTCCTTCAATCGTAAGAACATCCTCGCCGCTTAAGACATTTGGCTCAAGAGTGATCCTCATCTCGGATGCAACCTCGGTTGGCTTGTCGAGACGTTCTATACGTGAGAGCATCTTCTCACGGCTCTCTGCACGTTTGATGGACTTCTCACGGTTGAACTGCTTGAGCTTCGTGATGACCTCCTCCTGATGCTTGATCTCCTGTTGCTGGTTGAGATATGCCTTCATCATGTTCTCACGGATCTCTGCACGCTTTTGTGCGAAGTAGGTGTAGTTGCCATTGTATACCTGGCTGTGGCCATTGTCGAGCTCGACTATCTTGGTCACGATCTTGTCGAGGAAATAACGGTCGTGGGAGACGATGATGACGCTTCCCTGGTAGGATGACAGGAAGCCCTCAAGCCATGAGATGGATTCCATGTCCAGATGGTTTGTCGGCTCATCGAGGATGATGATATCCGGCTTCACCATGAGGAGTCTGCCGAGTGCAAGTCTTGTCCTCTGGCCACCGGACAGAGAGTCCGTGTGGCGGTCATAATCCTCCTTGGAGAAACCTAGTCCTTTGAGAACTCCATTTGCCTCGCTCTCACAGCTATAGCCGTTCTTATATTCGAATTCGTGGGTGTAGCGGTTGTAGAGCTCCAGAGATCTCTCGAGCTCCTCACCGGTCTGTTCAGCCATGGTGTGTTCCAGTTCGCGCATCCTGTCCTGAAGCTCAAGGATAGGCTTTAGTGCATCCATCATGACACCGCGGACAGTAGTGTTGTAATTGTTCTCCTGATACTGGGACAGATAGCCGATGGTTCTGTCCTTTGACACTATGACCTGACCGGAGTCAGCACTTTCCTCACCCATTATTATCTTGAGAAGAGTGGTCTTGCCGGCGCCGTTTATGCCGACTATAGCCATTTTCTCCTTTTCCTCAAGATGAAAAGAAATATTGTCCAATATAACATCTGTGCCAAATGCTTTGCAGATGTTCTGACAGTCTAAAATCATAATTTAACCTCTCATTTGTGTTCTAGCCTTTTAATTATATATACAAGCCTTTACTTTCGCAAGAAAATGGAGTGGATTTTATACTATAAGGGTGGAATTGCACTGTTTTTTATAAAATGTTCATATTATTTTAAGCAAAATACACAATTATTGTGATATACTAGATAAAGATATGCGTGGATATAGGAAAGACGCCGCAGGGCGGATTGATATATAATTACAGAAAAGGAATGATGGAATGGATTATAGCATCTATGACTATAATAGTGACGAGAAGCTTCTTCAGGAACAGGAGATAGAGGAGATCAACAATGTGAAGATGAGTCTGCTCAACACTCTTGTCACGAAGCTGAACAATGCGGGAATATATTTTAACAGTACATCGAGAATCAAGTCAGAATCATCACTTCTGCACAAGCTGGAGACTGGTAAATACTCCATGCAGGAAGGTGGAAGAAAGATTCAGGATATCATAGGTATACGAATCAACCTGTTCTATCTGGAGGACATGGATATATGTGAGAAGATACTTGAGGAGACGTTTCTTCTGGACAATTGGTCCAAGACGAAGAATGAGGAGAACAAATTTGAGGCACAGAAATGTAACGGTGTGTTCAGGATACCGAGCAAATATCTGCGAAACATACCTGCAAGTGTGTGGAACAAGCCATTTGATCAGACATTTGAGGTACAGCTCAGGACGGTGCTCTTCGAGGGTTGGCATGAGATAGAGCATGAGATGAGATATAAGTATAAGCTGGGTTCTGATTCCAAGGAGACCGATCTGTGGACTGGACATGAGGATCTGTCCAGAGTCATGAACAGTATCATAGCCAATCTGGAGCTGTGCGACTGGTCTATCATGCAGATTTTCAACAGTATTCACGACTCACAGTACAAGGAGAAGAACTGGGAGAATGCCATAAGAAGCAAATACAGGCTCAGGATCACGCAGGATCCGCTTAAGCCTGAGCTCAGGGAATATCTGGACAACAATCCGGATATCGTGGCGCAGTTCCACACTGTGAGCAAGCGCGAACTGGTTGAGATACTGCTCAACAAGAAGTATCACAAGGAGCTGACTCCTGACAGAGTTATTTATCTGATCAACAAGGAGATAGTCCACAACGAGTATATATCAAGGCTGCTTGACAAGGAGCAGTTCGTTCCAGCGGTCAGACCAGAGGTGAAGACTGAGATAAAGCCTATGGTTCCGAATGTTGTGTACAGCCACAGGGTAGGAATACCTGCGGCGGGTTATGACAAGGCGTGTGAGATCATATACAAATGGGTCAGAGAGCACATCAGTATGGTGTTCCCACAGATGCCCGAGGAACTCACGAGTGTGGATTATTCCACCATAGGATATAAGGTATATATAACATATGAGGCCGGTGAGTTTCATATGGATTTCCAGCACATAAGCAATTCAGAGGCTGGTGTTATATGGCATGTGACAGTGGATATGGTGAGTGCCGGGGATATATATGATGTGAATGTGGAGAACATATGTGAGACCATCAACGTCAAGGAGAGAAGATACAGCAGGCCAAAGTTCATGAAGGATATGTTCAATCAGGTTGGCTTTGTAGACGCCGGGATAGTCATGGAGGAGGGATCAAGCCCTGAGGAGATCAGCTATGACAAGCTGAATGCGATTGTTGAGAGCCCTGACAGATATATGCCGATCATAGTCATAGTGAAGCCGGATGAGATACCGGACTGGGCGATAGACTGTGATGGATATATACTCAGAACGGATATGCTGAAGAAGACCCTCAACGGTTTGTGTCATGTATATCTGTGCAGTGGAGACTGCAAGAAGCGCTACGAGGAGGAGTACGGTAAGGAATCCGTGGATGGTGGAGTTATGATGTGGGAGAAGAACAGTAACTACCCGATATTCTACTCCATGGATATCATCAACCAGAGCTTCTTCGAGGAGGTAAACCACAGCATCAATGAGAATGTGGAGTACGAGAAATCCTTCAGATATTCGCTGAGAGAACAGGTTCACGATGAATATCTGAAATAACACAGAGGTAGGCAGACCATGAAGAAATGGTACAGGATAGCAGCCGTAGTGGTTGTCATGGTGGCTGTGATTGCTATGGTCATCATATCAGGCGTGAGACGGTCAGGTGAAAGTGAATATACAAGGAACACGATCACCATGGGAACGGCTGCGTCATTTACAGTGTATGGAAGCCATGGCAGTGAGAATATAGACGGGATGCTGAAGCTCATAGACAGCCTGGACAAGGATGTGCTGTCATGGCGCTCAGCGGACTCTGAGATATACAGGGTGAACAACACATATAAGCCTGATGAGGATATCACGGTGAGCAGCGGACTTGCGGGTGTGCTGAAGCAGACGCTTGACATATCGAGGGCTCATGACGATCTGTTGGATATCACCATACGGCCTTTGGCGGATGTGTGGGGGATAGAAGATGGCAGGACAGAGATTCCATCACAGGCGGATATAGACAGTGCACTGAGGCTGGTGGATGTGTCAAAGGTAAGTGTGGATGGCGATACGTTAAGGATATCAGAGCCTGGTATGATGCTTGATTTGGGAGCAGTCGGCAAGGGGTATGGCTGCGACATGGCAGCAGAGTATCTCAAGGGTACTGATGCGGCCGGTGCATGTGTGGCCCTGGGCGGAAGTATAGTTGTGTACGGAAGCAAGCCTGATGGTACAGACTGGAAGGTCGGTGTCAAGGATCCGAGAGCTGGAGAGGGAACGACCATGGGTGTCATAAGCTTTGGCGATGGGGAGACGGCATTTGTATCCACATCGGGAGATTATGAAAAGTATTTTGAGCAGGATGGCAGGAGATACCACCACATACTTGATCCCCGGACAGGATATCCGGCATGGAATGGCACTATAGCGGTCACGGTAGTGTGTGATAACGGACTGACCAGTGACGCCTTGTCCACACTGTGTATGCTGATGGATAAGGATAAGGCTATGAAGACCATTCAGGAGTATGGTGCGGAGGCCGTCATCATAGATGAGGATAAGAATGTGTATGTCAGTGAAGGCCTGAAGGACCGATTCACCATAACGGCAGAAGACTATAAATTGGCAGAGTGATGTGAAGATATGGCAGGATGGTTTAGAAAAAAAGATCTGATATTGTGTGGAGTCCTTTTAGTAGCGGGAATTATATGCTGGATTGTCATGCGGCTTGTGCTTCCGACGGGCAATACCGCGGATGTGTATATAGATGACAAACTGGTGCAGACCATAGACATGACAGTCGACGATACCTATGAGTTCAACACGGACAGGGGCAGCAACACTGCTGTGGTTGAATCTGGGAAGATCAGTGTCGGTGATGCGGACTGCCCGGATAAGGTGTGTGTGAATATGGGCTGGAAGAGCAGGAGAGGAGAGACTATAACCTGTCTTCCGCACAAGCTTGTCATAGAGATACAAGGTGGCAGGGAAAGAGATATAGATGTGCAGTAGAGATAAAAATGATCAGAAAAGTTCAGAGACGGCGGTGGATAGAATGCATGGTTGGAGTACAAAAAGAATCACATACACAGGTATGTTCGTGGCCATAGCCATGGTATTTTCCTATCTTGAATCCATGATTCCGGTGAATATAGCTGTTCCGGGAATCAAGCTGGGACTTGCAAATATGGTTACCATAGTTGTCATGTACAGGCTGAGGATATCAGATGCGTGGATAGTGTCACTGGTGAGAGTGGTGCTGTCGTCGCTGTTGTTTGGCAATATGACGGTTATGGTATACAGCATGGCGGGAGCGGTGTTGTCACTTCTGGTCATGACGCTTTGCAGGAAAAAGGATCTGTTTGGTCTCCTTGGAACGAGCATACTAGGCGGAGTGAGCCACAACGCAGGGCAAATAGCGATGGCAGCACTTCTCATGAAGAGTGGCAATATCATGTTGTATATGCCGGTGCTGTGCATATCGGGAACTATAGCCGGTGTGTGCATAGGCCTGGCGGGGGCTGTGCTTGTCAGAAAGCTTCCGTCCATAGAATATTAGAATGATATCCGAATGAATTTATAAATGATCACATGTAAGATACAGAAAAGACATAAGTGTCTATATCTTATATGTGATCGTTTTTTATGCGGATAAGCAGAAGAATTTCCATATTTTAAAATGATAATATATCCCCATTTAGGTTGTTTTTGAGGGCTTAAAGCGTTATTATATAGGGAGATTTTTTTAATAAAAATATATAAGGAAAAGAGGTAGAACATGGGTTTGTTAACATTTCTGGGCGGAATTCATCCATATGAAGGCAAAGAATTGTCAATGGAAAAGCCTGTCAGAGAATACCTTCCAAAAGGTGACTGCGTGTACCCGCTGAGTCAGCATATAGGGGCACCGGCCACACCTATAGTGAAGAAGGGCGACAGAGTCCTGGTTGGTCAGAAGATTGCGGAGACCAGTGGCTTCGTGTCAGCAAATATACATTCATCCATATCGGGAAAGGTCAAGGCAATCGAGCCGAGATATGTGCCTGGTGGATCAAAGGTTGAATCAATAGTTGTAGAGAATGATGGCCTGTTTGAGGAGATCGACTTTGCAGCAAATGTAAAAGATCTGTCCACTCTGTATAGAGAGGATGTGAAGGAGATCATCAAGGAGGCCGGAATAGTGGGAATGGGCGGCGCCGGTTTCCCTGCAAATGTCAAGCTGTCCCCGAAGAACGAGGATGCGATCGACTACATAATAGTAAATGGCGCAGAGTGTGAGCCATATCTTACTTCGGATTACAGAAGGATGATGGAGGAACCGGACAAGCTGATACTGGGACTTGAGATATGTATCAATCTGTTTGATCATGCAAAGGGAATCATCGCCATAGAGGATAATAAGCCTGAGGCAATAGAACTTCTCAGGGATAAGGTAAAGGACAATGACAAGATCGAAGTCCATGTGATGAAGACCAAGTACCCTCAGGGTGCCGAGCGTCAGCTCATATATGCTAACACTGGAAGATATGTCAACTCCAAGATGCTTCCAGCGGATGCTGGATGTATAGTTCACAATGTTGATACCATCGTGTCCATATATGAGGCAGTTATAGAGGGAAGACCACTCTACACAAGGATAGTCACCATAACAGGTGATGCCATAGAGAATCCATGCAATCTTATGGTGAGGATAGGAACAAACTGTCAGGAGCTTATAGAGGCTGCGGGTGGATTTAAGGATGGTGTGGTTCCTGAGAAGGTGATCTCAGGCGGTCCTATGATGGGAAAGGCACTTTTCTCATTGGATGTTCCTGCAACCAAGGGAGTGTCGGCACTGCTGTGTATGACACATGACGAGGTGGCAGACCTTGAACCGAGCAACTGTATCAGATGCGGACGCTGTGTTGATGTGTGTCCGGGACGTATTGTTCCTTCGATGCTTGCTTCACTGGCTGAGCATGGGGATACAGAGGGATTCCTTGCTCACAACGGAATGGAGTGTTGTGAGTGTGGATGCTGTTCGTATGTGTGTCCGGCGAAGAGACATCTGACACAGACCATTGCGGGAACAAGAAAATCCATCATTGCGAATAAAAAGAAGTAGGAGGTGTACACATTGGATAATACATTTAAGATTTCGTCATCTCCACATGTCAGAGATAAACGAAGTACACAGAGCATTATGCTGGATGTGATCATTGCTTTGCTTCCGGCAACCGTATTTGGAATCATCAACTTCGAGCTGAACGCTATGATACTTATACTCACATGCGTGGTCTCATGCGTGCTGTTTGAGTGGCTGTACCAGAAGATGATGAACAGAAAAGTAACCATAAGCGATCTCAGTGCAGTTGTAACAGGACTTCTTCTTGCACTGAACCTCTCACCGGATGTACCGGTGTGGATGGCGATACTCGGAAGTGCATTTGCCATTATAATAGTTAAACAGCTCTTTGGAGGACTGGGATTCAACTTCATGAATCCAGCGCTGGGCGCAAGATGTTTTCTTCTCATATCATTTGCAGGAAGAATGACATCATTCTCGTATGATGGTGTGACAACTGCTACACCTCTTGCAGTACTCAAGAACACAGGGGATCTGGCAAATGTCAATGTACTCAATATGTTTCTTGGAAATATACCGGGAACCATAGGTGAGACATCAGTTGTATGTTTACTTGTTGGTGCGGCTTATCTTCTGATCAGAAGAGTTATAAAGCCGGTTATTCCACTTACATATATAGGAACATTTGCGGTGCTCATTATGATATATGCGCTTGCATCGGGTAGAGGTTTTGATCTTACATTCCTCGCAGCACACCTGTGCGGTGGTGGTCTGATGCTTGGAGCATTCTTTATGGCAACTGACTATGTGACCAGCCCGATCACTCCAATGGGACAGATCGTATTCGGTGTTGTTTTAGGACTTTTAACCGGTATCTTCCGTCTGTGGGGTGCTTCTCCTGAAGGTGTTTCCTATGCGATCATTTTAAGCAACCTGTTTGTACCAATGATCGAGCGTGTAACCCTTCCAAAAGCATTTGGAAAGGAGGCAAAGAAGGCATGAAAGGAATTTTAAAAGACGCTGCCATCCTGTTTGTCATCACTTTAGTTGCAGGACTTTGCCTGGGCGCAGTTCACGAAGTAAC
>ENA-ORSB01003456-ORSB01003456.1-human-gut-metagenome-genome-assembly--contig:-NODE-3456-length-11049-cov-35.726214_pt1 | contig 11049 bp, 8 predicted proteins | sample MGYA00242180_ERZ509144 | MGnify/ENA primary metagenome ERZ509144 (study PRJEB26280, sample SAMEA2338661) | human gut metagenome | biome: human gut; feature: human-associated habitat; material: faeces... | reverse complement strand
AACTTTTACACTTATCCAAGATAGCGGGTATGGAATCTTGGATTACAATTAAGCTGATAAGTAACAGGTGATAAATACCATGTGAACAGATATTTCAAGCAAATAAGATTGAGGTGAAAAAATGACAGTTAGTTACAAGAAATTGTGGAAATTGTTAATTGATAAAGAAATGATGAAGAAAGATTTGCGTGCAATGACAGGAGTTAGTACAACAACGATGTCTCGATTATCAAAAGATGAAAATGTAAGTACAGAGATTCTGTCAAAGATATGTTCTGCTTTGAATTGTGATGTGGGAGATATCATGGAATTTGTTCCTGATAAAAAAGAGGAACAGTAAGGAGGTACGGTAGTATGGATCATTCTTATCCTTATATTGCGTCTTTGACCAGAGAACCGTTCCTTTTTTACGAGATGCGTTCTACCGCAAAGCTAATGGCAGAGGGAAATTCAGATGATACTATTGTGAAAGAAATTGTAGAGCAGAATCTTTTCCAGTACCCAACGGAAAAATCTATCACACGCATGGCGAAAGCCTGCATCAAACGGCTTCATGCACTGGAAGATGATTCTCTGGTTTCTGCGATTGCTTCACAGCCGACGGATGTGGCAAAACAGATTTGTCTGTATGCGTTGATGAAGCAAAGCCGATTGGTTTGGGAATTTATGCTGACCGTCATTGGAGAGAAGTACAGATTAAGGGACACGTCTTTTGGTAAGATAGATTTGAATACATTTTTTATGCGCTTGCAGGAGCAGAATGATACCGTGGCTTCCTGGAGCGATACTACAATAACAAAGTTAAAACAGATCATTGCCAGAGTGCTTGTTGAAACAGAATATCTCGACAACCTCAAGGCAGATCATTTGAATCCAGTATGGCTGCATCCTGTTTTGGAGAATGCCATCAGAAGCAATGGCGACACGGCGATACTGCCAGCGTTTAATTGCTTTTCTTACGCCTAAGCGTGCAAAGAAATGCTCCAGTGGAGCATTTTGTGTAGGAGGTAGCCAATGAGTGACATAAAAGAACGCCTGGACAAAGTTCGGGCATTGATTCAGGAACCGGAGTTCCTGGAAGGCAAAGGACTCAGCAATGAGGTGAATATTAGAATCTTCTGCTATGAACCGGAGAATGAAATGGTTGTCCGCCATTTTGTGAATCAGCTGGAAACTGATCAGTCCTTAGATTGCCATTTGATCGTTTGTAATTTATATAAAACATTTCTCTCTATCTGCGATGATATGGACATCACAGATGCGATTCCCGATATGGAAGAAGCTGACGGAAGTGCTTATCTTCTGGAGCAGCTTAACTCCGCAATCGGCAATGGAGAGTTCATTGATAAAATCCAGTATGAGCCACACGAACCGGGTGATGTGCTGATGCTGACAGGTGTGGGCGAGGTGTTCCCGTTTATGAGAATCCATACGTTACTGGAAGCCTTGCAACCGTATTTTTCAGATGTTCCGATTTTGGTTATGTATCCGGGTGAGTTTGATGGTCGTCATGTAAAACTGTTCAATCGTTTGACACCAAATGATTATTACCGGGCATTCAATGTCATAGATTAAGGGGGATAAAGCCATGATGATTCGAGATATGTTTGCGGATGACATTAACCGCAAAATCAATGGTGTAATTAAAGTAGATCAGGCAGCTGATGATGTAATAGAGCAGGAGTTAAATGAATATGTTATTACCAGAGAATTGAAGAAACATTTCATTACGTTCTTCAATTATTACGGTGATGCTTTCGACCAGCCGACCGCCGATATGGGTGTTTGGATTTCTGGTTTCTTTGGAAGTGGTAAATCTCACTTCTTGAAAATGCTTTCCTATCTTTTGGAAAATAAAGAGGTAAAAGGCATTCGCAGTGTGGAGCGTTTCCGTAAAAAGTTTGAGGATGACCCGGCAACTTTTATGCTGATCGACCGTGCTACAAAGGGACAGACGGAAACCATTCTTTTCAACATTGATATTGAAGGCTTCAGCAATAAAGACAAAACTGCCGTACTTCGTGTATTTGCAAAGATGTTCTACAACCATCTGGGATTCTACGGTGAGAACCTGAAAGTTGCCATGATGGAGCGTTATATTGACCAGCAGGGAAAGACCGAGGAGTTCCGCAGAGTTTTTGAAGAAAAGAAAGGAAAGCCTTGGCTTGAAATGCGCCGTGCCTTTGCTTTCAATGGCAAGTTCATCATCCCGACATTGATGGAAGTTCTGGATATGAGTGAGGACGATGCTAAGGCGTGGTTCAATGATAAAACCGCAACAGAAATTTCTATCGCACAGCTTGTGGAAGATATGAAAGCCTATGTAGATACTAAGCTTGCAAACTTCCGTCTGCTGTTTATGATTGACGAGGTTGGTCAGTATGTTGGTACGGATACCGATATGCTTTTGAACCTCCAGTCTCTGACCGAGAAAATCGGAAGTGAGTGTGAAGGCAAGATTTGGGTGATCTGCACTGGACAAGAAGCCATTGATGAAATCATCAAAGTTCGTGCGGATGAGTTCTCTCGTATCCAGGCTCGTTTCAAGACAAGACTGAGTTTATCTTCTTCCTCCGTGGATGAAGTCATCCAGAAGCGTATTCTGAAAAAGAAACCGGAAGCAACAACGGATTTGGAAACCGTTTATGAGCAAAATGATTCGGTTCTGCGTAACCTGTTCAGCTTTAGCGGCTCTATTCTGGATATTAAAGGATATTCCGGTCCGAGGGAATTTACAGAGAACTTCCCGTTCGTGCCGTATCAGTTCATCATCATGCAGAAGGTATTTGCTGAAATCCGTAAGCACGGAAATTCCGGTAAGCACCTGTCTGGTGGTGAGCGTTCTATGCTGTCCGGCTTCCAGGAAGCTGCACAGAAAATTCAGGAGAAGGATGAATACGCACTTGTTCCGTTCTTCCGTTTTTATGATACCGTACATACTTTCCTGGACGGCTCTATCCGTCGTGTAATTGAGCGTTGCCAGAAGGCTGCTGACAACGGCGATGGCATCGAACAGCAGGATGTAGATGTACTAAAACTCTTGTACTTGATTCGATATATTGATGATATTCCTTCCAATCTGGACAATATCGTTATCCTTATGGCAGACGATATTCGTGTAGACAAGATTATCATGCGTGAAGCTGTCCGTGGATGCCTTGATCGTCTGATGAGCCAGAACTATATTGGCAGAACCGGCGACACCTATAATTTCTTGACAGATGAAGAACAGGACATTCAGCGTGAAATCCGAGACACCAATGTGGATACTGCTTCTATCGTGGAGCGTATTGCTCAGATGATTTACGGTGATATTTTCACAACCAAGAAGTTCCGTTATGGAAAATATGACTTTGCTTTCGATCAGATGGTGGACGGCATTACAGTTGGAGTTGCAACAGGCGGTATGCGTCTGCGTTTCCTAACTGTTGCTACCGATGCCATTGAAAAAACAGATTACCGTCTGATGGCAGAGTCCAAAGGTAATGAAGCAATCGTGGTTCTGGCTGATACGCCTTATTATGAATCTCTGGAATCTGCCATGAAGATTCGTAAGTATGTAAAACAGAGAAATGTAAGCCAGCTTCCTAAGAGTGTGCAGAAAATCATCAGCGATCAGCAGGACGAAGCCGGAAAATATGAGCTGAGCGCTATGACCGAATTACAAAATGCCATTGAAGGGGCGCAGTTCTATGTAGATGGTGAGCATTTGGAAATCAAAGCCGGAAATGCCAAGAGCAAGATTGACCAGTCTCTTGAATATCTGGTTGCTCATGTATATAGCAAGCTCGACCTGATTACAGATAATGCAGGCAGTGACGCAGATATTATTGCGATTCTGACAGGTGCGGTAACAGCACTTCCAGGCATGGAACCGAACCGTGATGCAGCTTCTGCTATGGAAGAATATCTGGAAATGCAGGATGCGAAAAAGCTACCGACTTCTATGGCAGATGTGCAAAGCAAATACAGTGCGATTCCGTATGGCTGGAAAGAAATCGACATTGCTGCGGTTGCGGCACAGCTGATTTATTCCCAGAAAGTGACCATCAAGTATGCAGGCAATACCATTCAGCCGGATGACCCGAAACTGCCAGATATGCTCCGCAAAAAGAGTGAGATCGGTAAGACGTCTATCAGCAAACGTAAAAATATTTCTGCTACGATGCTACGTGATGTTAAAGAAATGCTACGTGAGTATTTTGACGTCATGGATGTACCGGATGATGAAGATGGTCTTATTCGCTTTGTGACTGAGAAATTCAGTGAACAGCGTGATTACTATACTTCTCTGGATGCCCGTTATGACGGACATAAATACCCAGACCGTGCATTAGTTCAGGAAGCCATTCATCTGATGGATGATGTACTTTCTCAGAAGAAAGACAATATTGCATTGATTGAACGTGTGCTGAAAAAAGAGGATGCATTGTTTGATAACAAAGAAGCTATGAGCAACGGCATTGAAAATTTCTTCAAGACCCAGGTAACAGTATTCGACCAGGCAGTACAGTTTGAAAACTCTCTGCATGATGACCTTGACCGAATTGCGGAAAATGAGGAAGCACACAAGGCGCTGAATACCATTCGTCTGATTACGATGGTTCAGACTGGAAGTAAGTTCAACTATACCCGGATTCGTGAATTGAATCCGTTAATAGATACGGTTCGTACCGCTCATGATAAGATGCTGGAAGAAAAACGTGCCGAGGTTCTGGAAACGGTTCGTCAGTGTATGGAAGCAACCCACACTGTCGCAAACGGCGATTCCAAGGCATCCCATCTGATTGAAAAATCGGATATATATTTCAGCCAGTGTAAGGAGAAAATCGCAGAATTAAAGAGCCTTGCTCTTTTGGATGCTATGTTCCTGCCAATGTGCCAGTATAAGGATGATACCGTCAGCAATATCGAGTCTGTTCTGGCTCCGCCTGCACCGAAGCCACCAGTACAGCCGACGCAGCCAGGGAAAAAAGCTGCTCCGGCAAAGAAAAAGGTTATCCGTGCCTATAACCGTCAGGTTGTATTCCAGGCAAAGACTTTACAGACGGATGCGGATATTGATGATTATGTAGAAAAGATTCGTTCTCAGCTGAAACAGTTGCTGAAGAATTGCGACGAGATTAAGCTGAATTAAGGAGGACTTATGAAAAGTACGATAGAACATCCAAAAGTATTTATCTCTTATGCGTGGGGATCTGAAGACTATAGATTGAAAGTACGTTCTTTTGCAACAGACTTAATGGAGAATGGTATTGATGTTTTGTTGGATCAATGGTCTTTGAAAGAAGGAAATGATACATATGCATTTATGGAGCAGAGTGTAACAGATCAAACAATAACAAATGTATTAATACTACTTGATCCGATTTATGAGAAAAAAGCGAATGGAAGGAATGGTGGAGTAGGAACAGAAACGCAGATTATTTCACCGGAAATTTACAACAAAGTTAAACAAGAAAAATTCTTACCCGTAATTTTTGAACGGGGAGAAAACGGCGAAATTCCAAAACCTCAGTACTTAAAAACAATGTTACATTTTGACTTGTCTCAGGAAGAAAAATATGATTCAGAATATCAGAGGTTAGTAAAACGGTTATATGGAATAGAAATAGTAGAGAAACCAGAATTAGGAAAGAAACCTTCATGGCTAGAAGAAAAATCTATTATTCCAACAAAAACACGTACAAGGTATGAATGCTTAAAGAAACAGAAATCAGATAATATAAAAAAAGATGAATTCAGAAATTTTTTGTTTATTATAAAAAACAAAATAGTGAATTTTAATAAGGACGAGCTTGGAGATCATATATCAGCGGATGAATATATAGAACTATATGCTGATACAAAATTATATCGGGATGATTTTTTACATCTATTAAAGTATTCACTTTATGTTCCAGAAGCATATAAAATTATAGCATCTGTTATGGAAAAAATATGCGTGGAAATAAAAGGTAAAAGTGGATATGAAGGCGAAGTTATGAGAACTTTGCTACATGAGATATTCATTTATGTAGTGGCATTTTATTTAAAAAGTAAAAATTCTGATGCAGTATCGTATATTTTGTCAAAAACATATTTTGTAGGTAGATATGGATATAATGAAGATCAGAGTTTTAATGTTTTCTATGATAATAATGAGAATTTTGATAGAGCTGTATCACAAAAAGACGGTAAAAAATATTATTCTGGAACAGCGAGCTATTGGATTAATAACATTAATGTAGAAGTATGCAACAAAAATGAATTTGTTTTTGCTGATATCTTTTGTCATAATGCATCTATATTTGTTGAAAATTACACAAATGAGTGGTTTTGGTTTCCGATAACATACATATATGATAGAGCGGAATATGGGAACAGTTTTTTCAGGCAATTCGCGATTCGTTTGAAATCAAAGGAGCATTTACGAGAAGCAGCTAAAATAATGGGATTTTCAGATACAGAAGTATTTAAGAAGAAATATATTGAAATTGAGAAAAAAATGAAAGAAGGAAATTTTAGAGAATACCGATATAATAATGCATTTGAAACAGCACCAGTTATATGTCAATATGTTAAATCAGAAGAATTGGGAATTAGAAACTAATACAAAAATTTTAATAAAGGAAAATAAGTAGAAAATAAATGGATAAGAATGCGATTAAAAAATTTGCCGTCTGGGCAAGAACAGAGCTGATCGCCCGTGTTTCCCTGAAAGGTGTGGAATACGGTATCACAGAGGACAACATTGAGGATGCCAATGCGGACAGCGTCGGCGGCAAAGTCCTTACTGCCGATGCAAAGAAGCAGCGTCAGGCTCTGATTGCCGAGATTAATGATAAAGGATATAAGCAGGTCATGGAAGAGGTTGCCTATACTTGGTTCAACCGTTTCTCTGCTCTGCGATTCATGGAAGTCAATGGATATCTTCCTTCTCATGTGCGTGTGTTCACGGACGAGGAAAACAACTTTAAGCCGCAGATTATAACCGAAGCCATTCATCTGGATTTGGATGGATTGGATATGGAAAAGGTCTATGAGCTGAAAGATGCAGAAAAGACTGAAGAACTCTATAAATATCTGCTGATTGTGCAGTGCAACGCTCTGAATAAGATTCTACCGGGAATGTTTCAGAAAATTGCGGACTACACCGAGCTTCTTCTGCCGGACAATCTGCTCCGTGAAGGCAGTGTGATTCAGCAGATGATCGAGCTGATACCGGAGGATGATTGGAAGGATGCTGTCCAGATTATCGGTTGGTTGTATCAGTATTATAACAGCGAGAAAAAGGACGATGTTTTTGCAGCACTGAAAAAGAATGTGAAAATCACAAAAGAAAACATCCCTGCAGCAACTCAGCTTTTCACACCGGACTGGATTGTTCGCTATATGGTAGAGAACAGCCTTGGTCGTCTGTGGTTGGAGGGACACCCGGATGTCAAAGAGCAGCTTCTTCCGACTGAGGAAGAACAGTCTGCCTATGCTGCCGGAAACTGTGATCTGGAAGATACCAAATGGCATTACTATCTGGAAGAAGCCGAGCAGGAGCCGGAAGTACAGACGCAGCTTGCCGAGATTCGCAAGGAGTACGCCGCACTGACACCGGATCAGCTGAAAGTCATTGACCCATGCTCCGGTTCTGGTCATATTCTTGCATATATGTTTGATGTGCTGATGAAGATTTATGAATCCTACGGCTATACCACTCGTGAAGCGGTGGCAAGCATTGTGGAGAATAACCTTTACGGTTTAGATATTGATGACCGTGCGGCACAGCTGGCTTACTTTGCGGTAATGATGAAAGCTCGTCAGTATGACCGCCGCTTCTTCAGCCGTGGCATTCAGCCCCATGTGTATGCCATTGTGGAGAGCAATCATGTAGATAAATTTGCCGTTGATTATTTCTGTAATGGCGATGCGAAGCTCACGGCGGCAATGGACACCATCATCAAAGAGATGCATGATGCAAAGGAATACGGCTCTATTCTGACAGTAACACCGCAGGATTGGTCTGCTTTGTATGACCGCTTTGCTGAGATTACGGAAGATATAAATATGTCCCGTGAAACGGCATTGAGAGAATTACTGCCGTTGGTACAGGTGGCAGAAGCTCTGGCACAGAAGTATGATGCGGTTGTGACGAACCCGCCATATATGAGCACAGGGGGAATGAATGCAAAACTTCAGTCTTTTGTCAAGAAAAACTTTGCAGACAGTAAATCAGATTTGTATGCAGTGTTTATTGAAAAATGCTCAAAGATGGTGAACAAAGTAGGATTTTGTTCTATGATAACACAACACACATGGATGTTCTTATCCAGATATGAAAAAATGCGTAGTGCATTTAATATGATGTTTATAACTATGGCTCATCTTGGAGCAAGAGCTTTTGACGAAATAAGTGGAGAAGTCGTTCAAACGGTATCTTTTGTTATGGGATCTCGATATATTAACAATTATATAGGAAAATATCTAAGACTTGTAGAATATTCTGGTGAAATCGAAAAAGCTAAAGCATTTTTTGAAAATAAAAATGTATTTAATTCTAAGCAAAGTCGATTTATGAATATTCCAGGTAGCCCGATAGCATATTGGGTCACACAAAGTGAATTAGATGCTTTTGAAAAGGGAACTCCACTTAAAAATGTAGCGACACCGAGAGTCGGGGCTATTACTGGAAACAATGAGAGATTTATAAAAAACTGGTGGGAAATTTTTATTGATGATATAAAATTTGATATTCACAATTATGAAGAATCAGTAACATCCACGGCAAAGTGGTATCCATATAATAAAGGCGGAAGTGCTCGGTGTTGGTATGGAAACAGAGAACTTGTTGTGTGGTTTGCTAATGGAGGAAAAGACATTGTAGCGAATGCGGAAAAAACAGGATGCTTCTATTTCTTGGGGGCACAAGATGTATTTTTCAAAGAGGGAATTACATGGAATGGTCTGGCAAGCAATCGAAATACTTTCAGATTTTCGCCAGCGGGCACATTATTCGATAGCAACAAAGGACCAATGTTATTTCCAGAGTCTTATGAAAAAAATTTATTCTTATTGGGATTGTTTAATTCTAAAGTTACACAAAGAATATTGAATATTTTGAATCCATCAATATCGTTACAAGCTGGTGACTTTGAAAAGCTTCCTGTATTAAATTCGATAGATTCAAATATTATACAAAAACTGTCAAATGAGTGTATTCAGTTATGCAAAATTGATTGGGATTCCTTTGAAACCTCATGGGACTTCCAGCACCATCCACTGCTTCGCAAAGTTCCTACCATTGCCGAAGTCTTTGACCAGTGGAAGACTGAATGTGATGACCGCTTCAATCAGCTGAAAGCCAACGAGGAAGAACTGAATCGTATTTTCATTGATATTTATGGTTTACAGGATGAGCTGACACCGGAAGTTGAGGATAAGGATGTAACTGTCCGCAAGGCTGATCTTGGCAGAGATATTCGTTCCTTCATTTCCTATGCGGTTGGCTGTATGTTTGGTCGCTACTCTCTGGATGTGGATGGTCTTGCCTATGCAGGCGGCGAATGGGATGCCAGCAAGTATGCTTCTTTTGCTGCGGATAAGGATAACATTATTCCAATCTGCGATGATGAATATTTCGAGGATGATATTGTGGGTATGTTCGTGAAATTTGTGAAAACCGTTTATGGCGCAGATACTCTGGATGAAAACCTGAAATTCATTGCAGATGCTTTGGGCGGCAAAGGTCAGCCGAAGGATGTGATTCGGAATTATTTCCTAAATGATTTTTACAAAGACCATTGCAAGATTTATCAGAAACGTCCGATTTACTGGCTGTTTGACAGCGGCAAGAAGAATGGCTTTAAGGCTCTGATTTATATGCACCGCTATCAGCCGGACACCATTGCTCGTATTCGTACCGATTATGTACATGAACAGCAGGCTCGTTATCGTACTGCTATTGCCGATTTGGAACAGCGTATTGCGAATGCTTCTACCGGCGAGCGTGTTAAGCTGAACAAAAAGCTGACCACTTTGCAGGCACAGGATACTGAAATCAGAACCTACGAGGAAAAGATTCATCACCTTGCCGACCAGATGATTTCTATTGATCTGGACGATGGCGTAAAGAAGAATTATGCAATTTTCCAGGATGTTTTGGCTAAAATAAAGTAAGGGGGACAAATATATGGATAACAATGACGTTGAGAATACAGTACAAAGTGAGTGCGAAGATTATCCATCAGCATGTTTTCTTTTAGATAGCTGTTTTCAGGATTATCAGAGAATACAGGATAATTACAATAAGATATATGAAAAAATCGATATTGCTCTGGCATTTTCAGGCGTTATTTTAACAATTATGCTTGGAGCATTTGATTTTTCACCAGCGAAATTCAGTGTAAGTAATATGAAAATATGGGAAGTGATTTTGACATCCATTGAATTAACGTGTCTTAGTGGTAGTTTGATAGTAATAGTTGGAGCTACAATATACTTATTGTTTTTACTAAGAGGAAGAAAAATTGCCGTTTTTAAAAGCGAAGACATTAGAAATGAAGAAATATACCGAAACAAAGAATCACATGCAGCATTATGGTTGATTGACAAATATACAAGAATTGTAAATGAAGTTCGTCCAATCGTACAAAAGAAGCAAAAGGCATTTGATAATGCAATGGTTGCAATTATTGTTGGAATAATGATGTATGTGGTTGCTGTGTTATTAAGAAAAGGAGGATTTTAAAGTGCTTAATAGAGATAAAACAATGGATGATATTAAAAGTGGAAAAGGTATTCCGCCACTTTCAAGTGCTGAAGGCTCAAATCATCAGACCGGAATTACTACTGAACAAAGAGCTGGAAAAGCGTTCAAAAGGAGAACAGTGATTCCGAAGGAGGGGTTGTAGATTATGACAGATGAAAAAATAAAAAATTCCAGTGAGCTGGAGTTTGCTGTATTTTGCATTGAAAATGTAGCGGTAAAGCTGGGCGTGGATGCAGAGCGTGTTTATCAGGCCTTTACCGAACAAAGCGATATTCTGAACGGTTACATTGTGCCGGAATATGAAGTGC
>ENA-ORSB01003455-ORSB01003455.1-human-gut-metagenome-genome-assembly--contig:-NODE-3455-length-11050-cov-1.974989_pt1 | contig 11050 bp, 10 predicted proteins | sample MGYA00242180_ERZ509144 | MGnify/ENA primary metagenome ERZ509144 (study PRJEB26280, sample SAMEA2338661) | human gut metagenome | biome: human gut; feature: human-associated habitat; material: faeces... | reverse complement strand
ATTATTGTATTAGCCGCTGCAGTTGCAGATTTTACTCCTGCTACTGTTTCAGATCAGAAGATAAAAAAAGGGAACTATTTCTTTACAGAAACAGCCCCCTCTTCGTGATTTAGGTTATAAAATATTTTTGTTATCTATTCGTCTTAGGAGTCAATATTATATTGTTATCCTCACATTTATAATCGAAACGTTTGGTAAGAGCGAGTATAGAAAGAATTTGTCTTATATCATCGTCCGTACTAAAAGTACAGGTAAAACGGTCTTTTTGCAGTTGTGCATCCGAAATAATGAAATGAACATCAAAATGTTTTTCAAGACACTGCACTATTTCCTGAAGTGTGGCCTGTTCGAATTTCAGTTTTCCGTTAATCCATAGCAATACATCTCCCGGACGGTTGGCTTCTGTAAGCATGGGTTGCATCGTACGGGTATCCACACTCAGCATCTGTCCCGGCTTCAACAAAATACCTTCCTCTTCAGACTGCCCCCGCAATTGGACTTTTACTGATCCCTTCAATAAAGTGGTCACCACCTTTTCTTCGGACGGACGTGCCCGGACATTGAATTTTGTACCGAGCACGCAAGTCCTGACATCATTACTATTAACAACAAAGGGTTTTGTCTTATTACGTGATACCTCAAAATAAGCCTCACCACTCAAGTCGACCTGTCTTTCCCGCTTCCAGAAAGAAGGCTTATAGACGATCTGTGTTGAAGCATTCAACCATACTTTCGTTCCATCCGGTAAAACTGCCTGTGCCCGCTGCCCTGCTTCGGTAGCAAAAATATATCCTGCCGACTTTCCGGAGGAAATCCAGTATAGGGCACCGACAGACACCAACAGACCGCACAGGAAAGCTGCCAAAGGCATCGCGTAACGTTTCCATTTTGATACATGTATTCTATGCACTGATTTTTTCTCTGACTCTTTGTGCTTTATCCGGTCCTTCAAAACGCTTAGTGAATTTTCGGTGTCCACACCATCCATTGCCACCTTACGTTCACCGACAAAAAGCATATAATAAAGTTGGTCCAGTTGTTTTTTGTGTTCTGCAGAAGCATGATACCATGCCTCCACTTCCAGACACTCTTCGGCATCTGATTCTCCTTTCAGATAGTTCAGTAGTTTTGTTTCATCCATTGTTTTAACCAAATCTTTAATACCTATATCATACACTGTTACGTATAATACAGTTCAGAAAACAAAGTTACTAAATAAAACACAAACTTTTTTTTCTTCAGAAAATCATTTTGTAGGTAGCAAAAATTTAGCTACGTTTGTTCGCTAATAACAATGGAGAGAAGAATGGCACAGACTCTGACTAACCTAAACATAAATGATAATAATGCCGTTATATCAGCCCTGCGAGAAGGGGATGAAGAGGTGTTTGATCATATCTACCGTTACTATTTTCGTGGATTATGCGCCTTTTGCTCTCAATATGTCACTCTGAGCGAATCGGAAGAAATCGTGCAGGATACTATGATGTGGCTATGGGAAAACAGAAAAACCCTTATACCGGAACTTACTTTAAAGACTCTTCTCTTTACTATCGTCAAGAACAAAGCGCTTAATAAAATCTCTCATTTTGAAATAAAACGCAAGGTGCATCAGGAAATTGCGGAAAAATATGAAACGGAGTTCTCTTCACCTGACTTTTACCTGGAAAACGAACTATTCAGATTGTACGAAGAGGCTTTAAGAAAACTACCGGCCGAATTTCGCCAGGCATACGAAATGAATCGAAGTCTTCAAATGACTCATAAAGAAATTGCGGAGAAACTGAACGTCTCTCCGCAAACAATCAATTATCGTATAGGGCAAGCCCTGAAAATATTACGGTCCGAACTAAAGGATTATCTCCCGCTGATCATGTTGTTTTTATTTCTGCAAGGGCATAAATGAAATAGCTTGTCCGCCACCGGCTGCCATTCGGATATTCAACGTATCGTCTGCAGTCACCTCCTGTTCCGTAATCTGATACTCCGTCGGATTGGTTTTCCAATCAGCTTTCTCACCATCAGCATAGATGATTGCTTTATAGGTCTTCCCCTTCTCTAAAAAATCAAGACTGACAGGCAAGACCCGCGGTTCTTCATTCGTAGAGGCACCCAGGAAATAATTCTGTTTAGCCTTCCGTACCACTGCTACAAACTCTCCCGGCTCACCGGCCAATGCCCTCGATTCGTCACAAACAGGATCGAAATCACGGAAGAACCGGAAGGCAGGATGCCCTTCATAGTGCTCGATCATATCAGATGCCATTTGTAACGGAGAATATAAAATCACCCAATTAGCCAACTGCTTGGCCAATGTTGTATTGACGCGACTATTGCCCTTATCCTGATCATTCCACTTCTGACGTTTAGGAGAATCTTTCGTCTGTGTAAACAAAATATCAAAAGTACCCGGAGTATAGTCCATCGGACCACCCAATAAGCGGGTAAACGGCAACATTTCATGATGTGAAGGAGGATTACCTTCGCTCCAGGCATTCCACTCCATACCGCGGGCGCCTTCACGTGTCATCATATTGGGCCAGGTACGTCGTATACCGGTATCTTTGATAGGTTCGTGCGCATCAAGAGTCATACGATAACGGGCAGCCGTCTCAACCACTTTTTGATAATGGTTCACTCCATATTGTCCATGATGTGAATGTCCGTCAGGAAAAGCACCGGCATAACCTGTTTTCAGAATATGAATGCCCTTATCGGTATACCACTTGATTGCCTTCTCCATCTGGCGCTCGTAGTTGGGAATGTTTCCACCGGTTTCATGATGTCCGATGATCTGAACATTCTTTTCACGTGCATAACGAGTTATTTCATCCATATCAAAGTCGGCATAAGGTTTAGTAAAGTCAAAACTCTGCATACCTCCCCAACTTTCCCATCCTTCGTTCCACCCCTCAAACAACACACCTTCGATGTTATTAGCATGAGCAAAATCAATGTATTTCTTGGCATTGGCGGTTGTAGCGCCATGCCGATCGTCCATCTTCCAGGTTTCCACTCCCAGATGCATCCCCCACCAGACACCGACATATTTCATCGGCTTGATCCAGTCGGTGGTATCCAGTTTACAAGGTTCATTCAGGTTAAGGATCAACGACGAATTAATCAGTCCGACAGCTTGCGGAGCGATCTGAATGGTACGCCATGCAGTGGTAAAACGATTCTCTTTACGAGCTTTAATTCCATCGGGCCATGAGGCAAGTTCGGATTTCAGAGTATTTTCACCATCCTTCTTCAAAGTCATTTCCGGAAAATCATAAAGAGCAGCTTCATGAATGCTGCCATACACCCCTCCGGATGTTTTGAAAGTGAAAGGAGTATTGGCATTCTCCACTTCACTGATCTTCTGTTTCGAGTACAGCAATTCATAAGTCTCGAAACTGGCAGGAATAGACCAAGAGGTCCCGTCTTCATGAAAGCGGAAAGCAGTCAGTTCATCGGTGATCAACAAAGAGTCGACACCTGGCACCTCATACTCGTAACGAAAGGCTACACCATCATCAAATGCACGAAAACGAAGAGTCAATTCCACATTAGCGGCATTTTTCAGAAGAACCGCCATTTCATTATAATGATTCCGGTTCGTTTTATTCTCTCCCCAAGGTTGCGTCCAGATCTCGTCTTTATCGGTAAAGACAGTGTTCACCACACGAAATCCCCGATTAAGATCGATTCCCTCTTTCGCTTCGAAACCGAGCGGAGAGTTATCCAATAAAAGGGTATCGTTGACAGTCACCCGATACATCATCTTTCCATCGGTATCCGCAGTAAAAGCCACTTTGATATGTCCGTCCGGAGAGGCTAATTCCGTCTTCGGAACACAACTATAAAAGCCCATCAGCATCAAGGCGATGAGTAATATATGCAAAATCTGTTTCATGGTTACAATTCGTTTATACGGTTTAGAATTCCAAATCAGCCAGATGTGCATTATGATCGGACAAATAGGTGGAATCTGTAATCGCAGAAGAAATAATCTCTGCATCTGCCACCTTGATTTGCGGAGTTACGAAAATAAAATCGATCTTTTCCCGTTCGGCTACAGGTACTCTTCCGAAATCATGGAAAGTATAGTTCTCACCGGACTGTTTCCCGGCTATCTTCCATGCATCTTTCAAGACAAACTCATTGGATGTGATCGTTTTGTAAGCTTCCCACTCTTCAGAAACATTAAAGTCTCCGGTCATCATAGCAGGATGTGTACCGGCTATTTCTTTTATCTTATCAATAATAAGCAGGGCACTGTTACGACGAGCTTCCGTACCAACGTGGTCAAAATGGGTGTTTAACATCAGAAACTCTTTTCCGGTAGTTTTATCCTTTAATTTAGCCCAAGTAGCCACGCGGGTACACGCGGCATCCCAACCAAGTTTGCCGATACTATCCGAATGTTCGGAAAGCCAGAATGTATTACTGTCTAACAAATCATATTTATCTTTCCGATAGAATACAGGAGCATATTCCCCCTGAGTCTTTCCATCCTCGCGTCCCACACCTACATAGGCATAATCAGGCAGGCCGGACAACAGGTCTTTCAACTGATGATTCAGTACTTCCTGCATTCCCAGCACATCGGGATGTTTCTCACGGATAAATTCACAGACCTTCTCTTTACGATACTTCCAGGAATTCAAACTGTCGCCCGGATTATCATAACGGATATTAAAGGTCGCCACACGAACATGGGTAATCGGATTAGAACTGCAACCCGCCAAAAGCAGGGTAATAAAAACTCCGATAAAAAAGCAAATCTTATTCATTAGTTTATATGTGTTGGTTATTAAATTTAAAGCTATTTCGTATATGATACAACTAAAGAAGAAAAAACACTTAGCGATCTGTCCGATAAGTGAGGGCAAGTTGCCGGCAAGCGGCACGATTGATTTTTCCCGTTTCCGTCAAGGGTATAGCCCCGACTGACAAAATCATCTTGGGTAACTGATATTTAGACAGAAGCTCCTTCATCTTTGTTTCCGGTAACTCTGCATCTGCCCCCTTCTCTACCAAAAGCACAACCGCCTCTCCTAATCTGGCATCGGGAACAGAAGTGATTGCAAAAGGAACTCTCATCCAGGGACGAAGTATCTCTTCTATCTGCTCTGCCTGTACTTTGATACCTCCGGTATTGATGGTATTATCCTTCCTGCCCAAAATAGAGAAGCTGCCATCGGGATAAATCTCCGCAACATCATTTGTCACCAAAGTGGTATCACAAACCAATGGAGCATCGATCACCAATGTATGTTCGGACGAAAGAGAAAGCCGTACCGAAGGAAAAGGCCGGTACAACATACTCGCATCCGGTCCGTTCAACTGTCTTAAAGCAATATGTGAAAGGGTTTCTGTCATGCCATACGTAGAATAAACCTTAACCGGTAATTGCCGTATCTCAGCTTCCAACCCTGCATCTATTGCCCCTCCGCCTATAATAAGAATATCGGTCCGGCAGAGCCTCTCTTTTTCTGCCGATACCTGCAGTGTGTTGTAAACCTGCAACGGCACCATAGCGGCAAAGCGAAGCGGTATGTCCACGTCCGCCATCGGATGCCCGGAAGGAGTCCGGATAACCAGATTCAACCCTGCCACCAATGCCCGGACCACCACCATCTTCCCGGCAATATATTGCAAAGGCATACACAACAATACGCTATCTCCTTGTCGAAGTCCCAGAAACTCACAAGTCAGCCGGGCACTTTGCATCATCTGCTCCTTACGGACCTTCAGCAGTTTGGGAGTCCCAGTAGAACCGGAAGTTTTCACTGTCAGATAAGGAGAATCACTGAACCACTCTTCCAGAAATCGGTAAAGTTCGTACAAAAATCCCGATGCCTCCTCCGTGTGACAAGCCACCAGCCTTTTCACGTCCTCCTTGGAAAGCACACTGCCTTCCAACATTAGGTGTTGTTCTTCTCTATTAAATATCATGTGCCGACTCCTCTTATTTGCAAAACCATAAACAATCTTTTCGAATCTCGAGGGGCATCTCGACATTGTCCGTAAACAGTAGCCCGGTACCTAATCCTTGTGGCAACGGATTCCGGAAAGTCGCACACCATTGGGCTATGGCATTCAGACCGATATTCGACTCCAGCGCAGATGTGATCCACCAACCGATATGTTGCTTTTCCGCTTCTGCAATCCATTCGTTGCCACCACTGATCCCGCCATGCAGAGATGGTTTCAGTATGATATACCGGGGGTGGATAGCCGCCAGCAATTCCCGTTTTCTTTCAAGGGCATTGCAACCTATCAGTTCTTCGTCCAAAGCAATAGGAAGCGGGGACTCAGCCGCCAGACGGGCCATTTCCTCCCACTGCCCGGCCCGGATAGGCTGCTCTATGGAATGTAGGTCCAATTCGGCCAACCGATTCAGTTTATCCATAGCATCGGCAGGTGAGAAAGCTCCATTGGCATCCACTCTCAACTATTTCTCTGGCGGAATAGTGAGCACGGATATGTCTCAACAGGGCTAATTCTTCTTCAAAGTTTATCGCACCGATTTTTAGTTTGATACAGCGATATCCCGCCTGCATCTTGACTTCGATCTGTTGCAGCATTCTGTCAAAACTTCCCATCCAGATAAGTCCGTTAATAGGTATACCGACTTCTCCGCGCGAAAAAGGAGTATCCCATAATGCCCAGCTCTGTGTTTCGTAATGGCGCAGTGCTGTCTCGAGTCCGAACAGAATAGAAGGATACCCACGTAAAGATTCTATATCCAGTTCTCCCGTTTGTTCCAGTCGCTGACAGGCACTCCGAAGCACCTGTTCATAATCCGGCAAGTCATCACAACTCAGTTTGGGTAACGGAGCACACTCTCCTACTCCGACACGTCCCGGACACTCTATGGAAGAAAGATGGATATACCAGACATTCCGGGTAGTATAAGAACCACGCGAAGTTCCCGTAGGTTGCTTGAAATGAAGAACGCGTGGAATAATGTTTATTGTATACATAAAAATGATATAAAGAAAAGGCCTCCCATCAAGAAGGCCTCTGTCTGCTTATGGAAATTTAGGATATTGTTTAAAGTCCGGTTTACGCTTCTCCAGAAAAGCATTCTTGCCTTCCTGTGCTTCATCGGTAAGGTAATAAAGCAGAGTGGCATCACCTGCCAGTTCCTGAATACCGGCTTGACCGTCGAGTTCGGCATTCAGACCGGCTTTAATCATGCGGAGTGCCAACGGACTAAGCTGCATCATCTCCTCCGCCCACTGAACATACTCGTCTTCCAGTTTATCCAGCGGTACCACTTTATTGACCAGCCCCATATCCAGAGCCTCCTGCGCATTATACTTGCGACAAAGGAACCAGATCTCACGGGCCTTCTTCTGTCCCACAACGCGGGCAAGATAAGATGATCCGAAGCCGGCATCGAAACTACCTACACGAGGACCTGTCTGTCCGAAGATCGCATTTTCGGAAGCAATAGAGAGATCGCATACGACATGCAACACGTGTCCGCCTCCGATGGCAAATCCGTTAACGGCAGCAATAACCGGTTTCGGAATCGAACGGATTTGTTTTTGCACATCCAGTACACTCAGGCGGGGCACTCCGTCTTTACCGATGTATCCGCCACGGCCCTTTACGTTCTGGTCGCCTCCCGAACAGAAGGCCTTATCGCCTGCACCGGTCAATACCACAACATTGATATCGGGCTCTTCACGACAGATGCGCATCGCATCGCTCATTTCGCCTGTTGTAGTAGGGGTGAAAGCATTCCGGTAACGTTCGCGATTGATCGTAATACGGGCAATGCCGTTATAGTAATCAAACAGAATATCTTCGTATTCTTTAATAGGAGTCCATTCTCTTTTAGTTTCCATTTCTATTTATTTTGATGATTATTATTTCAGTAATTCCTGTACTTTCTTTTGCAGTTCGGGTGTATGTACATTGGGCGTGTTCAATAAAGCAATTGCAAAATTATCTGCCAGCACCTCTTCCGGATCTATGACATATCCGGTGTTCCGCCCTACTTTATCAAAGAAGTCGGTCGCTTTCTGTAATGGATAAATCACTGTCTTCCCACTCTCCCGGAGAGGCTTGAACGACTCGTCCAACGGAATCAGCCCCACATTGATATACTGATAGAACTTACCCGTGGTATAGGGTCTGTTGGTATAGATAATCATAGTGCAGTTCTGTGGCTTACCGTCAATGGTAAAAGTCGCATAACTATCGCAACGACTGACATCGGGATTGGAGATACGGCTTTTCCGTATATCTTCGGGGAACTCAATCTCTTTGGGCAGGATGTTGAAGTCGATAGCTCTGTACAGTTTCTTTTTGAATCCGGGATTGAGACGTGTCAGGATGTGGAAAGTTTCATGCACCAGCAGGCGTGTGTGAGAAGCTTCAGTCCCCCGCTGAAAAGTAGCGTCCGTCAATGCGATCCAGTTACTGCGTGTGTATCCTCCCGCCCCTCCTTCGTCTTTCATTGTTGTCTTTACCAGCACAATCTCTTTCGGAAATGGAATCCGATAGCCGTATTTACGAATCGTATCATTCAGGTTCTTCCTGATCTGCTCGATCTGCTGCGCTTCTTCCGCTGTCCATTCACGCACTTCACGAACGGCCAGGCTGACGAGGTCTTCTCTTTTGCCTTCAGGATTTTCAAGTCGGGCAGCGATGTCAAACGGACTCCAATTAGCCGTATAAGAATCTTTGGCCGCTATCAGGCGTTTTGCTTCTCCGGCAGAAGCCAACCGAAAATTGATTGTATCTGCCCTGGCTGCCGATTCCTCCGATACGTATCTCTCGGGAAACATGGCTTGAGCTTTCTCCACAAACAGGGAAGCTGACAAAAGTAGCATCCCACAAAATAGGTTCATCTTGTGCTTAGTCATCATATTAGTTTTTTAGTTGGTGATAGTAGTCTTTCAATATCCGTGCATCTTTATTTTTATTGGTGAAAACCTCCATAATGACAGGTTGAGTCAGTAACTCGGGTTGAGTGAAAGTTTTCATGGCTTCGTCCAACTGTTTTTCATCCTGCACTTCCTGATAGAGGAATCCCCGTTCTTCGGCCCATCCCTTGGCAGACGTCTTATGCACGGCAGTCACAAAGCGATGGGAAGTACCGGACATTTCAAGTCCCGGCAAAGTATGAAAAATCTCCCCTCCCCCATTATTCAAAAGCAGAATACGGAGGTTACTTCCAAAGTGATTGTTCCACAGGGCATTCATATCATAGAAAAAGCTCAGATCACCAATGACCACAAAGTTCAACTTCTTCGAAGCGGCAGCATAACCGATCGCTGTGGAAAGGGAACCTTCAATGCCGCTCGTACCCCGGTTGCAACAAACCTCTACCGTATCGGGAAGCGAATAAAGCTGGGCATAACGCACGGCGGAACTATTGGCCAGATGCAAAGCACACGAAGCAGGCAACGCCTGAATGAGTGATCCGATAGCAGACATTTCGGAATAAGGCAACTCCGGTCGGGGAAGCTCCTTGCAGAAGTTCTCCCATTGCCGGGGATATTCCGGTGTACGGTTATCCAGCAGAAAAGCTATCTTCTCCATAAATTCAAATGGGTCCATCTCGATAATCGTAGTCAATGCCCCTTGGAACAGATCGATCACTTCACCATCCGGCGACACATGCCAATGCTCTTTGGGCGGATGCTGGCGAAGATACTTTTTCATTCGTTTAGAGACGATATGCCCCCCGTAAGTGATCACCAATTCGGGAATCATCTTCTCTTGCATCTCGGGTGACATGGCATAGAGGGCTGCATCGAAGTTCCGGATCGGGATGCCCGGAACGGTCTGATTGCCTAAATGCTCCGTGAACCAGGCAAACTGCTTGTAGAGCATCTTTGAATATTTCTTTTCGAACAGATAAATCAGGTTCATCTGGCCGACGATCATCATACGGCGGTTGTATTTATTGAGGCGGTCGATCAAGCCGTCATAGTCGCGATCATAAACATTCAGTCCTTGATAACGTGTGATGACACGTACTTCGGGAAGTGACTCTGCCGTAAACTGGAACAAGGGTTCGGAAACCGGCACGTTGATGTGCACAGGGCCTTTACCATGATGATTCAGTTCAAGCAATGCTTCGTTCAGCAAGCGGTTGCAGTACCATTCATCCTCGTCCGTATGTATTTCGGGCAGATCGACAGACTTCTTCACCAATGACCGGAAAACACCCGGCTGAGGTAAAGTCTGTCCGTCCATCTGGTTGATCCAGGCGGCAGGACGATCGGCGGAAATAACTACTAAAGATACTTTCTGGTAGTAGGCCTCTGCTATGGCAGGATGCAAATTCAACAAAGCCGTGCCCGATGTGCAACAAACAGCGGCAGGAGTTCCGCCCTGTAAAGCAAGCCCGATAGCAAAAAAGCCGGCACTCCGCTCGTCTGTTACCGAGTAACAAGTGAAGTCGGGATGTCCGGCAAGTGTATGTACAATCGGTGCATTCCGGCTTCCGGGACATAAAACGACTTTCGTCACCCCATGTGCACGGAGCAACGCTACCAACTGCAATATGTTTTTCTTATCTGAATACATCGCTTTATATATTATTTTATTTAGGAGTTCAAGTTCTGCATGGTCTGCATCTTCTTTTCCGTCTCCTGAAACTCATCATCCAATTCGGAAGAGGCCAGCAGGCCGCCTCCGGCATACAATGTCAACGAATCTTCTTTCACATTCATACAGCGTAAGTTGACATACAGGTCCGTTCTCCCTTCCGGCCTCAACCAGCCTATAAATCCGGAATAATAGCTGCGGTCATAGCCTTCATTGTCAAGGATAAACCGGTAAGCTTCTTCTTTTGGCAATCCGCATACGGCGGGAGTGGGATGCAACAGCTTCAATAAATCTCCCAACCTCTGACTGTCGTTCAGCGAGAAGTGGAAATCCGTTTTCAGGTGAGACAATGCCCCGGCAAAAGCCGGATAAGGTCCTTTCTCTGTCGGAGAAATCCCCAACGAGCGGAGTTGTTTACGAATATATGCCGCCACATACTCCTGCTCCTCCCACGTCAGTTCTCTTCCTTTTGGAATACGATGCCATT
>ENA-ORSB01003454-ORSB01003454.1-human-gut-metagenome-genome-assembly--contig:-NODE-3454-length-11051-cov-3.085304_pt1 | contig 11051 bp, 10 predicted proteins | sample MGYA00242180_ERZ509144 | MGnify/ENA primary metagenome ERZ509144 (study PRJEB26280, sample SAMEA2338661) | human gut metagenome | biome: human gut; feature: human-associated habitat; material: faeces... | reverse complement strand
CCGCCCCCGCCGCCTTATCCGTCAGCCCGCCGAACGCCTGCGCCAGAAAGGCCTCGGCTTCCGCCTTGTCCATATCGCCGGAAATTCCTGCCGCCAGATTGTCTTTGCCCATAAAGGAACGCAGATACGCTCTGATGTCTTCGGCCGTAACCGCCGCCAGCGCCTTTTCGTCGGGAATATCCTCCCGCCCGTACGGATGGGAACCGTAAAATTCCGTCCTGACCAGTTCGCCGAGCTGCTGCTGCGGATTCTCCCGCCGCTGCTGCCGCAGCACGGCCAGCTGCCGCCGCGCCAGTTCGATGTCTTCCCGCTTCAAATGCGGCTCATACATCACCGCACGCAGAACTTCCAGCGCTTCCTTTTCAAACTGTTTGACAAAGCTGAGCGAAAACTCCAGCCGGTCAGCCGTCGCCGTAACGCTGAGCTTAATGCCTTTCTCTTTCATCAGCTCGCGCAGTTCACGGCGGTCAAACCGCCCCGCCCCGTCTGACAATACGCTTTCTGCCAGCAGCGCCGCCCCCGGTTTAGGCTCATAGGCGCGCCCGGCTTTTGCAAACCCGAACGATACCGCCGCCAGCGGCACGCTGTGCTCCTCCATCAGATACGCCCGCACCTTGCCGCCCAGCGCGCTGACTTCCTGCACTTCGCCTTTGAACGTCCGCCCGCCGAGTTTGGACTGTGCCAGAATTTTCTCCGCGTTCAGCGCCGGCTCGTTCCAATCCGTATAACCGGCCGTATAAACTGCCGCCCCGGCCGCCGCAATAATCATCAGCGCCCCGCCCAACGCCCCAAAGCGTTTCCAAGCCCCGCGCTGTCCGCCAAAACGCATTTTTGCCCAGCGCCGCATACAGAACTGTTCCCGTCCGGCACCCGTAGCCGCCTCTGCCGCCTCAGCCGTCACAGTCTCACCTTTGACCGGCACATTTTCTCCCCCGGGCAGCACAGTTTCTCCCTTAACCTTCACTGCTTCACTCCCAAACGGCACAGTTTCACCCTCAGCCGACACATTTTCTCCCCTGGCCGGCATAAAAAAGCGTTCCTTTCCGCTGTCCTGTTTTCCGTTATGTTCCATTATCCTACAAGCTCCCTCTTTTGCCTGCGTTCTCCCTTTCTGCCGCCTCTGCATCTGCGCCCGAAAAACCAGTATCTCTGCCGGCGTTTTTCCCTTCCAGCCAACCCGTCGCCCGCGCCCGGGAAGCCTGAACCTTTGCCCATGCCGCCCGAATGTCGGAAACCGTTGCCGCCTGCACCGCCGCATCAAAATTCATAATCTCGTCCGGAGAATATCCCGCCGTCAGCATTCCGCCGGCAAAAGCCGCCGCCGTCTGCGGATTCTCCTGCAAATATACCGTATCCGCCAGCGTACGGTTTTTAATCTTGTCAAGTTTTTCCTCCGTCAGCCCTGCCAAAGCTTTTTCCGTAGCTCTGCCGATTTCTTCTTTCACTGCCGAAGCCCTTTCCATCAGCAGGATGCCCAGCACAAAGACCAGCGCGCACCCCACCAGCAAAAAGGCAAACGTGCCGCCCAGCTTGTCGTCATACGAAACGTCCGCATCTATTCCCAGCAGCGTTTTGCCGCGATAAACCAGGCAATCATACAACGGCGCCGTGTCATCGCCTGCCAGATATTCCGCCAGCAGCTGCAGCGACAGAATGTCGGTTTTGGAAAACTCTCCCGCATCCAGCCGGATATAATCGGCATAGCGCGGCTGTTCCACTCCCGCCAGTTTCATTGCCGTTTCCGCCTCGGCCGCCCGCCCATTTTCAAATTCAGGCTGCGGAACGCTGCCCTCCGGCCGTGCAATGCCGCCGTAATACTTCTGCGCCAAATCTCTCGCTTCTCTGGCACCAATATCGCCTGCCAGCACCAGCAGCGCATTGTCCGGACGATAATAACGGCGGTAAAAATCCCGCGCATCCGCCACAGACAGCGCTTTGATTTCCTCCGGGCTGCCGCTGACCGGATTTGCCAGCGGATGGCCTTGCCACAAAATTTTATTCAGGGTTTCGTAAAACAATGGCACCGGGTTGGTTTCAAAACGCTGCCGCCGTTCCTGCAGCACCACGTCGCGCTCTTTGGCAAAAGCGGCCTCGTCCATCTCCAGCCCGGACATTCTTTCGGCTTCCATCGCCATCATCAGCTCCAGTTTTGCAATGTCCGAAAATTCATAATAGCCGGTTTCGTTATAGGTCGTATAGGCATTGCTTACCGCCCCGTGTTCTTCCGTCAGCCGATTAAAAGCCTGGTCCGGCAGCCGTTTCGTGCCGCGAAACATCATATGCTCCAACAGATGCGCAATTCCGCCCTTGCCTTTCGGGTCATTAACCGACCCCGTCTTGTAATACAGCATCTGCAAAACAATCGGCGCCTTATGGTTCTCGACCACTGCCACTTCCAGCCCATTGCCAAGCGTAAAGTGCGACAGGTTCATCAGCTTGGCTTCCGCCGTTCCCGCCAGCCAGCATAAAGCACAGCCCAACAGCAGCCCGAATGCTGCCGCCCTGATGTTTCGCCGCCAAAACGTTTTTCCCGTTCGCATTAATTTTCCTCCGCTGTTCGGGCTTTGCCCCGCCAAAGACGCTATCTGCCCTGCCCGGAACACTATCCCGGACGCCGTTCCGTTACTGCATTTCCCCGATGCGCTGTTCCGACCGCCGCCCCGGCACTGTTCCCGCCCGGAACGCCGTCTCCGCTTCGCGCCTACTGCTGCGGGCGAACATCAAAATCCGGCGGAATAACCAGCTGGTTGCGCCGTGTTACCTGCGTCTCGTCCGGTTTGGACGCCGCCATTCCCAAATCTTCTTTCGTCAGGCCGCAGCCGGATAAAAACAACGCCGCCGCCAGTAAAATAAATGCTTTTTTCATTTTTTCTATCCTTTGCTAGATGATGTTGTCGTATTATCGCATTTGCGCACCAGCAGGCCGTCGCAGATAATCAATACCGCGCCGATGCAGATAAAGCTGTCGGCAAGATTGAATGCCGGCCAGTGGTAACCGCCGAAATGCACGTCCAGAAAATCAAATACAGCGCCGATGCGTACCCGGTCAATAACATTGCCGATTGCCCCGCCGATAACCATGCCGAGCGAAACCTGCATCAGCAGCGTCTTTTCGCGGCTCAGCCAGTACAGCAGAAAACCGACAACCACAAGCGAAAACGCCGACAGGATATACACGCCTGCCCCGCCCAGATTGTCAAACATCGAAAAGCTGACGCCCGTATTCCACGCCGACACCAGATTGAAAAACGGCGTTACCGCCACCACCGGCTGCGTCTCCGCCAAAAAGCCGAACACCAGCGCCTTGGATGCCTGATCCGACACAACGGCAACCAGTGCCGTGATTAATCCTGCTAACACGAATACTCCTTACATTGCATCAATTTAATTCATAATAGGCGAATATAACACAACTTTTCCGCCCGCCAAGTATTATTTGCCTTTTTCCCCAGCCCCGCGCCCGAAATAAACCGCCCCGCGCCCGCCAGGCATCCGTCTCCGATTTCCTCCCGCGTCCGATTTCCTCCCGTCTCCGATTTCCTCACGCGTCCGATTTCTTCCCGCATCCGATTTCCTCCCGCGTCCGCATCAGAACGCCGTACCGATTCCGAACGGCTCCAGCCCGAACTTCGCCGCAATCGTTTCCGCAATGTCGGCATAAGTCTTGCGCCGCCCGATATTCTGCGCCGGAACCTTTCGCCCGAACATCAGCACCGGCACGCACTCGCGCGTATGGTCGCTGCCGGGATATGTCGGGTCGCACCCGTGGTCGGCGGTGATAAACACAACATCGTCTTCGCCGAGCAGCGGTTCCAGCTCCGGCAGGCGGCGGTCAAAATACATCAGCCCTTCCGCATAGCCTTTGACGTCGCGCCGGTGCCCCCACATCATGTCAAAATCGACAAAGTTGGTAAAGACGATGCCGTCGCCGTTCAGGTTCTGCACTTCTTCAAGCGTCTTGTCCCACAGTTCTTCCAGCCCGCTCGCCAAAACCTTGCGCGTAACGCCCGACCCGGCGTAGATGTCGGAAATCTTGCCGATTGCCGTAACCTGCAGCCCCGCCGCTTTCGCCTTGTCCAGAATCGTCGGTGCCGGCGGATTGAGCGCATAGTCGCGCCGGTTTTTCGTCCGCACGAAAGCGCCGTTCTTTTCTCCTGCAAACGGCCGGGCAATCACCCGCGCAATACGGTAGGGTTTCACCTCTTCAAAAGCAATCTCGCACAATTTGTACAACCGTTCCAGCCCGAACTTTTCCTCATGCGCCGCAATTTGCAGGTTGCTGTCGGCGGAAGTGTAAAAAATCGGCTTTCCGCTCGCCAGATGTTCCTCGCCGAGTTCCTGGATAATTACCGTGCCCGACGCCGCCTTGTTGCCGAGAATGCCCGGAATCCCCGCCCGTTCGCAGATGCGGGCAACCATCTCTGCCGGAAACGACGGATACTCGAGCGGAAAATGCCCGAAATCCTGCCGCACCGGCACGCCCGCCATTTCCCAGTGTCCGGAAATCGTATCCTTGCCGGCACTGATTTCTTCCATACAGCCGTATTTGCACCTGCCGGCAAGCGTCATTTTCGCCCGCCCCGACACCAACGGAGCACGGACACCGGACGCCAGCTCGCCCGCATTCGCCAGTCCCAGCGTTTCCAGATTAGGCAGCGAAAGCCCGTTTCCGCCAAACTCTGGATAATTCTGCGCAATATGCAGAAACGTATTCGCGCCGGCATCGCCGAACGCCGCCGCGTCTTTTGCCCCGCCGATTCCGAAAGAGTCCATCATCAGAATAACTGTTTTTGCCATAACCTGTCTCCCCTAAATCAGATAAAATTTTTCTTTCCTGTTATCGGAAATATAGTTTCAAGACGTTTAAAAAGATTTAAAAAGAGAATTTCCCCTTTTCGCCGCAGGCATTTTATCTGTTTAACGTTCGTGCCGCATTGCTTGCGCTTTCTGCAAAAATGCCTCTGCGGTCATCGTCTTTTTAATTGCTTCCCCCTGCGGGCTGACCGCCACATAAGATTGAGCCTTATCGGCACTTTGCTGCATATACTCCCGCTCCATGCGTTTCACGCTGCCGTCAAGCGCCCGTGCCATGCATTCTTCTTTAGGCATTCCGTCCAGCCATGTCTCTTCTCGCAAAGACGTAATGTCATCAGATGCAAGATTCTGCCGTATCTCCAAATTTTGTACCGGCTGATAGGCGCTGCTGTTAAGCTTGTCGACCACCAGTTGCCTTTCTTCAGAAGATAAAGGCTGAAGCATCTTCCGCATAGCCTGACGATAATTAATTCTCATCGTTTCATCGCCATAAGACGGCTTCATGCCTTCTAACGCAATCACCGCATCTTCAGCTGGCGTATATGAATCAGGCGTAACGGCAATCATATTCCCGTTTTTATCTTTAATCGGCTCCTTTTTTTCGTCAAGAAGCACATTAAAGGGATGCACTTTATCAAATTTATCCGTAAACTGCGTAACATTTTGTGCCACGCTGTCTGGCCTGAAATAAACGCAATATTTCTGCTCGGGCGTACTGTAAAATGCCACCTGTACCCACCCGTCCTGCACATCGTTGTTTGGCACGTACTTCACATCGTCGGGATACGTTGGCTGAACAACTTTTTGCATTCCCGGGCTGTCCATCGCCAACGCCAGCTGTCTCCGGCGGACGGCATTTCCAAATCTTCCCCGTGCATCTTGCGTAAATTCCGTCCGATACTCGTCTAAACACTCCTGTTCAAATGTTGCCAAACCCCGCGCTGCATCTTTTCCCTGAGCCTTGGCTTCCGCCATCCGGGCTTTCATTTCGCTGATCATTTTCAACGCGTAATGATGTTCCGGTTTCACCATTAACTTCCCCGTTTGAATGCCTGAGAGAATATCATTGTCCTGCCAGTGTGTCCCTTCATGCGCAAGAACTGCGTCAGAACGGTTAGACGCATTAATTTCTGCCACCGCATTTTTAGCTTCTATCGCGGCGCTAAGCCCCAAGCTATCCGCCCATTTTTGCAAAATTCCCCTTTTTCTTGTCTTCTTCTCTTCCTCCAGACAAGCTTTCACATCATCAAGTGTTTTTATCTGTGAGTTTACCCCGTTTGCTTTTGCCTGAAATTGAGCCATAGCTTGTTGAAAATCACGGTTGCCCGCTGCCATCGCAAATGCATTTTCATCAGAGATGACATATTGGTTGACAACCACCCCGCCTTTTCCTTCGTCTAAAAAGCTGTCCATCACCGCCCGCTCTTTCAGCGGAAACAATGAATATGACGCCCCGGCCACTCGGTAACACTCCCAACTTCCTGCACCGCATTTTCCATCACGGTCAAACTCAATATAATTATAGTAGCACTGCGGCTCAAGAGCGCTATCCGCCGTTTGTTCGCGCAATGGACTGCTGTCGGTATCCGTGCGAGTTTCTGCCAAAATCTGATTATTCTCAGACGCTGGCGCCTGCCCTTCCTGCGCCATGCTTTCCTGCGCCATGCCGCCATTCGCCGCCCCTCCGAGCGTCAGCAAAGTTGCAAATGCCGCCGTTTTGTTAACCATAGCGCCCCCTTTTTGCCAAATATAAAAAGAAAATACCATATTTATCATCAAAAGTAAAGTTTAATCCGCAACATGGCATCTCTAACCCCCAAAAAAGTAACGCCTAATCAGCAACACGGCATCTCTCACCCCCCCAAAAAGTAACGCCTAATCCGCAACACGGCTTTTTCCCCTTTCAAAAAAATTGCCAAAAAGCTATTGACAAAAAAAATATGCCATGTTATATGCCGTATCGTAAAAAGAATTTTTAGGTAACACTTTAAATTATTAGAGTATGGAACATGGAAATTTTATGGAAAATGCCGCCGTTATACTGCAATATGGCGCAATTGCATTTTCCGCCGTTGTTTTTACGGTCCGTTTAGTTTGGAAAAAACATGAAAACAAACTTCAACGCGCCGCCAGACAGGCTGCCGCCCGCGAAAAATTTGAAATTTTCCGATACTGACAGCCCGCATTGCATTTTTGCAGAAATTTTTTTAGTATTAACCGAAAAAAAGTCATAAAAAAGCCCCTGACCCTAAAGTCAGCGGCTTTTTTTGATATCCGGCAGCATCCTGCGGCCTACTCGGCGGAAACAGTTTCCTCCCCTGCAGGCTGCGTTTTTTCAAGTTGTTTTTTTCCGTGAACATCACGCTGCCCGTCCGCCGGTACACGCCGTTCCTTCATCTCAGCCCGGCGTCCCCGCATCTCCGCGCGCCGTTCCCGTATCTGTGCGCGCCGCTCATGCATTGCCGCAAGAGTTTCTTTCTGCTCATCTGTCAGTACGCTCTCAAACCGCGCCTTGTTTTCCTCGCGCAGCTTGTCAGCTTTGGCACGCAGGTCGTCCATTTGTTTAAACAGCGGCTCCATCTGCGCCATATCCTCTTTGCGAAACTGTTCGATTTGCGCTTTCTGCTCATCTGTCAGTTGCAGCTTTTCCGCAAAGCGGTGCTTCAGCGCCCGTTCGGGATGAAAGCCCGGATGCCCAAAGCGGCGCGGAGCGTCCCCCCTGTCTGCCCGATATTTCCATTCTCGATGGCGTTCGCCGTCAAAGCGCCCCTCCGGATGATGCCGTGTCGGCAGACGCATCTCCGCCCGCGGCATATCGCGGTGCCAGCCTCCGTGCCACATGCCATGGCGTTTCGCCGGGCAAAATGCCAGCGCCAGTACCGTCAGGGTTACCGCCACGCCGCCGGCAAAAGCGGCTCCCGCAGCAATCAGCATATTCTTTCTTCCTTTTTCCATTGTCAAAATCCTTTCCTTATCTTGTTAATCCTCGTTCGAAATCTCCCGAACCGTCCGTTGTCCCCCGCGCCATGCCGTCTGCACAAACGTTTTGGGTTTGTGCCTTTTCCGCCGCCGCTGCACTTTCTGTTGCCGCCGGCCGCCCGGCACATCCGTCAAAGCTCAAGATACGCCAGCTTTTCGTGCAGTTTTTGCTTGGCGTTGTGCAGCCGCGACTTCAGCGTTCCGGGATTGATGCCCAGCCTTTTTGCTGCCGCGTCATAGCTCAGCCCGTCAAATTCGACCAGCACCACCGCCCGGCGCATATCCCCCGGCAATGCGTCTACCGCCTCAAGAATCAGCTGCTGCCGGCATTTGCGCAGCCACGCCCGTTCGGGATTGTCTGCCGCTGCCATATCGGCCAGCCCGCTTTCTTCCTCCCCGACCGAAGCCGCCAAAAGCTTTCGGCTTTTGCTCTTAAGATAATCTTTGCAAAAATTCTCCGCCACCACCCGTATCCAGGCACCAAGCTTCTCCTGTTCGCGATAAGTCGGAAACTTCTGCCACAGGCGGATGTAGATTTCCTGTTCAACGTCCTCGTCGGCGCGGTTCAGCATTTTTTTCACCACGCTTCTGACCAGCCGTTTATGAAGCCAGCTCAGCTTTTCCATCAGCTGACCTCATAAAAGCCGTACCCGTCGAGCGGCAAAATATCGTCCGCCGCCACACCGTAAGTAAAGTAACCGTCGCTTTCGTACAACGCCGCATAATACGCTTCCAGCTGCGTTTCGTCCGCCGCCCGCTCCGGCAGCAGCACCGCCGCGCCGAACCAGACGCCGCAGAGCAGGGAACACAGCGTCCCTGCCGCAAACTGGCGCGCTTTGCGGCGTTTGCGATACAGGGGGCCGGCTTCCGCCAAAAGTTCCGAAATCTTGTCCATCGTTAAATCTCTTTCGCAAAAATCACAACTTACATCTGGTATAACGGAATTGGATTAAAAAAGTTCAAACTTTTTTGCAAAAATAAAAAATTCCGCCGCCAACAAGCTGAATTTACAACATAAAAACATCTTGCCAAAACCTGAAAAAAAGAGTATAATGGAAACGTAAAAAAATATTATGTCGTATTATTGGAAAACGGTTTTCACAATTTTGGTTTAGAGGCTTCCTCTGTTCTGAATGCTGAAAGTTTTTCATAATGCGGCATAAAAACCTAATTATGTTAAATTTTGAAACGGCAGTCCTTGTGGCGTTGTTTCACGAAGGATTAGGCAACAGGGCCGAACCTCGTTAAAAAAATCAAGAATTATGAGAACTAAAGCAGATAAAAGAGAAGACATTGTTGCAATTGTGATCTTTTCAACACTGAGCATCTTTTTAATATGCGCAGCTGCCCTCAGCTTCTGCATCATATTCAATATCGGATGCACCGCTCCTGCCCTGGTAAGAGCATTGTGGGGCCTCGTGTTTATTCTCGCCTGCTGTGCAATATACATTGTCGGCGGCGGTGTCTGCAAAATGATTGCTAATTTAGCCAAAGGCAAAGACATTGTCTAAAGCTGAAGGCATCATACAAAAAAAGAGCGTTCACACGAACGCTCTTTTTCTATGCCCTTGTTTCAAATCCTGCCGCCATCGGCTCTATTTACCTAGCGCACCCACCACCATTTTTTTACCACCGTCCACGCACTGGTTCTATTGGCTTGGCGCGCCCCGCTGTCGGTTTTCTTAGCCCGGTACATCCGTCGCCCGTCAGACGGCACCGCTGCCGGCCTCCCAAACAAACCGCAGCCATCCGCCGGTCGGTTCCGACGCTTTCCCTTGTTAAACTTCGTCCACTCGCGCACATTCTGCGTCAGAAATTCCGGCAGCTTATCCAGCCCCGACGCCCCTGAAGCCTTTTTATGCCCGCCTCCGCCGAACGCCGCCGCAATCGCCGATACGTCCACATTGTCTTTCACCGTGCGGAACGACAAATTCCATTTGCTGCGTTTGTTTAAGGAAAAGCTGACCATAAAGTCGTAATTGGCGATATTGTCCAGCGACTCAAAAAAGTCCGACCCCGCCTGCGCCATATTCGCGGCAATGAACCGGAGCCCGTTGTACGTCCCCTCAAACGCCATATTGCGCGACAGGCGGTAGTCGCGGTGCCTGATGTAAGACAAAATTGCGTTGCCTTTTTCCACCATCAGCGGCACGTCAATCCGCCCCTCAAACAAATCGCGCCACACCCGCTCGTACGGCCGGTTGACGCCCAGCGCCTGAACGATCTGCTCGCTGGAATAGCCCCCCGCCTCGCTCACCACACCGTCCGCCGTCCGCACCTGAATGGCGCTGATCTTGAACAGCATGGTCACGGTGAGGTAGATGCCCGCCGCAATGACGCAGAGCAGCATGGCCAGCGCGGTCAGCCGCCGGATGATGCGGCGGCGGCGCAGCACCTTCCGGGTGAGCTTCCGCTTCTTTTTGCCCTCCCGGCGGGCGGGGTCCCGCAGGTTCGCCTCGGTGGGGCGGAGCCGCTGGGCATTCCGCCCCGGCTGGGGGTTCCGGCTCTGGGGGCGGCTCTGGCCGGTACGGACGGCGTTCCGGCTGCTGCGGGGGCGCTGCCCGGCCCGCCCATTCTGATTTCGGCCGTTCTGCGGGTGGCGGTTCGGATCGCGGTTTTGGTTTCGATTCTGATTTTGGGCGGGGCGGCCTCCGGTGGGGAACTGGATGCTGTTGTCCGGGTAGCCGCTGCCATAATCTACGCTGCGCTCGGTGTACCGGCTGGGCCGGGGGGCGTCAGGATCGAAGTTCGGGTTGGTGATGGGATGGCTGCTGTTCTGGCTGCGCACCCCGTTTGCACTCCGGCGGCGCTGGGCGTCCTTGGCCTGATCGTAGGCCGGGCGCTTTTTGCGGCGGTGGTTTCGGTTTTCTGTCATTGGGCCGCACCTCCTTTCCTTTGGATTTTCGCTTCTCTTACGGGGTCTTGACGAGCTTCAGCAGCGCATCGGCAATGCGGTCGAGGCTGTCGTCCACCGAGAGCTTCCGGGCGTTCTGGCCCATGGCGGCCAGCTTGCCGGGCTCGGCCAGCAGCTCGGACACGGTGGAGACCAGCTTCTCGCCGGTCAGGTCCTTTTCCTCAATGACCACCGCAGCCCCGGCTTTTTGTAATTCCAGCGCGTTATAATACTGATGGTTTTCGGCCACGTTGGGGCTGGGGATGAGGACCGCCGCACGGCCCACGGCCTCCAGCTCGGCCAGCGTCAGGGCACCGGCGCGGCTGGTGACGAGGTCCGCCGCCGCCAGCAGCTCCGGCATGTT
>ENA-ORSB01003445-ORSB01003445.1-human-gut-metagenome-genome-assembly--contig:-NODE-3445-length-11081-cov-3.535190_pt1 | contig 11081 bp, 9 predicted proteins | sample MGYA00242180_ERZ509144 | MGnify/ENA primary metagenome ERZ509144 (study PRJEB26280, sample SAMEA2338661) | human gut metagenome | biome: human gut; feature: human-associated habitat; material: faeces... | reverse complement strand
GTATCAATCGTTATGAGAGCCAAAAAGTTGTAGATAACTACTTCGTTGGCACCATATTATAACAACTTACGAACTTAAAAGTTTGTAGGTTGTTTTTTTGTACATAAAACTAAAATGTTCTCTTTCTGGAAAGGAGGGCATTTTTTATGTTTGAAGAGGAAAAAATGTTATTTTAGATAGATGTGCATTATCTACAGTAGCAATTAGTTATGCATTTGAAAGATTAGGTAAATATCCTACATTTAAGCATGCAATGCGGTCAATATGAAAAATTGGTTAATGACAGTACACTATTGCAACCAGATCTTACATATCAATACAAAAATAGCGATGAAATGAAAGGATGCTATAAAGATTATATTGAAAATAATGGGGTTTATCCGATTAACGAAAAAAGAAAATGGGAGACAAAAGAACAATTAAATAATAGAGTTATGTCTGTTATTAATAAATATAAAGAAAAATATGATACAATAATTGTAGTTGCTCATAAAATGACTTTTGCTGACGTTTAGCATCAACCAGAATATATTTGATATTTTATAATTATCTGGAGATTGTTAGAATTGAAGATTTTGATTTAAAGTTAATAAAGCAAAAAATTCTACCTAGAGGTTCACATATAGAGGAAAATATGTTATAATAACAACGTTATATTTTAATAAAAAGTAAATATATTAAATAATTCTTAAAAAATAACTTTTATTAAAAGATGAAAGGAGAAAACATGGGATTTTTTGAAAAATTAAAACAAGGAATGAATAAAACTAAAAGTTCATTTGACGAAAAGATAAATAATGTATTTAAAAGCTTTAGAAAAGTAGATGAAGAATTTTTAGATGAATTAGAAGAAGTTCTAATTATGTCAGACATAGGAGTAGAAACATCAGTTAAGATAATTAGCAACTTAAGAAACAGAATAAAAAAAGATAAGATACAAGACGAAGAAGATGTAAAAAAAGCATTAAGAGAAGAAATGAAAAAAATATTAGATGTTACAGACATTAATTTACATTTAAATACAAAGCCATCTGTTATTTTAGTAGTTGGAGTAAATGGAGTAGGAAAAACAACATCTATTGGAAAAATTGCAAATAGATTAGCAAAAGATGGTAAAAAGGTAGTTGTAGCAGCAGCAGATACTTTTAGAGCAGCAGCTGTAGAACAATTAGAAATATGGGCAAACAGAGCAGGAGCTGATATAGTAAAAAGAGAAGAGGGTGTAGATCCAGCTTCTGTAGTATATGAAGCAATAAAAATAACAAAGAAAAAAGATGCAGATGTATTAATTGTAGATACAGCAGGAAGATTGCATAATAAAAAGTATTTAATGGACGAGTTAAATAAAATTCAAAAAGTAATCAACAAAGAAATGCAAGAGGCAGACAAAGAAGTATTATTAGTAATAGATGGGACAACAGGTCAAAATGCGATTTCACAAGTAAAAGCATTTAAAGAAGAGGCAGATTTAACAGGATTGGTTATTACTAAATTAGATGGAACAGCAAAAGGTGGAGTAGCAATTGGAATTGTTGAAGAAAATAAAATCCCAATTAAGTTTATAGGTGTAGGAGAACAAATTGACGATATGGAGATTTTTAATTCAGAAGATTTTGTAAAAGCAATCATTTAATAAAAAAGGATGTTAGAATTTAGGAGGAAAAAAAGTGAAAGAAGAGAGTAAAGAAAACGATAATATTTCAATCCAAAAAGAGAAAGATACAAGCAAAAAAGATATACAAGATTTAAATAAAAAGAAAAAAAATAGAACAAGAATGATTTTAGTATTATTATTTTTACTATTATTTGCAGGAATTAGTTATATTGAATTAAGAGGAAGTTATTTAGAATATTTGGAATTGGGTCAAAATTATACAAATATATTTTATACAAATCTAACTTATAGATATGGAATTATGGCAGTTAATTTTGTTATTTTATATTTTATTTTATATTTTACAAATAGGGGAATAAAAAAAGGATTAAAGCCATTTTTTGAAAAAGAAAAAAAAGAAATTCCGAAATTGCCAAATAAATCTTTAGCTTTAGTAATATCAGCATTAGTTAGTTTTGTAACATCATCAGCATTGATGCAAAAAATTATGCTTATTTCTAATGGTACATCATTTGGAATTCAAGACCCGATATTTGGATTAGATATTGCTTATTATATGTTTCAAAAACCAGTAATTGAAACATTAGCATTATATTTTGTAATTCTTTTTGTAGGATTATCAATTTATATAGCATTATATTATGTAATAGCATTTAATCGTTACTTTGATGGCGTAGATGGAAAAATGCTAAAAGAAAGCTTGTTTATGAAAAAATTAACAAGAAATGCATTATTAATAATAATAGGAATTGCAATTCTTACAGTAATAAATACCCAAAATACAATGTTTGGAAAAATTCTAACTGTTAAAAATGACTTAGAAATAGTAGGAGCAGGGATGACAGAGACAACCATTAAATTATGGGGATATGTAATATTTGCATTTGTCATTATAATATTTGCATATAGAGCATTAAAATACTTTAAAAAAGGAAATACAGGTAAAGTATTAAAGAATCTTGCAGTAATACCAGGATATTTAGTAGTATTATTTATAGTAATGGTAGTATTTGATTTAGCATTTGTTAGCACAAATGAATTAGATAAAGAAAAAGAATATATAGCAGAAAATATAAAGAATACTAAAAATGCATATAATATTAATATAGAAGAAAAGAATATAGAAAATTCAGGAACCATAACAAGTGAAGAAGTAGAAGAAAATGCTAATGTAATTAATAATATACCAGTTATTAGTAAAGATGCTGTATCAAAAACATTAGAAAATAGTCAAACAGTGACAGGACACTATGTTTATCCTAATATTAGTATTGCAAAATACAATATAAATGAAAAAAATCAGCTAGTATATGTAGCACCAAGAGAAATAACAAACTCAGGAAGAACTTATAATAATAAAACATATGAATATACACATGGAATAGGAGAAATATTTACATCAGCAACAGAAAGTTCACAAAATGGAAATATACAATATATTCAAAAAGACATAGTTGGAAAAGATGAAAAAATAAATATTTCTGAACCACGTATTTATTTCGGATTAGAGACAAAAGAGACAATTGCAACAAATACGAAAAACAAAAACGAATATGATTACACTGATGAAAACGGAACAGATCAAGTATATTCATATAATGGACAAGCTGGATTGCAATTAGGATTTTTAGATAGATTAATATTAGGTATAAAAAAAGGAGATATTAATTTAGCTTTCTCAGGAGAAATAACAAATGAAAGCAAAATTTTAATTAATAGAGATGTAATAACAAGAGCCAAAAAAGCATTACCATATTTAATTTATGATGAAGAACCATATACTGCAGTAACAGATGAAGGAAAGATTGTATGGGTGTTAGATGCTTATACAGTATCATCTAGTTATCCATATTCACAATATACAAGTATAGAACATGATGGAACAAAAGAAAAAATAAACTATATTAGAAACTCTGTTAAAGTAATTATCGATAGTTATGATGGTACAATGTCATATTATATAACAGATAGAAATGATCCAATAGCTATGGCATATAGAAACATTTATCCAAGCTTATTCAAAGAATTAGATGAAAAAATACCAGAAGATATATCAAGTCATTTTGTATATCCAGAATTTTTATATAATGTACAAGCAAAAATTTTAAAAGTATATCATAACGTAAAACCAGATGTATTATATAGAGCTGACGATGTATGGGATATTGCAAAATTTAATAGTACAAAATCAACAAAATCAACAGGAACTTATATGGAACCATACTATACAATGGTAAAAACATCAGATGGAGAACAACTAGGACTAGTTCAAATTTACACACCAGATGAAAAACAAAACATTATATCATATTTAGTAGGAAGCAATAGTAATGGAAACAATGAACTAAAACTATATAAATTTTCAGCAGACAGTAATATTGTGGGACCAATGCAACTTGATAAACAATTAGAAGAGGACGAAGCAATATCAAGTGAACTAAAATCATTAAATGTTACAGGAACAAAATTAACAAAACAAATGATAGCAGTTCCTATTAATAATACAATATTATATGTTGAACCAATATATCAAACAATGTTAAACGAATCAGAAGTACCAGTACTAAAAAAAGTAGTTGTAGCATCAGGAAACAAAGTTGCAATAGGAGACAACTTAACAAAAGCATTAGAAAATTTACTTTCTAAATATGCGGTAGACATAGAAGTAGAAAACACAGATGATGTTGAAGGATTAATAGAAGCAATTATAAAAGCAAACAAAAACCTAACACAATCAAATGAAAATAATGACTGGGAAATGATGGGGAAAGACATAAAGAAAGTTCAAGAATTAATAGATTCTTTAGAAAAAGTAAAAGAAAAAGAAGATAAAAAATGAGACACAGGGGACAGGTCTTAAATGTCTCATAATGAATAAAAAAGAGGAAACAATTCTTTGTTTCCTCTTTTTATAAAATACTATTTGTATAAATATTAGATTACTAATTTATAAAAAACTTTCTTTCCTTTTTTTAAAATAGCATAGCCATCTTTAAAATCATTATCAGATAAACAATAATTTACATCAGTAATTTTGTTATCATTTAGAGAAATTCCACCTTGATTTACTAAAGTTCTTGCTTGACCTTTTGAAGGAGCAATACCAGTTGTTATAATTGCCTCTAAAATAGAAATATTTGTAGATTCGATTTTTACTGTAGGCATATTTTCTAAACTGCCAGTACCATTAAATAAAGCATTAGAAGCTTCTTCTGCTTTTTTTGCTTCATCTTCTCCATGAATTAATTTTGTGATTTCATAAGCTGCTATTTTTTTAGCTTCATTAATATGTTCATCTTTTAGTGAAGTAAGCTCATTAATTTTATCTATAGGCAAAAATGTAAGCATTTTTAAAACATTTTCTACACTTGAATCTTCAATGTTTCTCCAATATTGATAAAATTCATAAGGAGATGTCTTTTTAGAATCTAGCCATAAAGCACCTTTTTCAGTTTTACCCATTTTCTTTCCTTCTTTTGTAGTAAGAAGTTTAAAAGTTAAACCGAAAGAATCATCTTTTCCAATTTTTCTGATTAAGTCAACTCCACCGATTATATTAGACCATTGGTCATTTCCACCTATTTCAAGTTTACATCCATATGTGTTATATAGATGTAAAAAATCATAAGATTGCATTAACATATAACTCATTTCAAAAAATGTTAATCCTGTTTCTAATCTTTGTTTATAACATTCAGCAGCAAGCATTTTATTAACTGAAAATAAACTACCAATTTCACGCATAAAATCAACAAATTTGAAATCTAAAAGCCAATCAGCATTATTTACAATAATGGCTGCATTTTCTCCTTCAAAACTAACAAATTTTTCTATTTGCTTTTTTAAACATTCAACATTATGATTAATATCTTCGCGAGATAGCATTTTTCTCATGTCTGTTTTACCAGAAGGATCACCAATGCTAGCAGTACCACCACCAACTAAGATAATTGGTTTATGACCACATTTTTGCATATGACTTGCAACCATTAGTGAAACAAAATGACCAACATGTAAACTATCAGCAGTAGGATCAATTCCAATGTAGAAAGCAACAGATTCCTTACTAAATAGTTCTTTCATTTCTTTTGGATGAGTCATTTGCTCTATATAGCCTCTTTCTTCTAATATGTTAAAAACATTTTCCATCACGTTCATTCCTTCCATTAATTAGTCTAAATTAATATTGTTTATATTTTTTGTTTTATTTTTTAATGTGTTTTTAAACCCTTTAAATTCTTCATATCCTAAAAATCTGTTTAAGTTTTTTACAGAAATACCAGTTTCACCTGAAATGGTATCAAGTGAATTTTCTAAACCGTTTTCTTGTACATAAGATTTAAAATTTGAAAATTCAAATCCATCTTTAGTACTACATTTAGGGCATACGTTACCTTCTGAAATATAAAAACTACCACATCTACTACATCTATTAAATTCCATAATTTTTCCTCCTATTTTATCTTTTGACAAGTTTTTTTAAAATCCAACACATTGTATCATAAAATTTAATAAAATAAAAGAGCTTTTTAATTATTTTGTAGTTTTATAAACTTTTCATAAAATTCAGGGATATGGTTTTGCAAACGAATAGGTTTTAAAGAAGTATCAGTAAAACAATGTTTAGTTTCACCAGTTAAAACAATGTTACCAGTTTTTTTATTAGTTATAGAATATCCCATTGTTAAGCGAACACCATTAAATTGTTTAACATAAGGTTCTATTAAAATAATGTCATTAAAAGTTACATGATGTTTAAAAGAACAATTTACTCCTAGAACTGGTATCATAATTCCGTTACTCTCAAATGAAGAGTATGGCATTTCAAATTGTTCTAACATTTTACATCTGGCTTCTTCTAAAAATCTGATATAATTTGAATGGTGAACAATTCCCATTTTATCAGTTTCATAATAATTTATTTTTCTTTCAAATATAAAATCCATTTTTATCTTCCTTTCAAGTTATAAGTATATAAAAACAAAAGGCTAATGTCAAATGTTGAAATTAAAAGAAAATTGTGTTAAAATATATCTATTAACATTAGAAAATGTCTGTATGAATATATGGACATAAGGAGGAAGAATTGTGCTGGAAATAAACGCATTCCTTAAAGACAATTTCATAGTTGTCAATGCAGAAAAAAAAGAAAGGAAAGTAATAAATATGACTCGTGAAAAAGTCATAAAAGTGATTGAAAGTACTTTTTTGGATGAAAACATCGATAAAGAATTATACATTCTTTATGGAACGGTGTTGGGAGGTGCCTGCGGAATAATTATCAAAGAAAATAAAATAGAAGTATATATTTCATGTATAGCATATGCTTCTAAAAGACCAGAAATGGTATTAACAGGAAAAAAGAATTGGAAAAAATTATTCTGCTCGAAGATTTTTTAAGAAAAGGAGACTTCGTTTTTTACGGAGTCTTTTTTTAATAAAATAATTAAAAGAAATATAGAAAAAGTTAACAAGCAGTGGTATAATATGAAAAAACAAAATGGAGAAAAAAATGAAAAAAATAAATGGAATAATAATGCAATACTTTGAATGGTATATGGAATGTGAACAAAATTTATGGAATAACATAAAAGAACAAGCAAAAAAATTATCTGAATTAGGAATTACAGCAATATGGTTACCACCAGCATATAAAGGAATAGGTGGAGCAAATGAAGTCGGATATGGAGCATACGATTTATATGATTTAGGTGAATTTGATCAAAAAGGAAGTATAAAAACAAAATACGGTTCAAAAGATGAATATCTAGAATGTATTGAAGTGCTAAAACAAAATGATATAGAAAGCTATGCAGATATAGTATTAAATCATAAAATGGGAGCAGATAAATTACAAACGATACCTGCAACCAAAGTAGATTGGGGAAACCATAATCTTCAAATATCAAACCAAGAGACAGTAAGAGTTGCTACTAAGTTTACTTTTCCAGGAAGAAAACATAAATATTCAGAATTTGAATGGAATTGGACACATTTTGATGGAATTGATTATGATGAAAATTCAAAAGAACATGCAATTTTTAAATTTAAAGATAAAAATTGGAATAATGCTGTAGATGAAGAATTTGGAAACTATGATTATTTAATGGGAGCAGATATAGATTTTACAAACCAAGAAGTTGTTGAAGAATGTACAAAATGGGGAAAATGGTATATAGATATTACGCAAATTGATGGACTTAGACTAGATGCCGTAAAACATATTCCAGCAGATTTTTATAAAAAGTGGATAAAAGACTTAAGAGAGCAAACAAAAAAGGAATTATTTACAGTAGGAGAATATTGGACAGGAGATGTTCAGAAATTACATAGATATATAACCGAAACAGAAGGAGAAATATCTTTATTTGATGTACCTTTGCATTATAAGCTTTCATCAGCATCTAAAGAAGAAAATTATGATTTATCACAACTACTGGATAATACATTAGTAAAAGAAAATTCAAGTAAGGCAGTTACATTTGTAGATAATCATGATACTCAACCAGGACAAGCATTAGAAAGCTTTGTAGAAAGATGGTTTAAACCAGCGGCATATAGTTTGATATTACTTAGAGATGAAGGATATCCATGTGTTTTCTATGGAGACTATTATGGTATTCCACATGATGATATTAAACCTATTGAAGAACTAAAAATTTTAATTAATTTAAGAAAAGAAAAGGCATATGGAGAACAACATGATTATTTTGATCATCAAAATTATATAGGTTGGACAAGAGAAGGCGATGAAGAACATATTAAATCTGGATTAGCAGTTGTGATTTCAAATACAGGAGATGGGGAAAAGAGAATGTATATAGGAACTCAATTTGCGGGAAGTAAGTTTATAGATAGTTTAGAAAATTGTGAAGAAACTATAGAAATAGATGATTATGGATTTGGAAATTTTAAAGTAAAAGGAAAATCAGTATCAGTCTGGGTTAAGATATAAAATAAACAAGAATAAAGAAAAGCGACAAAAAACGACAAAAAAATGGGACATTTTAGACCTGTCCCTGATGTGTCAAGAAAGGAGAAAAGGATGTCTAAATTTGTTCATTTACATATACATAGTGAGTTTAGTTTGTTGGATGGAGCAAATAGAATCAAAGATTTGCCTAAAAGGGCTAAGGAGTTGGGAATGGATGCTATTGCTCTTACAGATCATGGGGTTATGTATGGTGCAATTGATTTTTATAAAGCATGCAAGGCAGAAGGGGTAAAACCTATTATTGGTTGTGAGGTATATGTAGCACCTCGTTCACGATTGGATAAAGAACCTAATATTGATAATAAATATAATCATCTTATTTTGCTTGCTAAAGATAATGAAGGGTATAAAAATTTAAGTAAGTTAGTTTCTTTAGGGTTTGTTGATGGATATTATTATAAGCCACGTATTGATTTAGAGATTTTAGAGAAATATCATGAAGGTTTAATTTGTTTGAGTGCATGCCTAGCAGGAGCTGTAAATCAAGCTTTATTAAATGGTCAAAATGAGAAGGCAGAAGAAATTGCTTTATGGCATAAGAGAGTTTTTGGAGAGGATTATTATATTGAAATTCAAAATAATGGAATTCAAGAACAAGTTTTAGCTAATCAAAAATTAGTACAATTAGCTAGAAAATTAGATATTCCGCTAGTTGCTACTAATGATGCACATTATTTAAAAAAAGAAGATGCTTATAATCATGAGGTTTTATTGTGTATTCAAACAGGAAAAAGAATGAGTGACATTGATCGTATGAGATTTGACACAGATGAATTATATGTTAAGTCTCCAGAAGAAATGATAGAATATTTTAAAGCGTTTCCAGATGCAATAGAAAATACAGTTAAAATTGCAGAAAAATGTAATGTTGAATTTGAATTTGGACATACTATTTTACCTAATTATGATGTACCAAAGGAATTTCCTACACATTATGATTATTTTAAAAAATTATGTGATGATGGAATAGAAAAAAGATATGGAAAAAATCCATCAAAGGAAATATTAGATAGAGCAGAATATGAGATTAGTGTCATAAAAAAGATGGGATATGTGGATTACTTTTTAATTGTATGGGATTTTATAAATTATGCTAAAACCCATGGAATACCTGTAGGACCAGGACGTGGATCAGGAGCTGGTTCGATTATTGCGTATGCTATTGAGATAACAGATATTGACCCTATGAAATATGGATTACTTTTTGAAAGATTTTTAAATCCGGAAAGAATAAGCATGCCTGATTTTGATGTTGACTTTTGCTATGAACATAGGCAAGACGTAATTGATTATGTATCAAGAAAATATGGACATGACCATGTATCACAGATTATAACTTTTGGAACAATGGCTGCTAAAATGGTTATTAGAGATGTTGCAAGAGTTTTAGATGTACCATATTCAGAGACTGATAGTTTAGCAAAAATGATACCTAATGAACTACATATTACTATAAAAAAAGCATTAGAACAAAATAAAGAGTTAAAAGAAAGATATGAATCTGATGAATTAGTAAAAAAAGTATTGGATATTGCAATGGGATTAGAAGGAATGCCAAGACAGGCTTCTACTCATGCGTGTGGAATTGTTATAACAAAAGAGCCAGTAGATACATATGTTCCATTATATGTTAGAGATGGACAAATATCTACACAATATATAATGACAACTTTAGAAGAATTAGGACTATTAAAAATGGACTTCTTAGGATTAAGAACATTAACAGTAATTCAAGATACTATTGATTTAGTAAAAGAAAAGCCTGTAGATGAAGATGCAACAGTTCAGTTTTTAGCTGCATTATCAGAAGACGAAAGATTGAATATTTTTTCAAAGGCAGCAGCATTAAGAATGCAAAATGCTATGATGGGTAATAAATAATGAAACATGACAATGAGTATTATAGTCGAATTGCTTTTGATCCAAGACAGCTTCAAATTATCAAGGATGGTTTGGATCTAGGACTGGATGTTGATTGGTATGCGAATACAGCATTTGATTATTTACAAATGGAACAGATATTCCTTGCGTTGAAAGCAGGAGTATCTGATCCAGATGCCTTAAATATGTTTTGTGATCCTGAGATTCCCTATAAGTCAATGGAACAGTTAAGGATTCAGACATGCAAACAGTTAGGTATTTATGAAAAGGCTGCGGAAGAAGTAAAAAAGAAAAGAATCATAAGGATTGGAATAACTTTTGTGGTTTTGGTAATTATTGTAACTGTATCGTCTGTAGCTTTTATCAATAGAAAAACGATAGGTTATTATTTTGAAAATATTCATGGCACAAACTTAGCATATTCTGCCGTGATATATCTGAGTCATCACATATTCCTATTCTCATCATCCGTTTTCCATTTTAATATTATGATTATTCTATTTAAATAAAACTATAATAAAACCATCCTGTTTGTTCAAGTACTATAGTTTGCGCAATTCTCTCGGTGTCATGCCATACTGTGCCTTAAAC
>ENA-ORSB01003444-ORSB01003444.1-human-gut-metagenome-genome-assembly--contig:-NODE-3444-length-11083-cov-2.966812_pt1 | contig 11083 bp, 11 predicted proteins | sample MGYA00242180_ERZ509144 | MGnify/ENA primary metagenome ERZ509144 (study PRJEB26280, sample SAMEA2338661) | human gut metagenome | biome: human gut; feature: human-associated habitat; material: faeces... | reverse complement strand
GCCGTCAGGCGATGCCTTCCTGATTAAAATTAAGATTTTAATCAGGAAATAGTATTATTTTTTCCGGACGAAAAGAACGCCCAGAGTGCCGGGGCCGCAGTGGCAGGAGACAGTGCATCCGGCCAGCGTTTCGTAAACCTTGTGGAAGTGACCGTAGGTGGACACGGCCTCCATAACGGCTTCATGGCACTCGTCGCTGACACCGGTGTGGGTGATGAAGAGAATGCCGTCGTCCAGATCGTCCCGGCCGTCAAGACGGTCTTTGACGTAGTTTGCCAGACACTTGGCGTATTTTCCGCGATACTTTTTCGCAACGCCCATCTTGCCGTCCTTCACCTCGATGCAGGGCTTCAGGTTCAGAAGGTTCGCGCCAAGTGCGGCGGCGGAGGAGCAGCGGCCGCCTTTGACCAGATAGTCCAGCCTGTCCACGAGGAAGCTGGCTTCCACACGGGAGGTGAAGTCGTCCAGCTCCCGCTTCAGCTCGTCCAGAGATGCGGCGGTTTTCGCCAGCTCGCAGGCTTTCAGCACCACCAGACCCTGACCGGTGGACAGGTTCCGGGAGTCAACCACCCGGACGTTTTCAAAATCCTCCGCGGCAATGCAGGCATGGCGGTACGTAGAGGAAAAGTCCGAGCTGATGCAGATATGCACCACGCCGTCATATTCGCCCGCATATTTCGTGAAATGCTCCTGATACTCGCCGACGCTGACGGCGGAGGTGGAGCAGAGATCGCCGCCTGCGGCGACGTGGGCGAAAATTTCGGCGGGGGTGATGGTCACGCCGTCAATATATCCCGTCCCGGCCTTGATGACCGTCAGGGGGGTGATGGCGATGTTGTATTCTTTCAGAATGTCAGCGGAAAGGTCGCAGGTGCTGTCAGCCGTGATTTTGATGTTCATAACAGTTCTCCTATCGGTTTGTTGGTTTGACGATGGGGTTTGTCCCCATCATGAAGCAGCAGGGTTCCGTGTCCTTCCGGCGCAGATAGTCCGCACCCCAGTCCCGCATGGCTACGAGAACGGGCATCAGACTGCGGCCAGTTTCCGTCAGGGAGTATTCCACCTTAGGCGGGATGACGGGATACACCTCCCGGTGAACCAGACCATTGGCTTCCAGTTCCCGCAGCTGCTGGGTCAGCATTTTTGGCGTCGCGCCCTTGATGACCTGACGCAGTTCCGAAAAACGGAGGATGCCCTGAGAAAGGTGCCATAAAATCAAAGCCTTGTATTTTCCGCCGATAAGCTCCAGCGTGGCTTCCACCGGGCAGTTGTCTTCGTTTGCCATTCCGTCACCTCCTTACGGTATCCAAAAGGGAAGTAGGGCACATAATAGTGCATACTTGTTTTTTTGGATTATCATGGTAGAATGGTATCATAAATGAAGGGAATAGTCAATGAATTTATCCGAAATACGGGTTCGTTTGATGAATTCCACTGAAATGGAGGGAGAATCATGAAACTCAAATTCAATGTCACCGGCATGACCTGTGCGGCCTGTTCCGCGCGGGTGGAGAAGGTGACGAACGCCGTGCCGGGCGTGGAAAAAGCGGAAGTGAATCTTCTTGCGGGAACCATGCAGGTGGAGGCGGAAAACGGGAACGTTGTTCCTGCCATCATCAAGGCAGTGCAGGACGCGGGCTATAATGCCGCCCTGCCCGGTGAAAAGAAAACGGACAAGGCAGAGGCCGCCCCGGCGGAAGCCGCTTTGAAGGAAATGAAAAAGAGGATCATCGGCAGCGCGATTTGTCTGGTGGTGCTCATGTATTTTACAATGGGACACATGATCGGACTGCCCGCACCCTACTGGTACCACGGCGTGAAGAACGCGCTGGTTGCGGCGCTGCTGCAATTTTTTCTGACCCTTCCTGTGGTGTACCTGAACCGGGTGTACTACAGCAGAGGACTGAAAGCCCTGTGGCACCGTGCGCCCAACATGGATTCCCTGATCGCCGTTGGCTCTTTGGCCGCGCTGGGCTATGGTGTGGCGGCGCTGTTCCGCATGGCCTACGGCATGGGGCATGCGGATTGGGAACTGGTGCAGTCCTACAGCGAGAACCTGTATTTTGAATCTGCGGCCATGATCCTGACGCTGATCACCTTGGGTAAATTTCTGGAGACCCGCGCCAAGGGCAAGACCGGCGACGCCATCCGTTCGCTGATGGATCTAAGCCCCAAGACCGCCTCTGTGCGGAGAAACGGGGAGATCGTGGAGATCCCCGTGGAGCAGGTGGCTGTGGGCGATGTGGTCATCGTCCGCTCCGGCAGCAGCATTCCCGTGGACGGAACCGTGCTGGAAGGCAGGGCGTCCGTTGACCAGAGCGCCCTCACGGGCGAAAGCGTCCCCGTGGAAAAGGGCGCGGGGGACAAGGTCGCCGCCGCGACGGTCAACACCGAAGGGTATCTGGAATTCCGGGCGGACAAGGTGGGCGAGGATACCACTCTGGCGCAGGTCATCCGCATGGTGGAGGACGCGGGCGGCTCCAAAGCGCCCATCGCCCGGCTGGCGGACAAGATCGCGGGCGTGTTCGTTCCGGTGGTCATGAGCATTGCGGCGGTGACGTTCATCGTCTGGATGATCGCGGGATACGGACTGGAATTCTCACTGAATCGCGCCATTTCCGTGCTGGTGATCTCCTGCCCCTGCGCGCTGGGACTGGCCACGCCTGTGGCCATCATGGTCGGCACCGGCCGGGGCGCCAGGATGGGCGTGCTGTTCAAGAACGCCGAAGCGTTGGAAAACCTGCACCGGGTGGACACCGTGGTGCTGGACAAGACCGGCACCCTCACCACCGGCAAGCCGGAGGTAACGGACGTCCTCCCCGGCGCGGTCAGCGGGGAAGCGCTGATGCGGATCGCTGCCGCGCTGGAAAGCAAGTCCGAGCATCCCTTTGCCAAGGCTATTCTGAACAAGATGGGCAGTGAAACTTACCCTGTCGCGGAGGACTTTGAAACCCTTCCCGGCCGGGGCGTATCCGGCATCGTGGACGGCGTGCGGTGCTACGGCGGCAACGGCCGGCTGATGGAGGAGCTGGGCGTTAAAGTCCCGGTCATGCCGGAGCTTGCCAATCAGGGAAAGACGCCCCTGCATTTTGCCAATGAAAAGGGCGATTATCTCGGAACTGTTGCCGCCGCCGACGTGCTGAAAGCCGATTCTCAGGCCGCCGTGCAGGCTATGACAAAAATGGGACTTGACGTAGTGATGCTTACAGGCGATAATGAAGCTACGGCCAAGGCCATTGCCCGGAAGGCGGGCATTGCCCATGTGATCTCCGACGTGCTGCCCACGGACAAGGCCGGGGCGGTCGGAAAATTGCAGGCGGAGGGGCACCGGGTGCTCATGGTGGGCGACGGCATCAACGACGCGCCTGCACTGGTCAGCGCCGATGTGGGCATGGCCATCGGCGCAGGAACGGACATTGCCATCGAGTCGGCGGACGTGGTGCTGATGACCGGTTCCCTTGCCGCCGTCAGCGGCGCGGTGGAGCTGAGCAAGGCCACCATCCGCAATATCCGGCAGAATCTGTTCTGGGCATTTTTCTACAACACTCTGGGAATTCCCCTCGCCGCCGGTGTGCTGTTCCTGCCCCTGGGGCTGAAGCTCAGCCCGATGTTCGGCGCGGCGGCCATGAGCCTGAGCAGCGTGTTCGTGGTGACGAACGCTCTGCGTCTGCGCCTGTTCAAACCGAAGACTTCCCCCTCTGTGGTGGAAGCCCCGAAACACGAAGAAATCAAAACCAAGGAGGATACAATTATGAAAACGGTTATCAAGGTCAATGGAATGATGTGCGGTCACTGCAAGGCTCACGTGGAAACTGCCTGCAAGGGTGTTCCCGGCGTGACGGACGCCGTTGTGGACTTGGATGCGAAGAATGTCACCGTCACCGGCGACGCCGATGTGGCGGCGCTGAAGAAGGCCATCACCGACGCAGGCTACGAGGTGGTGGAGTAAGTCATGAGAGAGGACTTCTGGTTTGATTCCTGCGGTGCAGGGAGGATTCACGTCTGCCGCTGGATGCCGGAGGGAGAGCCGAAGGCGGTGTTCCAGATCGTCCACGGCATTGCGGAGGTGGCGGAGCGCTACGACGCATTCGCTCAGGTGCTGGCACAGCGGGGCTTCGTCGTGGTGGCTGACGACCACATGGGTCACGGCGAGTCTGTAGGCGAAGGGGACACCAATGGCTACTTCACCGGCGGCTGGTTCAGCGCCGTGGCGGACAGCTATCATCTGCTGGAACTGACAAAGGCGGAATTCCCGAACCTTCCCTATGTCCTGTTCGGTCATTCCATGGGTTCCTTCATGGCGAGGACCATTCTGTGCAAGTACCCGGACAGCGGCATTGACGCTGCCATCATCTGCGGCACCGGCTGGCAGCCTGCTTTTGCGCTGCCCGCCGTCATCAAGGTGGTGGAGAGCGTGTGCAAAAAGGTGGGGGAGACCAACCCCGACGAGACCCTCCACAAGCTGGTGTTCGGCGGCTACAACCGAAAGGTGGAGCATCCCCGCACGGAATTCGACTGGCTGACCCGGGACGCCAGAATCGTGGATGCCTACATCGCCCATCCCATGTGCGGCTTCACCGAAACGACGGGGCTGCTGCGGGATCTGATGACGGGCATCCGCTACATCGAGAAGCCGGAGAGCCTTGCCGCCATGCGCAAGGAACTGCCCGTGTTCTTCATTGCGGGCGGGGACGACCCTGTGGGCAACTACGGCAAGGGCGTCCGTCAGTCGGCTGACGCTTTCCGCAAGGCGGGGATGGCGGATGTCTCGGTGCACATTTACCCGCTGTGCAGGCATGAGATTCTCAACGAGATCAACCGGGAAGAGGTCTACGGAGACATTCTCCAGTGGCTGTCCTCCCATATGAAAAAAAGTTCGCCGTCAACCTAATTAGTCCGATTTATTGGACAGATAGCGTGTTATACTATGGCCAGAAACCAAAAGGAAAGGTTGATGGCTATGTTTCAGATGCGTTATGTAGGCGGACACGTTCAGGTGTATGACAAAAGCGGCAAGTTCCTGTTCTCGGCGGATACCGAACGGGAGGCCAGAGAAGAGATGGAGGATTATGCGGAATCTGCGGCTTGATATTTGCTACGACGGCACCCGCTACCGGGGCTGGCAGCGTCTGCCCGGAAGGGACGACACCATTCAGGGCAAGCTGGAAACAGCCCTTTCCCGGATTCTGGAGGAACCAATCGAGGTCAGCGGCAGCGGCCGCACCGACGCCGGGGTACATGCGCTGCATCAGGCGGCGAATTTCCACTGCGAAAGCGCCATGCCGGCGGGGGAGATTTTGTCCAAACTGCGGCAGTATCTTCCCGAGGATATCGGCATATATTCCTGTGTGGACGTGCCGCCCCGGTTCCATGCCCGCCTGAACGCCCGCGCCAAGACCTACCGCTACCGTATCTGGAATTCCCGGGGGCCGTGCGTTTTTCAGCGGCGGTACGTTGCGGTCATGCCGGAACGCCTTGACTTAAACGCCATGCGCCGCGGGGCGGCACTGCTGACGGGGGAGCACGATTTCTCCGCGTTCTGCGGCAATGCGAGAATGAAAAAGTCCCCCGTCCGCCGAATCGATTCCATCGACATTCAGCGGCAGGGGGAGGAAATCCAAATTCTGTTCACCGGTAACGGCTTTCTTTACAACATGGTGCGGATTCTGGTCGGCACGCTGGTGGAGGTCGGCAGGGGAGAGCGGGAAACGGAGAGCATTCCGTCGCTGTTCGGCGGCAAGCGGGAGGACGCGGGCTTCCTGGCTCCGGCGCAGGGACTGTGCCTGATGGAGGTAGTGTATTGAACATTCAGATTTTCGGCAAAAGCAAATGCTTTGACACCAAGAAGGCGGAACGCTACTTCAAGGAGCGGCGCATTCCATTCCAATCCATAGACCTGAAAACATATGGCATGTCCGGCAGGGAATTTGACAGTGTCCTCCGGGCGGTGGGCGGCATTGACAACCTCATCGACTGGGACGGTAAATCCCCGGACATCACCCTCATGAAGTACATGGACGACCAGCGTGCGAAGGAAGACAAGGTTTTCGACAACCCCGCCCTGATGAAAACGCCCGTAGTGCGCAACGGTAAACAGGCCACGGTTGGCTATTGCCCGGAAGTCTGGGCGGCGTGGGAATAACATAATCGATCACGAAAGCGGTTCTCCAAAAATGGAGAGCCGCTTTTTTTATCATTTTTCCGATTTTTCTCTTGCAGTTTCAACAAAAAAGTGGTATGCTAGGAGGACAAAATGACCAAATACATTGACGGCCTGAATCGAATCGTCTGGGGGGCGCCCGCGTTGGTGCTGATCGTTGGCGTGGGGCTTTACCTGAGTCTGCGGCTTCGCTTCGCCCAGCTGACGCTGTTCCCCAGAGCATGGAGGCGCTTTCTTTCCATGCTTCGCCCGGGGCAGAAAAGCGGGAACGGGGTGACGCCCTTTCAGGCGCTGTGTACGGCGCTGGCGGCGACCGTAGGGACGGGAAATATCGTCGGCGTTGCCGGTGCCATCTGTCTCGGCGGGCCGGGGGCCATTTTCTGGATGTGGATTTGCGGCGTTCTCGGGATGGTCACGAAATACGCGGAGGTCACGCTGGCGCTTCGCTACCGGGTGAAAACCCCGGCGGGGTGGATCGGCGGCCCCATGTATGTGATCACTCAGGGCTTGGGGATGAAATTTACACCTATGGCCGTCGCTTACTGCGTGTTCGGCGTGGTTGCGGCCTTCGGCGTGGGAAACGCCACTCAGATCAACGCCGTGATTTCCGGCATCAACGATGTGGTGACCCGTTTCGGTGGGGAACAGACCAGACTTGGAAACCTTGTGATGGGACTGATTCTGGCCGCACTGGTGGGCGCGATGCTCCTTGGGGGCGCGAGACGCATCGGTATTGTGGCCGAGCGGCTGGTGCCGTTCATCTCCGCTGCATATATTCTGCTCTGCGCGGTGATGTTGGTGCTGCGCTGGCGGGAGGTTCCGGCGGCGTTCGCGTCGATCGCGGCGGGGGCATTTTCCCCGCGGGCGATGACAGGCGGGGCTTTGGGTTCTGCCTATCAGGCGCTTCGCATCGGATGCAGCCGCGGGGTGTTTACCAACGAGGCTGGCATGGGTACCGCGTCCATCGCCCACGCTTCGGCGGAGGTTTCCCACCCGGCGGAACAGGGGCTGATGGGCATTATGGAGGTTTTTCTCGATACCATCCTCATGTGTACACTGACAGCGCTGGTCATTCTCGTCAGCGGCGTGCCGGTTCCCTACGGCAGAGACGTGGGCGTGGAGCTGACGACGAAGGCGTTTGCTGCTGTCTATGGCGATTTTGCGCCGGTTTTCATTGCCGTGTCCCTTGTCTGCTTTGCCTTTGCCACGGTGCTTGGCTGGGGGCTGTACGGTGCGCGGTGCGCCCAGTTCCTCTTTGGCGCCCGGGCGTGGAAGTTTTTTGTTGCGGCGCAGATGGCCGCGGTGGTCGCCGGGGCATGCCTGCAAACCGGCGTCGTCTGGTCGGCGGCGGAGGCCGTCAACGGCCTGATGGTGATTCCCAATTTGACAGCTTTGGCGATTCTCACCCCGGAGGTGGTTCGCCTTACGAAAGAATATCAGAAATCCGGCGGAAGTACCGCCGGTGGAGGTAGTTATGCAGATATCCATCAACGCAAACCGGTGTGAACCCTCTCCCATGCGGAAGTTCCATCCCTACGCCGTGGAGGCCGAGAAGAAGGGCAAGAAGATCTATCACCTGAACATCGGACAGCCCGACCTGCCCACGCCCACGGCTTATTATGACGCCGTGCGGAACTTTGACCGCAAGACTCTGGCCTATGCCGAGTCTCCCGGTATGCCTGTGCTCATTGACGCTGTGCGGGGCTATTATCACAAACTGGGGGTTGATTTGGCGCCCAACGACGTCCTCATCACCACCGGCGGCAGTGAGGCGCTGCTGATGACCTGCCTGAGCATCCTAGACCCCTATACCGAGGTCATCATCCCCGAGCCGTATTACCCCAACTACACCACCTTCGTCCATGCGGCCGGCGGCGTTATCCGTGCCCTGCCCACCAACCCGTGGGAGGGCTACCGCTACGCCAAGCGGGAGCGCATCGAGAGCCTGATCACCAAGAACACCCGCGCCATCCTGATCACCAACCCCGGCAACCCCACAGGCGTTGTCCTCGACCAGAAGGAAATGCGGATGATCGCCGACATTGCCAAGGAGCGCGATCTGTTCCTGATCTGCGACGAGGTTTACCGGGAATTCTGCTACGACGACAAATTCGGCGTGCCGACCATGGCGCACTTCCGGGATATCGACGAGAACCTCGTCATCATCGACTCCGCCTCCAAGCGCTTTTCTGCCTGCGGCGCGCGGGTGGGCTGTGTTGTGACCCGGAATAAGGAATTGCAGGCGGCGCTGCTGAAATTCTGCCAGTCGCGCCTGTCCGTTGCTACCATCGATCAGATCGGCGCGGCGGCGCTGTATACGGTGGATCCTGCGTTCTTCCGTCAGAGCAAGGAGGAATACCGCCGCCGCCGGGATACGGTGATCTCCAAGCTGCGCCAGATTCCCGGCGTGGTGGTGGAGGAACCCATGGGCGCGTTCTACGTCATGGCGAGCCTGCCGGTGGACGACGCGGACAAGTTCCAGTACTGGCTGCTGGAAAACTTCGACCATCAGGGGGACACCGTCATGTTCGCCCCCGGCGCACCCTTCTACGAGACCCCCGGCAAGGGCATCAACGAGGTGCGTATCGCTTACGTTCTCAAGCAGGAAGATCTGGAGCGGGCAATGGATGTGCTGGCGATCGGCATTTCCGAATACCAGCGCAAGGTCATGAAAATCACCCCCGCCCCTGTGGGTTAATTGGATATTCCGATGCCGGACAAGCACAAGCTGCCTGTCCGGCATTTTTTCGCCCCAAAACCCTACGGCATCACATCCGCGCTTCGACTGCTTGTTCTCCCGGGAAACGGTATACTGTAGCCAAACCGGGAAAGGGGAGAAGCGAAATGCTAAAACGGCTTGTATTTGCTTTATTGGCGGTCGGACTGCTGCTGGGAGGTGCCGTCCCGGCTTATGCCGCCCAGACGGGTTCCATCCGGGTGGTTCCGGAGACGAAGCCCGCCGACAGCGCCGTGACGCTGTACCATGCGGGCGTCGAGGCGGACGGCGGCTACTGGCTGGATGATGTTTACGGCGGGGGACTGGTAAGGTGGGGAGACCTGCCGTCTCTGACGCTGGCGTCGTGGCTGGCGGAGCATGAGGCAGCGGAGGGGACAACGGTTCCCTTTGACGCGGAGGGCAGTGCCACGTTTTCCAACCTGTCGCCGGGGCTGTATCTCATCAAACAGACCGGGATTTCAGCCGGGAATGACGCGATACCGCCATTTGTGATCGAGCTGCCCTACGAGGATATCTGGGAGATCACCGTTCGACCACAGTCGATGGCTGGTGCTCAGGAGCCGCCCCCCACGGGACAGGAGCCGACGCCAATCATTGCCGCGCTGGTGCTGGTGGTTTCAGGAATGGGCCTGCTGGGAGTGGCTGTCCACACGAAGCGGAAGCGCGTTGCGGGCTGACAAGTGCTTCCACCCTCTCGCAGCTGCGCATCTTTTGGGAATTTTTTCTTGTATGGAGGGCACAAATGTGGTACACTTATGCCATCCGATAGAGAGGTGGAATGCGTGTGAAAAAGGTTTTTCTTGGCCTCACGGCGGCCACGATTTTGTACGCCATCTACAACGTCATTATTGACATAAGAGATGGCGTGTTTGACGGCCTCACCATTGGGGGGTTGCTGTTCCTGCTGCTGGTTGCGGGGGCGTTTGGCTTCCTCGCTTGGCTGTTTGACGGCAAATCCCCGGTGAAACGGACGGCAGAACAGGCAAAAAACGTCGTGAAGCAGGAGCAGGAAAAGTTTGACGCTTATGTGAGCTATTCGCCTGCCATCAAGCGGCGGATATGGAAGTTCCGGATCATTGGTCTGGTTCTGGTCGCGCTGGCGGTGTGGCTCTGTATTGCCGGGAACTGGGATACCATCCCGGTGTCCATTGCAACCGTGATTCTGATTATCGGCATTGCGGTGTTCAACATGGGTTCTCCGGCGGACTACAACGCCATGACGGACGGCGGAGCCATGATCGCCATGGATGTCCCCCGGAAGATCGAGGAGTTTTACCGCGCGTTCCAGAACGAAAAAACGCCCCTCGGCTCTGCATACCTGGGAAAATTCTCCACAAGTCCCTATACCAGCCTGATTTTCGGGCCGAATGTCCGGGGAGAGTTTCTGTATTTTTACCTGAATCGCGACGGGATGATCGGCTACGTTGGCTATTCCATGCTGGACTCTACCATTTCGGAGCGACTGACGGAACCTCGTTTTCCGGCGGAAGCGGACGCGGGGGAAGACCTTGCGGGGCATCTGGTCTATCATTCGGACGTCTTTCTGATGCGGGAATGGCTTCAGAAGAGCCTTGAACATTTCGTGAAAACCGGCACGATTCTGCCCTTCCGGGAGATCTCTCCCTCTCAGATTTACACCTTCAGCGAGGATTTCAAGCTGACGGGGCAGCATTTCACCGTTCAGGATACGGACGGAAACACCCTCTACACCGTGGACGGCACAGCGCCGCTGGTGAAGCTGCGGGTGCTGGATAACTATGACCGTGAGGTTTTCACCATGACCAAGCAGTTGGGGCATGCGCTGGCTACATACAAGTTCTATCAGGACGGTGAACTTTACGGCACGCTGGAAAAGCAGTTTGATCTGGTGCGGGACCGCTTCACCATGGAGGTGACGGAGGGAACACTGGAGCTGCGGGAGTACAGCGGCACCGTCGGTCACAACTACAAGGTCACGCTCAACGGCGAGATTCTGGGCGCCATCATGGACGACATGGACCTGACCGTCGAAAACGCGGTGTTCGACAACGCCTATCTGATCGTCTACCGGCCTGACAAGCTGCCGCTGCTGGTGTGTATGGCCGTGATGGCCGCCCGGGAGCTGGCGAGAGACAAAGAGGGCGCTGTCACAAATCATACTATTTCTCGATAAAATGGTTAACACCATTTTATCCTGCGAATCCTTC
>ENA-ORSB01003424-ORSB01003424.1-human-gut-metagenome-genome-assembly--contig:-NODE-3424-length-11121-cov-8.521654_pt1 | contig 11121 bp, 13 predicted proteins | sample MGYA00242180_ERZ509144 | MGnify/ENA primary metagenome ERZ509144 (study PRJEB26280, sample SAMEA2338661) | human gut metagenome | biome: human gut; feature: human-associated habitat; material: faeces... | reverse complement strand
ACACCAAGAGTTAAGAAAAGTTAAAACGAAAATAATTTGTGCGCTTATGCTTGTATGTTAGAAAAATGTTGTATCTTTGCAGTGTTCAATTAAACATTTTGAAATTATGAAAGAGTTTATACAATATTTCAGAGAGCAACCGAAAGAAGCAATTAAAGAAGCTGCAATGTGTGTTATGATTTTCGCCGTATGTGGTGCGATGTTGTTTTTATCTGCAATCTTGCAGGGTTGCACCGTTACAAAGGGTACAACGGTACGGGGCAAAGCAACGATAGTAACAACCGATACAACGATAGTCAAACACAACGGCACGTTGAAGTTTAAGAAGTCTATGTTTAACAATTAAAAGTTTACTACAATGGAAGAAAAAAGAAACGCATTTGACGAGTTTTCGTTTGCCGCTTTGTCGGCTTTGGGTAGCCTTATGGCGTGTAATGAAGTTTGCCGCAACCAACGTGCAGTTATGAAAATAAACCGCTTTCGTGCGTGGCTTATGGACTTGAAGCCGCAAGCAAACCCCGAACCGAATTTGCCGTTTGACGGTGAACCGCAAGACAGACAGCCGAATAATTAACAAGAAGTTTAACAATTAAAAGATTACTACAATGAAAAGTTTTGCAAGTAAATTTAACAAGACAACTTTCGGTATTGACACAACCGATTTTCAGTACACCAAGTTAGCCGATATTTTCAACTCTGAAAATGAGGGCGGCAAAGATGTGATACACAAAATTAACGGGATTTATGTCCACAAATCACAATTAGGTGACAGCCCCGTAATTATTGATGAGGAAAACAAACGGCTGGTGAACCTACCAAGCCACACCGCCGAAACGGTGCGTGAAATACTTGCCGATGATGAGGCGGTACAAACTATCAAAGACGGCAAAGTCGGGTACACGATTTACGAGTACGAGAGCCACGGCAAGAAGTGTTATTCGATTTCGTTTGTGGACTTGTAAGAGTTTGAAAAGTTATGTTTAACTTTGTAGGGGTTGCAATGTTTGTAACCCCTATTTAATATAACAGCGTATGGTAAAGTTAGGTTTCAAGATTAAATTTACAAAGTCTGTATTTGGTGCAACCCAACGGGCGAAAATCAAAAAAGAGATATTGCAAGCCGTGGAAAGCAGCCCCGAATATAGAAAAGAGATTGCAAGGGTTTTCCAAATGGCGAACCGCCGTATTCAGAATATAGAGCAAAGCGGACAACTTTCGCCAGCCGTGCAAGCGTTAAACAAAGGCGATGTAAAAGGGTTTACCAAGTTTTCAATGAAAGGCGATTGGAACACCCTAAAAATAGAGTACGGCAAGGCGATTTCGTTTTTACGCCAGCCAACCAGTACGGCGCAAGGCGCAAGGCAGTACGGGCAACACCTGCAACGTATGTACGATTTAACGCCCGATGAGTACAACCTTATGGCAAGGAACTTGCAAGGCAAGTTAAACAGCGTTTCAGATAGTGACTTTGTGGAACGGTATTTGATGCGGTACAAGGATTTTACGGGCGAAATGGAGCAAAGCGCAAGCGATATAAGCACCCAAATAGAAAGTGAAGCGCAAAGCATATCACGGGCGATTGATGCGGAAATAGAGCGGCAAGCGAATGAGGTAGCCGACCAAATGGAGCATATGCAAAACGATATAGAGCGCATTTTGAGCAACTTTGGCAAGTTTGGCTTATGAAAAAAATACCTTTTGAGTTACAAGAAAGAATAAACAGCCCGACCGAAATTGCAAGCGTGTTGCAACGTGCCGTAAACGAAAAAAACATTATAGGAAACAGCAAGGGCGAAAGGTTTTACAATATCCCGTGCGCCTTTGATATTGAAACAACAAGTTTTTACCGTGATACGGACGGACGGGCGTACACATACGAGCAAATGCAGCGTATGCAGGACGGGAACGGGCGCAAGGCGAAATTAGAGAAAGCCGCAATAATGTACGTTTGGCAGTTTGGCATAAACGGATATACAATAATGGGGCGCACGTGGGGCGAGTTTGTCACGATGATGCATACTGTAAGCGAGGTTTTAGGGCTGAATGACAAATTACGCCTTATTGTGTACGTGCATAACCTTTCATACGAATTTCAGTTTTTGCGCAAGTGGTTTGAGTGGCAACGGGTTTTCAGTATTGATTTGCGTAAGCCGATTTATGCGATAACAACGGGCAACATTGAGTTTAGATGCAGTTACTTGCTTTCGGGTTATTCGCTTGCAAAGTTGGGCGAACAACTTATGAAATACAAGTGCGCAAAAGCCGTTGGCGATTTGGACTACCAGCAAATAAGGCACAGCGAAACGCCGCTGACTGATGCGGAAATACATTATTGCATAAACGATATTAAAGTAGTGATGTGCTACATACAAGAACGTATCGAGGAAAGCAAGGGGATAACGCACATACCTATAACAAAGACGGGGTTTGTGCGCAAGTATTGCCGTGCGCATTGTTTGCGTGAAAAAAGCGATGCAGGAAAGACCGTACCAAATTGGGATTACGTAAACTTGATGCAGGAACTACAAATTACGGGTATGAATGAATTTAATATGCTGCAACGTGCGTTTGCAGGCGGTTTTACACACGCCAACGCTGAATATACAGACGAAATAATGTACAACGTGGATAGTTACGACTTTACAAGCAGTTACCCGTATGTAATGATAGCGGAAAAATACCCGATGTCGCAAGGCGTTGCAATCACGGTTAAGAGTACGGAGCAATTTGAGTTTTTAATATCAAAGTATTGTTGCGTGTTCGATATTGAGTTTACCAACATATTTGCCAGCGAAACGCAAGACAACCCGATTTCGGCAAGCAAATGTTTCGTGAAAGAAAACCCGTGCGAAAATAACGGGCGCATTGTGGCGGCTTCAAAAATTGCGCTGACAATAACCGATGTTGACTTTAATATAATCAAGAACTTTTACACGTGGGAAAGTATGCGAGTGGGTGAAATGTATTGTTACAAGAAAGAGTATTTGCCGACCCCGTTTGTAAAGTCTATCCTACATTTGTACGAAAGCAAGACGAAATTAAAAGGCGTTGAGGGCAAAGAAGTGGAATATCTAAACAGCAAGGAAATGTTAAACAGTTGTTACGGTATGAGTGTTACCAACCCTTTGCGTGATGAGTTTACATATAACGGCGAATGGGATATTAACTCAATGACAGCCGAACAAAAACAAGAACTTTTATACAAGTACAACACCAGCAAAAACCGTTTCTTGTTTTACCCGTGGGGCATTTTCGTAACCGCATACGCACGGCGCAACCTTTTCACGGGCATACACGAAGCAAAATACGATTACATATACAGCGACACGGACAGCATTAAAATAATGAACGGCAAGGCGCACGAAGTATATTTCAAGGCTTATAATATGCAGGTGCAAATGAAATTGCGAGCCGCCTGCAAGTACCACGGTTTGCCGTTTTCGCTTTGCGAGCCGCAAACGATAAAAGGCATAACAAAGACTTTGGGCGTTTGGGATTTCGAGGGTACATATACACGGTTTAAGACGCTGGGAGCTAAACGCTATATGGTGCAAGAACCGAACGCATTAAAAGCAGGCGGACGGGCATACGATTTTAGTTTAACCGTTTCGGGCGTAAACAAAAAGGCGGCGATACCGTATCTTATTGAAAAGTACGGGGAAAACGGTATCTTTGACGCTTTCACTAATTATTTGGATATTCCACCGCAAGCAACGGGCAAGAACATACATACGTACATAGACTACGAGATACAAGGCGAGATAACCGACTACAAAGGCAGCACGGCGCACTACAACGAACGCACAGGTGTACATTTAGAGCCGACCGGATACAGCCTATCCCTTTCGGTTATGTACATAAATTATTTGCGAGGTATTAAATTTAAGGACTAAAATAATAAGAGTTATGACAACAAGAAAGACAGACAAGCCGAAATTTTACGACTTGAAAGCGATTTTAAGCAAGAACGCCGACTATAATGTCATATTTGGCGAACGGTCAAACGGCAAGACTTATGCCGCCTTAAAATATGGTTTGGAAAACTATATCAAGACGGGCAAGCAAATGGCGTATATACGCCGATGGCGTGAGGACTTACGGGGCAAACGTGCCGAAAGTCTGTTTGCAAACCACGTGGCAAACGGGCTTATTGAGGAACTGACAGAGGGCAAATTTAACGAAGTGTTCTATATGTCGAACAAATGGTTTTTATCTTACTACGATGCAGAGAAAAACAAGCGGACACCCGACCCGACCCCGTTTTGTTACGGGTTTTGCCTTTCAGAGCAGGAACACGAAAAAAGCAGCAGTTACCCGAATGTTACAACGATTGTGTTTGATGAGTTTTTGACACGGCGGTATTATTTGCCCGATGAATTTATGTTGTTTATGAACCTTTTGAGTACGATAATACGCCAGCGAAACGATGTTAAGGTTTTTATGCTGGGGAACACGGTAAACAAGTTTTGCCCGTACTTTACTGAAATGGGTTTGAAGCAAGTGCCGTTTATGGAGCAGGGAACGATAGATATATACCGCTTTGGCGAACACGGCGCAATAGTGGCGGTTGAGTATTGCAGCACGATAGTACAACACAAAGCCAGCAACAAGTATTTTTGTTTCGATAACCAAAACTTGCAGATGATTACGGGCGGCAAGTGGGAACTTGCAGTATATCCGCATTTGCCGTGCAAGTACAAGCCGAAAGATGTGTTGTTTGTGTACTATATCAAGTTTAACGATGTAGTGTTACAAGGAAACATTATACAAGTAGGCAACGAATGTTTCACGTACATACACGCCAAGACAACCCCGATAAAAGATGAGGAAAACAGCCTTATTTATTCTTTGGAAATGAACGGCAAACCGAACTACAAACGCAAGTTGTTAAGCACTGCAAGTTATGTTGAACAACAAGTCGCACGGTTTTTCGCAATAGACAAAGTTTTCTACCAAGACAACGAAGTCGGCGAAATAGTACGCAATTATTTAATTACGAGTGCAAAAACAAACATTGTTTCGCTGAAATGAAAATAACGGCGGTTTGGTGCAAATTTCGTGCCGAACCGCACGTTTTACGAAATAAATAACTACCTTTGCAATAGGAACTAAAAATTTATTGATATGGACGCAAATACTATTATCCAAATCATTTCAAGTTTGGGTTTTCCGATTGTGATGTGTGGCGCATTGTTTTGGTATATGGTGAAACAAAGGCAGGCGCACCAAGAAGAAACGGAACACCTAAAAGATACGATTGCGGAAAATACGAAAGTGTTAGCCGAATTAACAACGCTTATTAAAATTTTGACAGATGAAAAGGAAAGATAACATTTACAAGTTGTACCAGCAACAAGTAAGGGACAAAGACACCGCCGTAACCGAATTTATGGCAAACACGTTGGCGAAAACTCAAAGTATGTTTGAGTATGAGGGTTTGCCCGACAGCATACCGCAAAAGGAATTGGAACGGCTTTTGCAGACCACGGGCAACGCCTTTGTTACCAGCGTGGACGGGGTTTTGTATGCGCTTTCGGGCGGCAAAGGTGGCGAACCCGATGTTTACGGACGGGCAACGCTTTACACCGTGGCGAACCCTGCATTAAAGCTAAACAAAACCTACGATATACAGAAAGACGGGGTTTTGATTGAGAATGACAGCAACGGCGAAAGCCTTTTGCCGCTTATTGGGCGGTATGCCGTTTTGCATACTGACGGGCTTATTTCGTTGAACACGGCAAGCATTTTGACCCGTATCACAATGCTTATAAGTGCCAGCGATGACAAGACAAAACAGAGTGCCGATGAGTTTTTGCGCAAGATACAAGACGGCGAATTTTCAATTATCGGGGAAAACGCTTTCTTCAAGGGCGTAAATATGCAGACAGCCCCGACCACAAACAGCGTGTATATTACGCAACTTATTGAACTGATACAATACTACAAAGCGAGTATGCACAATGAGTTGGGGCTAAACGCAAATTATAATATGAAGCGTGAACGCCTTAATTTGGGCGAGGTATCTATGAATGTGGACGTACTTTTACCGTATGTGGATAATATGCTAAAAGAAAGACAAAATGCAGTTGAGAAAATTAACGAAATGTTCGACACCGAAATTTCGGTTAAACTTGCTTCAAGTTGGGGTTTGGAAAGGGATAATTACAACGCTTTGGCGGCTGATTTGGAAACGGCAAAGGAAACCCCCGACCCGACAGAAGAACCCGACCCGACAGAGGAAACAACCGAAACAGACGGAAACGGAACGGAAACAGACGGGAACGATACCGAAACAGAGGAAACAGAGGAAACGAAAGAAACGGAAACGGAAACGGTCGGTAACGATACCGAAACAGAGGAAACAGAGGAAACAGAAGAAAACGAAGAAAACAACGATAAACAATGAAATACAGCGAACTATTTACAAAGGGTAACGGGATATTCGCAACGGTTTTCAAGACCGAATACCCGACAGAGTACGCCGCAATTTTCGGCGATACCGCACCCGAAAAGTTGGATGCTTACGCTTTACTGAAGTACGGCGGCAAGACCGTTGTAAGCAGCATAACCAGCGACAACGCAAGCGATGTTGTTTCGGCGGTGATTGCGGTAAACGTGCAAGGTTGGGAACGTGAAGCGGCGGCGATGTTAGCCGATTACGATGTACTGACACCCGTCACGGGGCAAGTTGAACGGACGGAAACCGTAACTTTGCAGGAAAGCACGGACAACACCGAAACGGGCGCAAACAAGGCGTTTAATGACACCGTTTTTTCAGACAGCGACCGAAAGACCGCCAACGATGAGAGAAACCGCACAGAGGAACGCCAAACAACCGAAACCAGCAAAGGAACGGGCGCAAGCAAATCAATTTCAAGTGAAATTGCAAAAGAATTGCAGTTGCGGCGTGATAATTGGAGAAAAAACATTATCTTTGCACTTGTAAGCGAGATAACAACGAGTATTTACGAATAACTAATTTTAATTTTTAGCAATATGGAAGTAAAACAGATTTACACGCTTATTAACAGCGTATCAGGTGAAGTGTTGGGGCGTACTGATATTGTCACCGAGGATTTGACGGGCATTGTGGATTTGGGCAAAGAAGTGTTCAATCAAAGTGCCGTGGATAATTACGTAAAATCACTTGTAAACCATATCGGCAAGGTGATTTTCGTAAACCGACCTTATGCGGGCAAAGTGCCAAGCGTTTTAATGGATGCGTGGGAGTTTGGCAGCGTGTTGGAAAAAATAAGTGCCGATGTTCCCGAAGCAGAGGAAAACGACACGTGGACCTTGCAGGACGGACAGACTTATGACCAAGATGTTTTCCACAAACCGACCGTTACCGCAAAGTTTTTCAACTCAAAGGTTACGTTTGAAGTGCCCGTATCAATCACCGAAAGGCAGGTAAAAGAAAGTTTCAGCAACGCCGCACAACTTAACGGCTTTATTTCGATGATTTATGCAGCCGTTGAAAAGTCAATGACTATCAAGGCAGACGCTTTGATAATGCGCACAATTAACAATATGATTGCGGAAACCGTGTTAGCTGATGCGCAAGCGTTTGGAGCAACGGAGGCAGGTGATATGGCAGGGGCAGACCTTTCCAACGCAAGCACTGCAAGATGTGTGAACCTTTTGAAGTTGTACAACGATAAGACGGGCGCAAGCACGAAATTAACCGCTGCAAAGGCGATAACCGACCCCGATTTCATACGCTTTGCGTCTTACGTTATGGGTACGTATGCCGACCGCCTGCAAAGCATTTCGACCGTGTTCAATGTTGGCGGCAAGGAAAGATTTACCCCGAAAGATATGTTGCACGTTGTACTTTTGTCCGACTTTGCAAAGGCAGCGCAAACCTATCTTTATTCAGACACGTTCAACCGTGGCGATGTACTTTTGCCTCAAGCCGAAACCGTACCTTTTTGGCAGGGCAGCGGACAGAACTACGACTTTGCCAGCACGGGCAACATTAATATCAAGGAAAGCGGCGGCAAAGCCGTTGAAATTTCGGGCGTGTTGGGCGTAATGTTCGACCGTGATGCGTTGGGCGTTTGCAATCTTGACAGACGGGTAACAACCAACTACAACGCAAAAGCCGAGTTTTTCAACAACTATTATAAGTTTGACTCTGGATATTTCAACGATACAAACGAAAACTTTGTAGTATTCTTTATCAAATAATTGATATGTATTAGATTGTTTAACTTTGGGCGGTGTGGGTGCAGGTGAAAGCGCACCGCACCGCCTTTTTTCTTTGCAAATATGACAACGATAAACTTTTATTCATACAACGGACACCCCAACACGGTAAACAAGCAGTTGGGCGACTTTACGGCGATTGTTGGCGATTTGCGGCAAACTTTCGATGTGTTGCGCCCGACCGTAACACTACGAAAGCAACCCCGACCGACTTTCAATTATTGTTATGTTCCCGATTTTGGGCGGTATTATTTCGTGGAAAGGGTAAGTTTTGAGGGAAACAACGCCTACGAACTTGCATTGCGTATTGATGTACTGAAGTCCTACGAAAGCGAAATTTTGGCGGCAACGGGGCGTGTATCTGAAAGCGACAACCCCGACCCGTATATTTCAAACCGTGATACGGTTTACAAGCGCACCCCGAATTTCGAGAAAGTGCTGTTTTCTGAAACGGGGCTTTTGAATGAAAACGGGGGTATCATTATGGTAACTTTGAAAGGAACAACCGAAAATTAAAAGAGTATGGCAGTAATTGTAAATATACCTAACGCACACGATGATAACAGCCAGTGGAACGCAAGCGGCGGTTATTGGGATATAAACGTAAGAACGAATGACGGTTATTTGTTTGTGGGCGATATTAAGGCGGTTTATACCAATACAAGCGGCTCCCCGAAAAGCGTTGTTTTGAGGCAAAACGGCGCAAAGGTTTGGGCATTTGGTGAGTTGTCCGACACCGATGCAGACACGGAAATAACTATCACGGGAAACACCCGAGGCGAAAACGATTTGGAAGTTATAAACAACATACCGAACACGACAGCAACGGGAACAAAGGGCAGCGGTTATTTTGATGCGAGAATACAAGTAACGGCAAACGAGGGTTACAAGATAACGGCGGCGCAAGTGGAGTTTATGGGAAGTTACGGCTACCCAGATACGCAAGACTTGACAATTTCGCCAGACGGTAAAACGGCAAGTTGGGAGTATGACGATGCCGACACGGCCGAGAGTTTCACGCTTACGGGTACGACAGCCAGCGAGGGAACACCCGAACTTAACGTTACGAACAACATAACGGGCAGCGGCGTAACCGAACAACATACGTTTGACGGGGAAACGGCAACTTTCACCGTTACGGGGCAATACAGCCCGAACAAAGCGCGTTTCTTTGACCTCAAAGCGAGTTACACGAACAAGGCAGGAACAGCGACCAAAACGCCGTTTGTGGTGCAGGATTTGAAATACAGCCAACAAGCAACGCTAACCGTTACCGACATAGACCCGACAAAGCCCGTAACGCTTACGGGCAGTTACGATGATGTGATAGAAATTTCTACAAACCTATCAAATTGCACCGCTAACGAGGACTTGCCGCAATATGTGAAAGACGGGGAAACGGTAAATGTTACATTAACGGCAAACGAGGGTACAGAATTTGACACCGAACAAAGTACACCGAAATTCTATTACAATAACGCAAGCGGCGACCCTCAAACGCAAAACCTTACGATTTCAAGCGATAAAAAGACGGCAACGGGAAGCATACAAGTAAACACTAATTGGAGCGATTTTGCAGTTATTGGCAGTGCGTACCCCGTTACCGTTGTGGGCGAGCAGTACGGCGCAATAAACGTGTATTTGGTAACGCTTGACGAGTTGGCCGAGTTTAGCGGCAAACGGTTTTTCAAGGAAACGGGAACAGACCCAAGCACGGGCGCACCCATATACGAAAACATAGATTTGGGCGCATACGTGAACAAAATACGGCGTGTTTACACCAACATAAGCGCAAGTAGCACCGATGTAATACGATGCGGCAACTACAACACGGGCGTATCTTGCCACCAGCCAGCGCAAGACAAAATAACGCTTGATTTCGGCACGGCGGTAGTACCAGCGCACAATGAGGATAACACCGACTACGAAAGCGCAATACAAATCTTTTTGCCGTTTGCAGGGTTTGTAAACCTCAATACCGATTATGCAGGTAAAACGATAGCTTTGCAGTACGTTATAAACGTGGTAACGGGCAACGGGGTTGCGCTTTTGAGTTGTGACGGCGTTGCATTTCAAGTTGAGGAAACCGAACCGAGCAGCGAAATAATATACCTTTCACCAAGCACCCAAGTTAAAACCGTGGGCGGCGATGATTGGAACGAAATGTTATTTTACGGTTTAGAACCTTACATTTACTGCAAGTGGTACGAAAGCGCAAGCAACGGGCGAAACAATGACAGACAAACGGGCATTTTAGGAGATTTCAGAGGGTTTAATGTGTTCGATGATGTTACACCCATACACACCGCCGAAATGCTGACAGAGGAACAAGAAATGATATATACGGCTTTGTCTGACGGCGTTTATATTGAGTAACTGCAAGGCAGGATAAAAAGAAAGGCGGCAACTTGATTGTTACCGCCTTTTCTTTTCGCTTGCTGATTGTTATTTGTCTTTCATTATATCCGCGCCCGTTAAACCAACGTACAATTTTGTGGGGTAACATTCGCAAAAGGTTTTGAAACGCCCGATAAGTTTTTCAGCGGCGATAAAGTCGTATGCTTGATTTTTGCAGGCGACTTCTTTCGCAAACTTCTTGCGTGTATCACGGTTAAACACGATTTGATTTTCTAAAATGTCGACACCCGTTTGCAGGCTTTCGGCGATGCTTTCCAAACTTGCACGAATTTCGGGCGCATTTGCCGACAAAAATTCAACGTGTTTCTTAGTCTGCAATAACATTTCTTGTAATGCGTTCAAAACTTTCTGATTTTGAAAAATTAAATCTGTTGTTTTCATTTTGATAAAGTATTTAATTGTTTAACACGCTGCAAATGTACGCAATTATTTCGATACGCAAGCGGTTGGCGTGTTATTTTGTGTTAAATTTTTCTTTTAACTTTGTTTAACAGG
>ENA-ORSB01003421-ORSB01003421.1-human-gut-metagenome-genome-assembly--contig:-NODE-3421-length-11126-cov-2.270978_pt1 | contig 11126 bp, 4 predicted proteins | sample MGYA00242180_ERZ509144 | MGnify/ENA primary metagenome ERZ509144 (study PRJEB26280, sample SAMEA2338661) | human gut metagenome | biome: human gut; feature: human-associated habitat; material: faeces... | reverse complement strand
AAAAGCGGCGTCGCATTAAATTCTACTGATAATCCTTCTACTGAAATCACTTCTGCTTCTGATTTATAACATTTTGGACTGCAAAGATACTGAATATTTATTAGATACTACTTAGTATGATACGTTATGAAAAACAAAAAAAGCAGTCATTCTTATGAATGACTGCTCTCTATCTTAATCAATGGCTCTTCTTTAGAACAACTTAGCAGGATATTCACCGGCATCTACCAATGCCTGAATCTTATCTACTACACCCTGACGGTCGGCAGCATAAGTCACGCCGAACCATTTGCTTGTAGTATCCAGAACCTTTACGCGGGCAGTGCCTTCGTTCACCAGTTTGTTTACCATCAGCGGAATGAAGTATTCTGATTTCAGGTTTCCTTCGTTTTCTTTCAGGAACTCTTTGAAATACTCTTCCGAATAAGCGAAATAGTCGGGAGTGAATCCCCACATATTCATTGAAACCGGAGTGTTATCGCCGATTGTCTGCATTTCGCCGTTCTCATCCTTGAACGATACTTTACCATCGATACGCTCGATTGCAGTGCGTTCTACCACTGTAGTCAGATAGCCTTCCGCATTTGTCTCACAAACGCCACGAGCTACAGATCCGCTTTCTGAAAGCGTATTGCCTACACGGTAACCTACCATACAATAGTCGTTCTTTTTACCGTCCATCTGAGACAGTTCGGCACCCAATACAGCAAAGCTGTCGCGTCCGTAGAAGTCGTCAGCATTGATAACGGCAAACGGTTCTTTGATGACGTCTTTACCCATCAGGACAGCATGGTTGGTTCCCCAGGGTTTTACGCGGTCGGCAGGGCAAGTGAAGCCTTCGGGCAGGTTGTCCAATGCCTGGAATACGAGTTCCACCGGAATATGATTTTCGTATTTACTCAGAATCTTTTCACGGAAATCCTGCTCAAAATCTTTACGGATAACGAATACTACTTTACCAAATCCACCACGAATGGCGTCGTAAATAGAATAGTCCATGATAGTTTCGCCGTTGGGACCCAGTCCATCCAATTGTTTCAAGCCTCCGTAACGGCTGCCCATGCCGGCAGCAAGCACAAATAATGTTGGTTTCATAACTGTGAATATTAAAAGGTTAGTGATGTGTCTCATCAGATATCGTTGCAAAAGTACAAAATAGAATGAAGAATGAAGAACGAAGTATGAAGAATTTTCTTACGCCGCCCATCGTCATCGACTATTTTAGAACGGATAGCCTACGGCAAAGTGTAGTCCCAACCCCTTCCAGAAAGAACCGGTCACATTGTAATATCCCTTCTTGCCGGTATCGTACGGATCATGCAAAGGCACACCACAATCCAGACGCAGAATCAGGAAGTCGAGGTCGTAACGTATACCGGCACCTGTTCCCAACGCAATCTGTTTGCCGAAAGTCTTCCAACGCAGTTGCTTTTCCGGTGCCTCTTCATCTTTACGCAACATCCAGACGTTACCGGCATCCAGAAAGACAGCACCGTGCAAGTCACCGTAAATGCGGAAACGATATTCCACGTTGGCTTCCATCCGGATATCTCCCGTCTGGTCCAGATAGAGCCCTTTCGAAGTCTTTGTCGGCCGGAATCCACCCGGTCCGATACTGCGTGCAGTAAAAGCACGTACACTATTGGCACCTCCGATATAGAACTGCTCGCTGTAAGGTGCCGTATTTGTATTGCCATATGCCCAGATAATTCCTCCAGCCACACGGCTGGCTATGGACTGGTTCTTATCGATCTTCCAGGTATAACGGAAGTCACTGTTCACCTTCAGAAACTGTGCGAAAGGAACACCGAACAGTTTCTTGTCTCTTTGGCTGAACTTCTTTCCGAAAATACGATAAATACCGGAAGTTATGTTACCGGCGGAAGTAAACGTAGTCTGCCACCAGATAGGATTACGCACTCCGCGCAAAGCCGCGTTATCAAAAGTATAGGTATATTCCATTGCCGGAATAAACTGATTCTGCAGACTACGGTACAAGGCTTTGTTCTGATCAGCAATTTCCTCAAAGGCCTTCGTTGTGTGTTGCAGCACATTGAAGGTCACCCGGAGAGGTGTCAGGCTGTGACGACTGATACGGGTCGGCTGAAAGTCATAAGTGGCATTTCCTCCGAACGCCAATAGTTTATAGTATTTGGCACGGTTAAGCTGATCGATATACAAACGGAAAGTAGTGGTTGCCGGGAAGTCATACTCACGTCCTCCGAAAGAAGGAAACACGACCCGGGGAAAAGTCAAGGCAGTAGATACTCCCATCTCCCAACTATTCATCAATGAACTTCCTTTATTCTGTCCGGTCTGCCATTCGTAAGAGCCCTTTAACTTGACATTCCACGTCTCTCCTCCCCCAAATACATTGTAACGGGTCAGGCCGAAAGATGCACCGGGGCCTGTCTGGTTATTGCTCTTGGTGGTCAGGTTGAATTCCAGTTCCGCGTCGTACGGTTTATCAAACGTAGCCTGCAAACGCACGTTCAGCGTGTCACAAGTTGCCGTAGAGTCCTGAGGGATATATTGCAGATCGAGATAGCGGAAAATACTCAGTTGCGAAAGGCGTTCCTGGATACGCGTTTGCCGATACTGGCTGTATAAACGGCTATGAGCAGAGTTGCGCAAAGAATCATTGCGGACATAAGCCTGATAATTCAACCAACGGTAAAGCATATTCGGACGCACCTGCATCTTCTTATAATAATGAATATCGAGTCCCCGGTATTCGAGTGTACTGTTCGGCACTTCTCCACCCTTTCCGTACAAAAAGACCGATGTCTTACCGACATAATACGGGCGCTGGGCCGCATCCGGAAGTCCCGGTACAGGTATCAACCGGAGACTGACATGCCCGGGATTCAACAGAGTATCCGCCTGATACTTCATATAGTCCGGACGAAAGTAAAAATACCCGCGATTACGCAATAAAGTACTGATACGGCTGCGCTCTCCATCCAGATCACTCACGTTGAACTGTTCACCGGGGGTCAACAACGATCCTCTGCGTCCTCTCTCCATGATTCTCAACGTACGCGGATTGAAACGAGTGTAATAAACCGTATCGATGTAATAAGGGTCTTTCATATCAACCGTATAGCGTATACTTGCCTTCAGGCTGTCTTTCTTGTCGGGCACGGTCTGAAATCGGACCGTCCCATTAAAGTAGCCATAGTCGTGCAACAGGTTGGTGCCTACTTTGGCACGTATTTCCGGATTGACCGTAGAAATGAACACGGGAGGATTAGCGGCAAACCGGTTGAAGAGCCAGTGTCCGAAACCTTTCTTATAGCGAACCAGACTGTTATAAGCCCACATCTTGAAAGGGATGGGGACAAAGCCTAAAATTTTTGTACTCGGAGCTTTATCGAGTGCGGCATCAAGTTCGGTCAGCGCATCCTCTGTCAAAGGTGCTTGTGGCTCGTTTTCAACAATAGTCTTCGATCCGGTGTAGAGTATTTCCCCTTCGGGCAGGTGCTTGGTTGTGGAACATGCTCCCAACAACAACATTACAAGACCGGCTTGTATGGTAACCCATATTATATGAACTGTTTCTTTACGTATCATCCTGTTTAAATCTCTGTTGTTAATCAATTACTGATGTGCTTCGCCGTCAGACGGAGCTTTTTGCGTCTCAGGAAGTGTCTTCTTCTTTTTACGGAAAATAAATAACTCACCCAATCTGTCGATACGTTTACGCAGTACCAGACCGATACCGGTTTCCGTTATCTCCCCTTCAAGCACACTTTCGTAATTCTTATTGTGGAAAAGGCGAATGTAACGGGTACCGGATGTATCGAGACGATATTCGAGAGAGATATTGTCGATAAACGACTCGACATCATTCGTAGCCTGCGCTCCGGTAGACACCTTACCACCCAGTACGATCTGGAAACGGTCATTGAAGAAACGCTGCGAATAACGGAAACTGTAGTCGGTACGTTTTCCTCCCGCATCAGCCGCATCGTGGTCTTCTACTCCCATCGAGAAACTGGCATTCTTCAGGTTTCCGGCCAATGCATTGATCTGGCTGGAAAGTATACTGTTCAATGCCGATCCCATATTCAGTCCCCCACCTCCGGAACTTCCCGAATTAGCCAGATAGAGCCCGGTAGCCAACATTGCAATGGCCTGTTTACCCCGTTCATCAGCACTCATAGAAGCCAGCTGATTCTGCACTTCCGCATCATCGGGCGCATCGATCTCAAAGGCCAGTGAAAGGTTATCCAAACGGTTCTTAACTACAATCGATACATCAAAGTTGACCATACGCGATTGCCCGTTCTCACTGCCTACGGAAGCGCGAAGGCGCTCGGTAGCTTTGAGATTGAGCATCGGGTCCATCGGATTACCGGTCCATTCCACGTAACTGCCATTGTTTATATTGAATTCTTTCAGGGGTATCACGGGAAGTGCATACTTCATCATACCACCCGTAAGGGTATACCGGCCTGATAAGGACAAATCACCTTGCGGTGTATATTGCATACTCAGATTGCCTCCTCCCTGCAACTCTACCCGGCTGCTACGGTCAGCACTCAGATCGGCCTTCAACCGGACTCCGGGATCGATTTGTACAGTCATAATCATGTCGAGTCCGCCAAGTGACACAACAGGGGCTTCTTCTTTCTGTACGGTCGTCGTATCACTGAAAGAAGTAAAAGTAACCAGGTCTCCCAACCGGTCCTGCACGGTAAGCGGCGAGTCCATCAATACATAAGTGACATCCGTATTGCCCAGCAAATTCATATTGCCGCGCATCACCAACGCATTTACCGGTCCGCGCACGGTTGCATTGAAGTCGACAAACACTTTGCCATATACCAGGCTCTCCTTTGTACGGGGAGCATTGAGCAGCATATAGTTTTCTGCCAGCATGGACAGATTAACCCTGGGATCGGTCAAATTCCGAAAATCGACTGTACCATCAATCGTGAAAGGATTCTTTCCGGTAGTGAATATAGCGAACTTATCAAAAGTCAAACGGCTGTTTTTGATTTGTACAGGACGATTGTCGAACGTAAACCGCGCCCCTGCCTGACGGGCAAAGACCGACACACTGTCCAAGACCAGATCCCCGTTGACCAGCGGCCGGTCTGTATCACCGGTGATGTGAAGCCCACCGTCCATATCGCCGGAAAGGGTGACTACCTGATCCGGTACAAAGGCATTGGCTATCTTTAACGGAAAATGTTCCATGATGGCATTCACCTCAATACTGTCTTTACCGGTCACCGAAGGATGAAGCGAACCGTCAGCCATCAATATCTCCTCGCCCTCATGGGTCAGATAAGTACTGATATAATGTTTTCCTCTTTCACCCGGAAGCCAGGTCACACCGAGTGCAACGTCGCCGATGCGTTGACGTTCATAAGTCAATTCATCAATATTAGCCTCAGCCGATACTTGCAAAGAAGTAGCTGTCTGCACGTAATTAGCCTCAGCCGAGAAGAGCCCGGACAAGTCAGGCAGATAAGGAAGCACTTCACTGATCTCAGACAGGCGGATGCGTTGCAACTCCACATCAATGTTCTGCAACGATACAGTATCGCTCCGGTTTGATTTTATCCTGAATCCCATGTCTTCGTCATCCGCCATATCGACATTGGCGTACAAGCGCATGTTTTTATGGAGGTATATCCAGTTGTGATGATCGACGAAGTGGAACTTTCGGAAGGCAATAATGGGATTTTCCGGTATCAGCGTAAAAGCAAGCCCATCGCCTTTTCCGTTTCCTTCGACCAATGGACGGACGTTCACACCGAAAAGTACTCCGGTTTCGCCTTTTGCATTTTCATAGCGTAGCGTGAGTTCGGCATCATCGTTGCGTATTTCTCCGGATAAGCTAGATTTAAAAACGATCTGCGGATTCTTGGGGCCGTTGATGACCCCTCCGTGCAAACTCATGCGAGTCGTGTCCTGCTTGACAGTAAAGTAGATCGTGTCCAGTTGCAAGGTATCCATCTTCAATGCATGAATGGAGGCTTTTCCGTTGATCCCCCAGTCGGGAGCAGTGCCAAACTTCACACCCACATCGTGAAAAGCGATATCTTTCGTTGCCAGATAATAGGCCAACGGATTTTCTTTACCGGCCGACATCGAGAATATAGCGGTCGGCAACGCCTCTCGCAATTCCCCGTGATCAAGTTCTTTCTTATCTATTTGCTTGACCAGCACATCAGCAAAATGTGCTGACTGTTTAATCAGCTTATCCAGGCTGGAACGTGCCGAAAGGTTAAGCTTCATATCACCGGCCGTAAGATGAGTGAAAATACGGTCGCGCCGGGCTTCTGCCGTAAAATTAAAAGCTAAAGGATATTTCAGGGGTTTAGGGGCAATCCCCAGTTCATACAAATCAAGTTGTGTAACATCCATATCAAGCTTTCCGTCCATATAAGGTTTGGCAAGGTGATATTCGGCATTGGCATTCATCTTTAACAAGCGGTTGTCACTCACTAAACGGGCTGTGGCAAGTGCGTTCTTTACATCACCGGTCACTTCAATTCCCGAAATCTGATAACGCCCATAATGCAACGATTGCAGTGAGGCCTTCAAAGAGGCAGTCGTACGATAAGAAGTGAAATCGATCCCTCTTCCCACAGCAGCGACCGATGTAGTCAGTTCGTAGATCGAGTCTTTGGGCAGGAAATGATGCAAAGCGTCCACCTTCAGGTCAGCCCGATAAGCCTCAGTGCTTCCATTGTAGGCAGCATCTAAATTCAGCATTCCCTCTCCTTCTTTCAACAGAAGTTGCGCCATATATTGAGGCCCTTTCATTCGGGCTTTCGCAACCAACGACATCTGATTGGGAATAACAAGTAAACTATCCGGCCTCGTTCCGCCCAGAGCGGTCAGGAAGTTAAGATTCTGTGTCTGCATCCTCAGGTCAATAATGGCGGACCCCTCCAGGCTATCGGTCAGATTCAATAACTCTCCACCGCCCGAAAGTGAAAAAGCTCCGGGCAACTCGGCACTGAACCGGGTTATCTGCATCTCTTTCAGGTTTCCTTCCGTACCGGCACGTATCACCAACGGACGGAAGGGATAGGCCTCTTTGAAGCTATCCGGCAATCCACCGGCCAGCAACAACACGTCTTGTTTCCCGATCATCGCATTAAAGCGGGCAGTCAGACGTCCGGTAGTAGGAATATTCACCAACTCCCAATAAGTCTGTGCAGTAAGATCCATTTCGGAATGTGGAGTCAGCAGTTTCAAACTCGGCACTTGGATAATGGTATCATTGGCAAACACACGTCCGGTAAGCGAAGTGACACTTAATCCGGAACGGTCGTTCATCGAAAACTCACGGATAACAGCATTCATATTGCGTCCGCGATAATACATCGAATCGAGTCCGATACGAATATCGCGCAAAGCGATGTGTGAAGGATCGAAACCTTCCGCCGGCTCCGCGGTGCCCACATCATAATTGACCGAGGTACCCGATACCAGAAAACTACGAAGCCCGTAATGCAAATTCTTCAAATCGGCTTCCGCATCATTCACTTGTGCTTCTCCCACATGAGCCGCCAAGCGCATACTGTCTGCCGGTAACTGCATGCTGAAAGAGACATTCTTCAATTTCAAATGACGCAGGTCTACTTTCCAGCGGACCTCACTTTGAGTAGTATCTTTAGGCGTAGCAGTGGTATCATTCAAAAGCAACTGTACATGAGTATCAGAGAGTTCGGCCCGGTTTATAATGGCTATTTCATTGGGTAGATCCACCCCATGGCTCTCCAGCCTAAAACTACCCAGAACACCTTTCAGCCGCATACCGTCTATCAGGTTGGCAGAATTAACGGCTACCTGCTGAAGGCTGATGTCATCCACCTCAACCTTGCCACGGAAAAGCGGAAGTGCCTGCACATGTACATTGAGGCTTTCAAGTGAAAGCAATGTATCGGGAGCCTGGATGACTTCAACTCCCCGTACCAACAGATTTAAAGGAAACCGTAAATCGATGCGACGTACATTGATCTGCATGCCGGTTGCTTCGGAAGCATAAGCAGCAGCCTCCTTTCTCAGAAAATTCTGTACGGGAGGGATATAGAGTAATACCATCAGTATCACAAAGAGTATGAGGGGGGTAAGCAAAATCCAGCTTACCCATTTGATCCATTTTCGTTTCATGAAGCTTGTCTCTCAATGTAAAAAGTGATACAAAGGAAACAAAATTTTCCGGAAAAAGATTAAAGTGACGACGATTTTGTATACGAATAGACACATACGGCAATCACCGATTGTCAATCTCCCGCTGCATATCGTCGTGCCTCAGCCATTACGATATCTACCTGTCGAAGAGCTTCATTCGCCTTTTGTATCATTTCGTCCGATACGGCTTCGCCACGACGCTGCTCCAGCCATAACAGCAGAGGAAGTGCCTCGGAAGCCCCAAGCAACGTAAACAGAGGCAATAATTTGTGAGCCATGCCGGCTATCCCATCCACATCAGTGGCTCGGATAGCGCTTTCCATCCGGTTCCGGTTCTTCTCCGTTTCTTCAATAAAGGTTTGAATAATGGTAGAGGCAGCTTCCGGATCATCTTCGGAAAAAGCAGTCAGCGCCCGAAAGTTAAGGGAGTCCGGTGTCAATTCAGCTAACGAACCGGTCATTTCTTCACCACTGATAATCGTCAAGAGTTCCTTTACCGTAAAAGGCTTATGCAAACATCCTGCAAAGCCGTGTTCCTGAAAGTCCTGTTCATTCATCTCACTCCGGGCGGTAACAGCAATTACCGGAATAGTACGCGCCTGAGGTATATTGGATGCACGCAATAGTTTCAGTAAATCGAAACCGTTGATGGCAGGCATTTGAACGTCAGTCAGCAATACGTCGAATGTAGCCGTACGAAGTTGCTCAATCAACTCATCCGGCTGTTGGCAGCAAACAGCCTGAATGCCTTGTTGTTCAAGCATAGCGGCAGTCAGAGCCAATTGAATCCGGTCGTCATCAATCAATAAAACACGGTTTAATTTTGGAGATGCCATTACCCCGTCCTCACCGGCTTGATCTGTCGTTGAAACCGAAGACACATTTCCTTCCCGCTTCTCTCCTGTCACAGGCCCCACAGGATAGAGCGGCAGAATGACAATAAAACGACTCCCTTCACCCAAGGTACTTTGAACACTAATCGATCCTTCGAGCAAGGTCACAAGTTTGTGTACAATGGAAAGCCCCAGTCCAAAGCCTTCCTCACCTTGCGCTCCCGGCAACCGGGTAAATTCCTGAAATATCTTTTCACGGTCACCAGGTGCCATACCTTTACCTGTGTCCACCACCTCGATGCGGACACTGGACGAATGATAGGTAATATTCAATGCAATGCTACCCTTAGCTGTGAATTTCACAGCATTGGAAAGCAGATTATTTACAATTTGCCGGATACGGAGCGGATCACTGATAAAGCGTCCGTCCAGTTCGGCGTCTATACTGCAACTTAAAGTCAGATGTTTGGCATCGGTCAGTGGTTTGAAGCTAATACGTATCTCTTCAAACAGTTGTGCCGGATTAAAAGTAACCCGGTTGACTTCTGCCTTATTCAGATCCAACCGGTGGAAGTCGAGCAAGTCACTTACCAGTTTAAGCAGATGTTGCGAGGAACTTTTCATATTGTCCAGATAGAAACGCTGTCTTTCATCCGTAGTCAACCCGGTCAATAAATCCGTATATCCGATGATAGACCCCAAAGGAGCTTTAAAATCATGAGTGATGGCAAGCATTAACTTTTCACGAGCCTCCAACAACGCCTCCGCACGCTTATTGGCCTCCTCCAATTCCTTCCGGTAACGATTGCTCCGGGTGATATCCCGCCAAATCATAATCAGGAAGCAGGCGGACAGCAACACGGCGGCAATGGCAATCCCGCCAATCGTACGAGTTGAACGGTTCCGAAGTTCTTGCTGTTCGGATGCGTTGTCCATAGCACGTTGGGTGACTACTTGCTCATAGGTCGTAATCATGCTGTCAATACGAGTGGTTAATTCCTTATTCATCCGGCGAAGACGGGCATTGTAGTTGGGCCGTACCACAGGCCTGGACTTCCGTTTGGTCACCGTTCGTATGCGCTGATGTAGTGAATCAATCGGATTGTAAGGTTCAAGAATGGTGTCGGTCGCAAATTCCACAGCTGTATTTACCAGCACAGCCGTATCTTCTTTCGAAGGAGCGAACACCTCGCCCAACCTCCTGAAAAAACCCTTTTTCTTTCGTTTCGTAATCACAGAGTCACGCTTGGTGATGATACGATGTTGCACACGCTGTTGAGTGATCACTGTATCTTGTTCAGCAATGATGGAATCCAATTCAACCGGAGTAATCATACTCTCGTTCGCTTCATTAATGATCTGAAGCATCCGGATGGTATTTTCATCTTTCTCTTTCAGTAAAAGCAGCAAACTATCCGTCTGCAAACTCTGTACATCGTCCGTATCAGACAGTTTCTCCATCTCCCTGTGTACAAACAACAGGGAGAGCAGCAGCACAACCAGCAACAAAGTATACCCCGCCGCGATCTTTACTTTTGTGAAACGGGAAGGAATAGCCATAACTTATCTTGTTTTATATCTGAAACGTAACCATAACATAATGGCCGCACTACTCAGTCCGAAAGGAAAAGCCATCCAGACCCCGAGTAATCCCCAGCCCATAACAAATCCAAAGAAATATCCGGCCGGGAGAGAAATGATAAAATAGGCGATAAAAGCAATCAGCATCATAGGCTTTACATCCGAAATACCACGCAGGGCATTAGCGAAATTGATTTGCATCCCATCGCCGAACTGATAAGCCAGAAAAGGCACCATCAGAACAACTACCATCGCAGAGACTTCGGTATTGTCGGTAAACCATCCTCCTACCTGATAGCGGAACAAGAAGACAATAGACAGCAGAACAACTCCCATAGCCAATATGATATGTGCCCCGGCATACGCAGTACGACGTACATTAACAATATCGTTTTGACCCTTGAAATTGCTGACACGCACAGCTACTGCCGCCCCCATCCCATAAAACATCATAAACGTGAACTGTGAGATAGTAAGCATTACCTGATGTGAGGCAAGGGCGATAGTCCCCAACCATCCTACCATCACTGTGCTCAAGCTAAATGAAGCGGT
>ENA-ORSB01003419-ORSB01003419.1-human-gut-metagenome-genome-assembly--contig:-NODE-3419-length-11129-cov-5.434441_pt1 | contig 11129 bp, 9 predicted proteins | sample MGYA00242180_ERZ509144 | MGnify/ENA primary metagenome ERZ509144 (study PRJEB26280, sample SAMEA2338661) | human gut metagenome | biome: human gut; feature: human-associated habitat; material: faeces... | reverse complement strand
GCCCGCCGCGTGCCTGATGACGTCTATGTGGTCATGCCGAACCAGCTCGGCCTTGACACGCTCGACCTGGACGACGCGCTGGGCGAGCAGAAGGAGTTCATGTGCTCCGCCGACCTGCGCGGCTTTATCGACAAGTACCATCTTGACCTGTCCCTGGACGGTGCGCTGAATCCGCGCGACGCCTTCGGCAGCCACGACGATGCCGACCATGTCTACAACACGCCCCGCGGCTGGTACATGCTGCGTTATTTCAACCCCAATACGTTCGCCTGGGACGGCCCGGACGCCGACTTTACGCCGCGCTCCGACGACCTGCCCTGGTGCATGGTGCCCGAGAAAAAAATCACGCCCGAGGACGTTAAGTACGTGCTGTCGAGCCATTATCAGGGCACGCCGTATGACCCCTATGCGGCCACGGCTTCCGAGAGGGGCATCTACCGTCCCATCGGCGTGAACCGCAACGACTTTATGGCACTGCTGCAAATGCGCCCCGACGTACCGGAGGACTTCCGCGCCGTGGAGTGGCTGGCCTTTGCGTCCAACGCCTTCAACACGATGGTGCCCTTCTACGCCAACGTGGACACGACGCCGGAGTACCTGTCCAACACGACGGGCGATGTCTCCACCGACAACTTCTACTGGGCCAGCCGTCTGCTGGCCGCCATGGCCGATGCGTCCTACGCAAAATCGGTGTTCCACATCGAGCGCTACACGCTGAGCGTCGGCAGCAAAGCCAACGGCATCATCAACGCCTATGACGATGCCCAGCGCGGCGAGGCCGACCCCGCCGCCCGTGCCGCCCTGCGCACCAAGGCCAACGAGGAGTTGGCCGCCATGGTCAGGGCCGAGACGACTGACGCCTTGAATAAGGTCCTGTTTGAGCTGAGCAGCGGCATGAAGAATGCGTATTCGCGCTCGGATGCGTAAATGATATTGAGAAGGGACGTGCCGGAGGGTGCGTCCTTTTTTGCTGGTATACCTGCAACGCAGGGGCGGATATAGAATCCGCCCCTACGGGGATACAATATGTAAAATTCAAACTATTTTACAATAATGTCACAATCTTTGAAAGAATTTGAACTTGCTTTTATGCCGGAATCTTTGTATAATAAATGTCAGGATGGGGCACTAGGAGGCTGACTTAGTCCCCTTGTCCCCCATTCAGCCAAAAGTATAGAGAAAGAGGTATATGTAAACATGGCAAATCTGGATTTGACTAAGTATGGCATTACCGGCACGACCGAGATCGTGCATAACCCCTCTTATGAGATGCTGTTCGAGGAGGAGACCAAACCCGAGCTGACCGGCTATGAGAAGGGCCAGGTCACCGAGCTGGGCGCTGTCAATGTCATGACCGGCGTTTACACCGGCCGTTCCCCCAAGGACAAGTACATCGTCGTGGACGAGAACTCCAAGGACACCGTTTGGTGGACCAGCGACGAGTACAAGAACGACAACCACCCCATGACCGAGCAGACCTGGTCTGCCGTGAAGGACATCGCCAAGAAGGAGCTGTGCAACAAGCGCCTGTTCGTCGTCGATGCCTTCTGCGGCGCCAACAAGGACACCCGCATGGCTATCCGCTTCATCGTGGAGGTGGCCTGGCAGGCACACTTTGTCACCAACATGTTTATCAAGCCCACCGCTGAGGAGCTGGCCAATTTTGAGCCTGACTTCGTTGTTTACAACGCCTCCAAGGCTAAGGTTGAGAACTACAAGGAACTGGGCCTGAACAGCGAGACCTGCGTTGCCTTCAACATCACCAGCAAGGAGCAGGTCATCATCAACACCTGGTACGGCGGCGAGATGAAGAAGGGTATGTTCTCCATGATGAACTACTTTCTGCCGCTGAAGGGCATGGCTTCCATGCACTGCTCTGCCAACACCGATAAGGAGGGCAAGAACACTGCCATCTTCTTCGGTCTGTCCGGCACCGGCAAGACCACCCTGTCCACCGACCCGAAGCGTCTGCTCATCGGCGATGACGAGCACGGCTGGGACGACAACGGCGTCTTCAACTTCGAGGGCGGCTGCTACGCAAAGGTCATCAACCTGGACAAGGACTCTGAGCCCGACATCTACAACGCCATCAAGCGCAACGCTCTGCTGGAGAACGTCACTCTGGACGCTGAGGGCCACATCGATTTCGCCGACAAGAGCGTGACCGAGAACACCCGTGTGTCCTACCCTATCTACCACATCAACAACATCGTACGTCCTGAGTCACAGGGTCCTGCCGCAAAGCAGGTCATCTTCCTCTCAGCCGACGCCTTCGGTGTCCTTCCTCCAGTTTCCATCCTTGATCCTGAGCAGACCAAGTACTACTTCCTCTCAGGCTTCACCGCCAAACTGGCCGGAACAGAGCGTGGTATCACCGAGCCTACCCCAACCTTCTCAGCATGCTTCGGACAGGCATTCCTTGAGCTTCACCCTACAAAGTACGCCGAGGAACTCGTCAAGAAGATGAAGAAGAGCGGTGCCAAGGCTTACCTCGTGAACACTGGCTGGAACGGAACAGGCAAGAGAATCTCCATCCGCGACACCCGCGGAATCATCGACGCTATCCTCAACCATAGCATCGACTCGGCTCCTACCAAGACCATCCCTTACTTCAACTTCGTGGTTCCTACAAAGCTCGAAGGTGTTGACACCCACATCCTCGACCCTCGCGACACCTACGCCGACGCCTCACAGTGGGAGGAGAAGGCAAAGGATCTCGCCGCAAGGTTCATCAAGAACTTCAAGAAGTACGAGTCCAACAGGGCCGGCAAGGCTCTTGTAAAGGCTGGTCCTCAGCTCTAATCGACAATTTGTCTTACATGAATATGGCTGGTCAGGGTTCCTGGCCAGCTTTTTTTTGCAAGTCACTGGAAGGTTAGATACATGTTATAGGAAACAAAGGAATATCCCCCTTCCCGAATTTTTCACGTTACAAAAATTGCGGGAAGGGGGATATTCCTTTGTTTTTAGAGATACGTAAGCACCTATAGATTATGTTCTAATGGTTCGACAGGCTCACCAAACGGACTTGATCTGACAGTACAACATCCATTGCGGTCACTGAGCCTGCCGAAGTGCCGTGATGATATTTCATTAAAATCAGAAAACACGCGAGGCAAGGGTGCCGAGGTAGAGGAAGACCAGACCGAGGACAAGACTGAGGACGGCAAGCCTCCTCTTCATTAAACTCTTATTCAATGAATATCCAGTCTTTCCTCTTCATAAAATCTCTCGAATATACTCCTAAGGCGCTCTGGATCGTGAATTATGTCCCTTAATGCCTGAAGACCTACGGCATTGCTGGATTCGGGAATATACAGTTTGAGATAACCTCCGTAGTCATACTTCTCGGCGAGATGCTCCAGCATTCGTTTCCAATGGCCTTCCTTGTCCAACTCCGGATAGTGTTCCATTCCGAACTGGACGGTACGGCGCAGAATCCTCATCGGTTCTATATCACGGTCAGCCTCGGCGACGATCTTACCGTAGATGCTTCTGGGCTCGCAGCCTGACGAGGCACGGTGATCCTCCGCTGCCTGAGCGATCGTCTCTATCTTGTCAGGGGTAAACCATTCTTTCAGGTGCGGATCCTCCCGGATTATCCTGCCGGAAGACATATGGTGCACTTCCCTGCCGTCAACCAGACCGGTGTCGTGGAAAGCGGCGGCGGCATAGAGAACGTCCTTGTCAACGTCATAGTGAACTGACATATTCATAGCCTCCTCTATCACCTTGCGGACGTGATCCTCCCTGTGCGCCTTGTCAAAAGACGCATAACGAGGAATTATTTCACTCTCGACATATTGAACAAGCCCTGGATTCAGCATATTCCTGAATGATCTTGACATTTTCATTCTTGGATCAGCCTCTTCGCTCAGCCGACTGTCGAGATTGGTTCCGCTTGTGAGAGCGACTCCAGAAGCCCGGCGCAGCCTTCGGTGATGTCCCTGTAGGTCTTCTCGAAATCTCCGGTGTACCAAGGATCGGAGACATCTGAATCCTTCCCGGCATATTCCATCATCAGATGCACCTTGGACATATTCATCGGGCTGATGATCCGGGACAGAAGCCGCCTGTTCGAGGCATCCATCACGATGATGACATCATATTCAGAGGCTTCGGCATCCGTCACCCTGTGGGCACTATGCCTCCCGAAAGGGATTCCGTGCCCATGCAGCGTCCGTTTCGCCGGAGGATAAATGTCGTTTCCCTCCTCTTCGTAGGACACAGCCGCCGAATCAATCCGCACCTCCTCAAGCCCAGCCTTCCGGACCATATCCTTAAAGATAAACTCCGCCATCGGGCTCCTGCAGATGTTCCCGTGACAGATGAAAAGTACACTCTTCATATAGCGTTAAACCAACTTCCTTGTTAAACTTGTCATTGAAGCCACTATTGGCAGAACAAAAGAAAAGCCTCACAAGCTGTTGAACTCCAACATTCTTGTGAGGCTTTCTGCGGTGCGTACGGGACTTTAACTTACGCAATCAAGAAATCTCACAAAACTGCAATATACTGATAATAATCAAGTTATTACAAATCAACTATATTACTAAATATCATTAAATACCTTTTGCTATTTCAATTATTGGGTGTATATTTGGGTGTTGATTTTAATACACCCAGCTATGAACATCAAAAGAAACATCATCTTTTCATTGGAAAGCCGCAAGAAGAACGGAGTACCAATCGTGGAGAATGTCCCTATCCGTATGCGTGTTGTTTTTGACAGCCACCGCATCGAGTTCACAACAGGCTACCGCATTGATGTCGCCAAATGGGATGCCGACAAACAGCGGGTAAAGAACAGCTGCACCAATAAGCTGAAGCAAAGCGCATCGGAAATCAATGCGGACTTGCTGAAATACTACACCGAAATACAGAACATATTTAAGGAGTTCGAGGTGCAGGGATTCATGCCCACCACCGAGCAGGTAAAGGACGCATTCAACAGATTGCACAATGAAAAAAAGGAAGATGAGGAACAAGCTCCAGTCGTATTTCTGCCTTTGGGGGTGTTTGATGAGTTCATCAAGGAGTGCGGTACGCAAAACGGCTGGTCTGATGCCACCTATGAGAAATTTGCCGCAGTCAGGAAACATCTTGAAAAATTTGACAAGGGGCTGACATTTGAATCGTTGGACGAGCCCAAACTGACAAAGTATGTGAATTTCCTGAAAGACACCGAAGATATGCGGAACACGTCCATCATGAAACAGGTTGCTTATCTGAAATGGTTCCTGCGCTGGTGTACCAAGAAAGGGTATTGCATGAACAATGCCTATGAAGATTTCAATCCCAAATTGCGGAGCACCCCGAAAAAGGTGATATTCCTCACTTGGGAGGAACTGAACAAACTCAAAAACTATCAGATACCCGAAACAAAGCAATATCTTGAACGGGTGAGGGATGTCTTTCTGTTCTGCTGCTTTACCGGACTCCGGTATTCGGATGTGCATAACCTGAAGAAAAGCGACATCAGGGACGGATATATAGAAATAACTACCGTAAAGACCGCAGAAAGGCTCATCATCGAGCTTAACAACCACAGCAAGGCAATACTCGACAAATACAAGGATGTGGAATTCGAGGGGCATAAGGCTCTCCCCGTCATCAGCAACCAGAAGATGAACGATTACTTAAAGGAGTTGGGCGAGCTTGCCGAAATCAACGAGCCTGTAAGTGAAACCTATTACAAAGGCAGTAAGCGTATAGACACCATTACGCCCAAATACGCATTGCTGGGCACCCATGCCGGAAGAAGGACTTTCATCTGCAATGCTTTGGCTCTCGGCATTCCGGCTCAGGTGGTCATGAAATGGACGGGACACAGCGACTACAAGGCTATGAAACCCTACATCGACATTGCTGATGATGTGAAAGCCAATGCGATGAACAAATTCAACCAACTATAAAAAACAATCATCAAGTTTCACGGGATGCCTGTTATTGGGCTTATCTTTGTAACTTTCAATACATACAACAATGAGCAACAACGATAACAATATAGAGAAAAGAAGTTTCGAGGCTTTTGTCAATGCCATCGGGTCAGAAATAGAGCAGGCGCAAGTCCGGCTCATCAGTGCAGCCAATGCGCAGATGCTGTTCCACTACTGGAAGATGGGCAATTACATATTGTACCACCAGAACCGACAAGGCTGGGGCGGCAAGGTCATCAAGAGACTGGCGCAGGCGATACGGTTCAGTTATCCCGAAAAGAAAGGATATTCGGTCAGGAACTTGGCTTATATGTGCCAGTTCGCACGCTCCTATCCATTGGGCGCATTACGGAGTTTTATAGAAACCGATACGAAATTACTTACTCCAAGTGTGCAGAAAATCACGGATGAACTTCAAAGCCTGAACAATATGACATTTACGCAAGAGCCTCTTGCGCAAATTCAATCCACAGACAACAAGGAAGTTGCAATTGTGCAAGAACCTCTTGCACAAATTCAGGATGTAGTCCAGACAGTAGCCGCTGTTTATCAAGTACCGATTGAGGACATGGAAAAACTGTTCCTAGCATCACCTGTTGCAAGAATCAATTGGGCGAGCCATGTGATTCTGTTGAACAGTTCTCTTCCGTTGGGCGTGGAGTACTGGTATATGAAACAATCCGTGGAAATGGGCTGGAGCAGCAATGTCCTTAAAATGCAGATTGAGAGCAAATTGTTTGAACGGCAAATCAACAGCCGCAAGGTCAATAATTTTACCGCCACGCTTCCCGCACCCCAAAGCGACCTTGCCAACTACCTGTTGAAAGACCCGTATATCTTCGACTTGGCAGGAGCCAAAGAACGTGCGGACGAAAGGGACATAGAGGAACAACTGGTGAAGCACGTCACCCGTTATCTGCTGGAGATGGGCAACGGATTCGCCTTTGTCGCAAGGCAGAAACATTTCCAGATAGGCGACAGCGATTTCTATGCCGACCTAATCCTGTATAACATAAAACTCCATGCATACGTGGTTGTGGAACTGAAAGCCACCCCGTTCAAACCGGAATACGCCGGACAGTTGAACTTCTATATCAATGTGGTGGACGACAAACTGAAGGGAGAGAATGACAACAAGACCATCGGGCTGCTGCTATGCAAGGGCAAGGATGAGATTGTAGCGCAGTATGCGCTGACCGGCTATGACCAGCCTATCGGTATCAGCGATTATCAGCTCAGCAAGGCTGTGCCTGAGAACCTGAAATCGGCGTTGCCGAGCATAGAACAGGTGGAAGAAGAACTGACAATGCTTCTTGACAATGAAAAGAACAGACAAAAGTAAGACACCTATGGCAGACAAGATACAAACGATAATCCCCCGATACGGAGAACTCAACAGAATATACAGAGACTATATAGACAATAGAGTTTTCTCTTTTGACAGGCAGAAATTCATTTCCGATTTCTATCAGGAATATAGTGACACAAAATCTTTTGAAGCCGCCATCCTTGAACTGGTGCTTGACAGGCAAAAAGAACAATACACTCTGATACTCAACAGCCTGAAAACCGAAATAGAAAAGAGCATACAGGCCTATGAAACGCACCCCATAAGTGACAGTGCGATAGAACGTGCCTGTTATCAACATATGGAAAGGTATTCCCTTGAAATTAAAGCCCAACTGGATGTCACAAGAAGCCTGAGCAAGCCGCTGAATGAAGCCAACAACAGGTATGATTCCATTGGCTATAGGGAACATACTGCCGAAGAGGAAAAACAGGCTGAAAAAGAATATGAACGCTGCAAGGATGAATATGACAAGGAAAGAGCCAAACTGAATGAACTCTATGACCAGCAAAAGGCAGCAAGGAAAGAGGCATTCCAATATATGAAGAACCGTTGTGAGGACATGTACCGTCAAAGTTGCCTTTTTCTGGATATATTGAAGAAATACATTCCTGACGGGAAACGACAGGACGAGCCGAGCAAGCCAATCAGTCAGCAGGAAACGGCGGATGAACAACAAGAGTATTTCAGCATGAAATTGCTTTCGCTCATTCATGAGGTATGTGTTGGAGAACAGTTCGAGGAAATTTCCGCACCGGACTTCTATGCCAATATGAACCTGCACCCCTGCAACTGCAAGTTGAGAATTAAACCGAGAGAGAAAATACGTGTATGCTATCTGATATTTCTGATGGGCGAGAAACTTTCCAAACAGGACAGGGACAAATGGAAAGCCGGAATACTGGAACTGCTGGATATTGACGATAACTACTACAAGTCAAAGTACAAGGAGCCTGTTTCCGGTTTTCCGAGTGACAGCAACCAGAATTTCGCCAAGGAAATGGAACATATATTCAGATAATCCGCGATATATCCTGATTCTTTACGAAAGTTCCACTTTTACCACTCAAAGTAATTTTTGAGTGGTATTTTTATTTTCTGATATTCAATAAGATACAGCGATATTCGACTTACGCCGTCCCCATCCTTACCACCCGTAACCCTACCTAATTTTGCATCGTTCGAGAACAGAAATAACAGCCAGTGCGCAGGGCTGATTGTTAAACGACTAAATAGATTGGACGATGACAAATCTTCAAGAGTTATTATTAAAACCCGTCTGGCAGATGACAGGCGAAGAGTTCATCATGTTAAGCAGGCACGCATCCGTTCAGACAGAAGCGCAGCCGCAGCCCGTAACGGACACAAGCAGGAAATATGTGTACGGAATACCCGGCATAGCCAGACTGTTCGGATGCAGCCTGCCTACTGCCAACCGCATAAAGAAAAGCGGAAAGATAGACAAGGCTATCACCCAGATAGGGCGCAAGATTATCGTGGATGCGGAACTTGCCCTTGAACTGGCAGGGAAGAAAACAGGCGGACGCCAATAACGGGAGGAATCGCTATGGACTATATGAAAGACATCCGGGAAATATCGGACGAACAGGCGGTAATTCTTTGGCAAGCCTCACGGCTGAGCCTGTCAGGAAAATACGAAAAAGCACCCGAAATCCTCAGCGTGAAAGGTTCAGTTATCGGTACGTTGGGAAATTTCAGCGCATCCATCGGCAAAGCCAAAAGCAAGAAAACATTCAATGTGTCGGCTATCGTGGCTGCGGTATTGAAGAACGGCACGGTGCTCAGGTATGCGGCTGAACTTCCCGAAGCAAAGCGGAAAGTGCTTTACGTAGATACGGAGCAAAGCCCCCACCACTGCCTGAATGTAATGGAACGCATCATGCGCATGGCAGGGCTGCCCGATGACAGGGACAACGAGAACCTTGAGTTCCTTGCCCTGCGGAAATACACGCCGGAGCAGCGCATAAGGATTGTCGAACAGGCAATCTACCATACGCCGAACCTTGGTCTAGTGGTGATAGACGGTATCCGTGACATGGTGTATGACATCAACAGCCCCAGCGAATCGACACGCATCATATCCAAACTGATGCAGTGGACGGACGACAGGCAGATACATATCCACACGATACTCCACCAGAACAAGGGGGATGAGAACGCGAGGGGACATATCGGCACGGAACTGAACAACAAGGCAGAAACCGTGCTACTTGTTGAAAAGGACAAGAGCAACGGGGACATAAGCAAGGTTTCCGCCATGCACATCCGTGCAATGGACTTCGAGCCATTTGCCTTCCGCATTAATGACAGGGCACTGCCCGAACTGATAGAGGATTACCAGACAGAAGCCAAAGCACCCGGCAGACCCCAAGGCGAAAGGTTCGATGCCTGCAAGGACATTTCCGAGCAACAGCACCGGATAGCACTGGAAGCAGCATTTTCGTTACAGGACGAATACGGATATAAGGAACTGAGCAAAGCATTGAAAGAGTCGTATGCCTTGGTGGGCGTTCCGTTAAGCGACAACAAGCTGGTCAAACTCATAACTGTGTTGAAGAGCAAGCGGATGATAGTGCAGGAAAACGGTAAGAAGTACAGGTACGAACCGGATTTCCACTATTAGCCCAATCCTCGCAATCACTTCACTTTATTCTTGGGGTCTATATATTAGGATAAAGCGAAGTGGTTGCTGGGAAGTATCAAACCGCTTCACTTTAAGCCGTATCCTATACATACGACAATAAAGTGAAGTGGTTATACGGCCAGTAACCTATATGAAAAGGTACTGGCGAAAAGAAAAACAAGCAATAACCGTTAAAGACAATCATTTATGGACATACAGACAGCAAAACAAATCAGGCTGGAAGAGTTTCTTCACAGCTTGGGATATAGCCCGGTGAAGCGGCAGGGCGTCAATCTCTGGTACAAATCTCCGTTCAGGGAAGAAACCGAAGCCTCGTTCAAGGTGAACACCGAGCGGAACCAATGGTATGATTTTGCGCTCGGCAAGGGCGGCAACATCATCGCGCTGGCTTCGCACCTCTATGCAACGGACAGCGTGCCGTACCTTTTGAAACGCATAGAGGAACAGGCACCGCACGTGCGCCCCGTTTCTTTCTCTTTTCGCAAGCAGTCATTTACAGAGCCGAGTTTCCAACAGTTGGAAATCGTGCCGCTTTCTTCTCCTGTCTTGCTCGCTTACTTGCAGGAAAGGGGAATAAATCCGGTACTGGCGAAAAAAGAATGTAAGGAAGCGCGGTTTACGCACAACGGCAAACGGTACTTCGCCATTGCGTTTCCCAACATGTCGGGCGGCTATGAAATCCGCAACCGATATTTCAAGGGGTGTATCGCTCCGAAAGACATTACACACATACTGCAACAAGAACCGAAGAACACCTGTTTCGTTTTCGAGGGATTTATGGACTACCTTTCCTTTCTTACCCTGCGGCTTGAAAGCTGTCCGCAGTACCCCGATTTCGACAGGCAGGATTACATGGTGCTGAACTCTGTCACCAATGTTTCCAAGGCACTCTATCCGTTGGGAAGTTATGAGCGCATCCACTGCTTTCTTGACAATGACCGTGCAGGAATGGAAGCCTTGCAGCAAATCCGCAAGGAATACGACAGCACCCGGCATATATGGGACGCTTCCCAAATCTACTGCGGATGCAAAGACCTGAACGAGTATTTGCAGAAGCGCATGGCTGATGGAAAAGAGCAAATGCAATCCGTCAGAAAGAGGGATGACACACTATCCAAGAAACCGAAAGGCTTCCGGTTATAGCCCACTATAACTACACGCTTCGCTTTCGTAGTTG
>ENA-ORSB01003415-ORSB01003415.1-human-gut-metagenome-genome-assembly--contig:-NODE-3415-length-11141-cov-6.507487_pt1 | contig 11141 bp, 7 predicted proteins | sample MGYA00242180_ERZ509144 | MGnify/ENA primary metagenome ERZ509144 (study PRJEB26280, sample SAMEA2338661) | human gut metagenome | biome: human gut; feature: human-associated habitat; material: faeces... | reverse complement strand
CTAATATTCCTTTTAAATTTCCTTTTGATGCAATGTTTATAACTGCTGTTGGTATGTCTTTATTTTCTATTCCTGCTTCTTTTAACTTTTCATAAATTGAAACACAATTACTTTGTTTTAATTTCTGGATTAATTCATTTCTTTCTGTTATAGATAATTCTTCAACATTAATTTTGTCCCAGTCATATGTGTCTACTATTGCACTAGCAAAATAGTCTTCTTTTGATATTTGTTGTACTGTTTGCATTTGCGCAAAACTTGTATTCATTATGTCCCTTACATTTGAAAGTCCTCTGTCTTGTATTATTTGCATTTGTTCTTCATCTGTTAAGTTTTTTATTGAGTCTACTAATCCTATTTCATTTGGTTTTAGATTTAAATTTACAGATTCACTTATTCTATATCCTGTATTACTTTTTCTTGCAGTTATTTTTGGTTCAATTTCAAATCCATTATTTTCAATGTACTTTATAATTTCTTCATATTTAGGATTGTTTCCTGTTATTTTTCTTAGCATTCCTGCTAATATTCTAGCATTTGCTTGTCCTTTTGATAAATAATACATATTTTTTACAATAGAACTTGCTTGTCCATATTCAACTTTTCCTGCTGTCAATTCATACATTTCTTCTATTGATATGTCTGTTCTTGGTGTTCCGTCATCTCTTAATAGGCTTCCTTCTGGTATTTCTAATTTTCCACCTTTGGTTATATATTTTACTAATTCTGTTTTTAATTCATTTACAATTTGTTTATCTTGATTTTCTGTTTGTTGTATTAATGCAAACATATCTAATAATTCTTTTGATATGTCTGTTATTCTATCTCCTTCTATATCTCCATAATATATTTGCTCTCCTGATGCAAATGCACTTCCCATTGTGCTTATTAGTTGACTATTTGTTTTTATTCTTGGGACAAGTGTTTCCATTAATCCTTTTTGTTCTAATATTGTTAATTTTGCTACTATTTTGTTTTTTTCTAATGTTTGCTCATCATCTAATGCTTGGAAACTACTTATTCTTGAAAGTGGTGCTTTATATACTATACCCTTTTTCATTCCAGATTTGCTTGTATCTATTCCTTTTGGTGCTGTATATTTTACTCTTATTATATCTTTTAAATCTTCTGATTTTGTAGCTTCATCTATCTTTTTAAAATCTTCTAATACTTCTTCTGGAATATTCCCTTGAGCTATTCTCTCTTGAACTTTTCTGGCAATTTCTGATAACATATATTGCCCTGCATTATATACCCTTTGCCCCATTTCTTTTTTGGGAACTTTTATCATTACATATTTATCACTAAATGTTTCTCCATATGTTCTTGCTACATTTGCATTGCTTGATAATGAAATACAATTTGTTTCTAAACTATATGGTGTTTTTATATGGTTGTACATTTCTTCTAATGTTACTTGACTTTCTGCATTCCATCTTGGTGTTAAATTATGCGTTTCTTCCCATCTTTCTCTATCTGTACGTAATCTTATATATTTTCCGTTCTCATCTTTTATGTTTCCTTCTTCTAGGTCTTTTATGTCTCCTGGCTCTAATGACCTAAAAAAGTAGTAATTTTCTTCATCACTTATTACATTAAATTTTTCTATATCAAACATTTCTTCCATAGTGTTTTCCTCTCATTTTCTCTTTCGATTTCTCGACTTTTTACTTCTTTTATTTTAGCATATTGATTATTTTTTTTGAAGTGTTTTGGGATAAAAAAATAGTAAGACGTTTAAATCTTACCATTTTATTTTGGCTCTATAAGAAATGAAAAAATACATAAATTTTAATCTCCCAAGCAAATTCCAATATCTCTTGCAGTTTTAACCAAATCATGATCCATAGTAACTTTTCTAATATTACTTTCTGCAGTATTACCAGAAACTGCACCAATTTTTGTATTATTTCCAACTACATCTTCTAATGAAACAGAATCCAATTTTCCATTTTTTATAACTGTTAATACACCAAATTTTCCTTCAAGAGCAAGTTCCATTGCTTTTGCACCATATTTTGTTGAAAGAACTCTATCAAATGCTGTTGGAGTACCACCTCTTTGTACATATCCTAATGTTGTTGTTCTTGCTTCTAAACCTGTTAATTCTTCTAATTGTTTTGCAACAACTTGTCCAACACCACCTAATTTATTGTTATCAACTCCTGCACCATTATTTCTTACGTTTTGAACTGTTATTGTTCCACCTTGTGGTATTGCACCTTCTGCAACAACAACAATACTAAAATTCTTTCCTTCTTCTCTTCTTTCATTTATCTTTTCAACTGCTTTGTTTATGTCATATGGAATTTCTGGTATTAATGCAACATCTGCACCACCAGCAATTGCTGATTCTAATGCTATCCAACCAGCATATCTTCCCATAACTTCTAATACCATTATTCTATGATGTGTTTCACCTGTTGTATGAAGTCTATCTAATGCTTCTGCAGCAACTGAAACTGCCGTATTATATCCAAATGTTATTTCTGTACAAGCAACATCATTATCTATTGTTTTTGGAACTCCAATTACATTTATTCCTTTTGTAGAAAAATCTCTTGCTGATTTTTGTGTTCCATCTCCTCCAAGTGTAAATAAACAATCAAATCCATCTTTTTTGATATTTTCTACACATACATCTGATAAATCTTTATAAACAGTTTCTCCGTTTTCTTCAACTTTGTAATGAAATACATTTGCATTTGTTGATGATCCAATTATTGAACCACCTTTTTGTAATATTCCTGATGCATGTTCATCATTTGCTGTACTTAATTTTTCATAATTATTTTTTAATAAACCATTATATCCATCTATAAATCCATAACAATCTATACCATTGTTTTCAGCAGTTTTTACAATTGCTCTTATAACTGCATTAAATCCTGATACATCTCCACCATTTGCTAATATAGCAACTTTTCTTATCATTTTAAATTTCCTCCTTCGTTTAATGAACTATATTTCAAGTCTTCTTTATTGTATTTCTCTGGTTTTAAACCAACTTTTCCTCTCATATAATCTAATAAAAGTACCATACATACAGTACATATACCTCCAACAATTAAAAATGTGTTTCCAGATGTTGTTACTTTTAATAAGAATGAGCCTAATAAACTTATTAAAATTGATATCATATTAAAAAACATATTTCTTATTGTTGCAAGTTTTACTCTTATTTTTCTATTTGTGAAATTATTTAAATATCTATAAATTAAAACATTATATGCTCCTTTTATAGCTCCTTGAAGTATAAATAGTATTACTACAATATTTGATACACTTTCTCCAAAACTATCCACTAAACATCCAATAATAAAACATGATGCAACATATGGAATTCCTAAGACTGATAATGTATTATTTTTAAATCTTTTATGTAACCAACCCTGTCCTTTAGAACATATCCCGGCCATTATTTGAATAATTGCAAAGATTACTCCAAAATATTGTGCTGGTATATTTATGCTATTTAAAATATTACTTCTATATGTTGATAAATTATATGTTAAACCTGACATCAGTCCAAAAAATAACATTAAACACAACATCCTTTTTGAATTAAATGTAAATTTAATTGCTTCTCTTAATTCTTTGAAATATTGTCTTGCAGTTTCTTTTGAATATTCTTCTCTTTGACTTTGAATGTGTTTGAATCTTGTTGATAATATTAATGCAATAATATTAACTATTAAGCATAAAACTACTGGTATATATGGATCAATCGCAAATGTGATACCTGCTATAATTGATGTTATTGCATCAATTACATAATATCTTGCTGCTCCAACACCATCTATACTAGAATATAATGTTCCTCTTTTTTCACCTTTTGGAAGTGAGTCATAAAGAATGTTTGTTTCACAAACACCCTTTATAACATAACCTATTGCATCAATAAAATTAGCTAATAATAACATTTTATAATTATTTATAAATAATAAAATAGTAATAAATACACACATACATATATTAGCAAAGACTAAACTATTTTTTTTACCAAATTTATCTACCAATAAACCTATTGGAATCTGTAAAAATAAACATGATGCTGTAAAAAATGATTCTGCTAATAATACTTCTGATGCAGAAAAGTTTTTTGCTTGTGTCAAGAATAAGTATATTATTGAATAGTAAAATAGCAAATCCCAAGAGAACATTTTATATATTGGAAATAGTTTTGTATTTGTTTTTTTATCTTGTATTTTTTGTGTTTCTTCCATTTGTACCTCTTCTATTTCAAAATTATTTTATTAATCTTGCTGTTTCTTTTGCTATCATAAGTTCTTCGTTTGTTGGAACTAAATAAACTTTTACTTTTGAATCTGGAGCAGATATTTCTTTTTCTTCTCCTCTTACATTATTTGCTTCAACATCTATTTTTACTCCCATAAATTCAAGTTTTTCGCAAATTCCTCTTCTTATATTTATTTGGTTTTCTCCAACACCACCTGTAAATACTATATAATCTACTCCATTCATTGCTACTGCATATTTTGCTATATATGATGCAATTTCATATTTGAATTTTTCAATTGCAATTTCAGCTCTTTCATTATCACCATAAGATGCTGCTTCAATTTCTCTAAAGTCTGGTGCTAATCCTGATATTCCTTGAACTCCTGATTTTTTATTTAACATATTTTCTGCTTCTTCTGCTGTCCATCCTTCTTTTTTCATTAAAAATGTTACTACAGATGGATCTAGATCTCCTGAACGCGTTACCATTGGAATTCCTGCAAGTGGTGTTAATCCCATACTTGTATCAACTGATTTTCCACCTTCTACTGCACATATACTTGATCCTTGACCTAAATGGCATGTAACTATTTTTAATTCACTTATATCTTTTCCAACAATTTCAGCTAATCTTTGTGATACATACATATGTGATGTTCCATGGAATCCATATTTTCTTATTCCATATTTTTTGTAATATTCATATGGAATTGGATAAATATATCTTTCTTTTGGCATTGTTTGATGGAATGCTGTATCAAATACACCTACCATTGGTTTTCCTGGCATTACTTTTTTACATGCTTCAATTCCTATTATTCCTGCTGGATTGTGTAATGGTGCTAAGTCTATACATTCTTTTAATACTTCTACAACTTCATCTGTTATAATTACAGATTTATTAATTTTTTCTCCACCATGTACTAATCTATGTCCTATTGCTGATATTTCATCTAAGCTATCTATTACTTTATATTCTGGATTTATTAATTGTTTTAATGTAAAATCAACAGCCTCTTCATGTGTTTTGGCAGGATGTTTGATTTCTATTTTTTGTCCATTTACTTTATGTGTTATAAAAGCTTCATCTTCTCCTATTCTTTCATATTTTCCTGAAGCTAAAACTTCTTCTGTTTCCATATTTATTAATTGATATTTTAGTGATGAACTACCACAATTTAATACTAATATTTTCATTTTTATTTTTCCTTTTTATATTTTATATTTAGGTTTTTATTATGGTTTTGCCTATAAACCTTATTTCACTAATTTTGCTGTTTCTTGAGCAATCATTAATTCCTCATTTGTTGGAATAACAAAAACTTTTACTTTTGAATTTGGTGAAGATATTTCTGCTTCTTCTCCTTTTACTAAATTAGCTTTTCCTGATATTTCTACTCCAAATATTCCTAATTGTTTACAAATTTCACTTCTAGAATAAGGTGATTTTTCACCAACACCTGCCGTGAATGTTAAAACATCTATTCCACCCATTGCAACTGCACATTTTGCTATATATCCTGCAATTGAATAATGATATGCATCTAATGCAAGTTTTGCATGTTTTCCACCAGCTAGTGCTTCTGCTTCTATATCTCTAAAATCTACAGATACCATTGATATTCCATATACTCCAGATTCTCTATTTAATACTTCTTCAACATCATCTGCATCTAATTCTTCTTTTTTCATTAAATATGTTACAACAGATGGATCTAAATCTCCTGAACGTGTTCCCATTGGAATTCCTCCAAGTGGTGTTAATCCCATACTTGTTTCAACTGATTCTCCATTTTTTATTGCACATATACTTGCTCCTTGACCTAAGTGACAATTTACTATTTTTAATTCTTTTATGTCTTTTCCTAATATTTCTGCAACTCTATTTGCAACATATTGATGTGATGTTCCATGAAATCCATATTTTCTTACATGATATTTTTCATAATATTCATAAGGAATTGGATATATATACTTTTCTTTTGAAATTGTTTGATGAAATGCAGTATCAAATACTGCTACCATTGGCTTATTAGGTACAACCTTTTGACAAGCTTCTATTCCTAATATTGCTGCTGGATTATGTAATGGTGCTAACATTGCATTTTCTTTTATTTCTTGAATTACTTCATCTGTAATAAGAACTGCATCTTTAAATTGTTCTCCACCATGTACAACTCTATGGCCTATTGCATCTAATTCATCTAAACTTTTAAATACTCCATAATGGTCACTTGTTAGTCTTTTCATTACAAATTGAATTGCTTTTTCATGATTTTTTGCTGGATGTTCAAAATGATGTTTTTCTCCATTTACTTTATGTGTTAAAAATGCTCCAACTTGCCCAATTCTTTCATAATAACCTTTTACAAGCATTTCACCAGTTTCTGTATCAATTACTTGATATTTTAATGATGAACTTCCTGAATTTAAAACTAGAATTTTCATAAATTATATACCTTTCTTTTTGTACGTACTCATTATTATATATTTAATTAACCTTGTGATTGTGCTTGTACAGCTGTTATTGCTACTACACCTGCAACATCTTCACTACTACATCCTCTTGATAAATCATTTACAGGTCTTGCAATACCTTGGCATAGAGGTCCATAAGCTTCTGCTTTAGCAAGTCTCTGAACAAGTTTGTATCCAATATTACCAGCATCAAGGTCTGGGAATACAAGTACGTTAGCATGTCCTGCAACCTTGCTTCCCGGTGCTTTAGATTCCCCGACGGATGGAACGATAGCTGCATCAAGCTGAAGTTCTCCGTCAAGAGCAAGCTCTGGTGCGAGTTCCTGAGCGATCTTTGTTGCCTCAACAACTTTATCTACATCTGCATGCTTAGCACTTCCCTTTGTTGAGTGAGAAAGCATAGCAACAACTGGCTCTTTCTCAACAAGCAGTTTGAAAGAATCTGCGGATGAAATAGCGATGTTCGCAAGTTTCTCCGGATCTGGATTCTGCTCAAGTCCTGCATCAGCAAAGATAAATGTTCCGTTTGCTCCCATGTCGCAGTTTGGTACTACCATAAGGAAGAATGCGGATACGAGCTTTGTTCCCGGTTTTGTCTTCAGGATCTGAAGGCATGGACGAAGTGTATCTGCTGTAGAGTGGCATGCTCCGGATACCATTCCGTCTGCATCCCCCATCTTAACCATCATTACACCATAGTATAAGTAATTGCTAAGAAGCAGTTCTTTTGCCTGCTCAGGAGTCATTCCCTTTTTCTGTCTTAACTCAACAAGTTTTGCAATATATCCTTCTGTTCTTGCATCTGTTGCAGGATCTACGATTGTTGCACCGGAGATGTCGTATGTACCTTTGTTCTTCTCAATCTCCTCTTTGCTTCCTACAAGCACCAGATCAGCGAGTCCTTCTTTCAGTACTGTCTCTGCTGCTTTGTAAGTTCTTTCGTCCTCTGTCTCCGGAAGAACGATTGTCTTTTTGCAAGCTTTCGCTCTTGCTTTGATTTCATCAATAAATCCCATGATTTAATGCCACCTTTCTTTTTATCTCACTTAGTCCTATTATAACTCAATCGTTTTTTGTATACAAGTCATTTTATGTGCATTTTCAAATACAATCCGAACTTTGTAATAGGATATTTGTAAGATTGTTACAATTTTATCAAACATTGTCTTTTTCTAAGAACATTACGAGCCAGAACAGTCACCTCTCACAGCAACTGTTCTGGCTCTTATTAAAATTTACACCTTCAAAACCCCTTGCTTATATTCATTCTGAAACGCCGTCTTAAACTTATCCGTCACCACTGAGGTATACAGATTTGAAGCAAGCATATCATGTCTGAGCATTTTCTGACCAAGTTCCGGAAGATCGTCAATTTCAGACATTTTCGTCAAAACCGGAAGACTGCTTTCCTTCGACATAGCTGTCAAAAGCTTTGCATTGTCTTTTCGAAAACCAAGCAGACGTGCATACATATGATAGCCATTGTCAATATATTCTTCCACATTTGCCTTTTTCGTTCCAAGCATAATATGAAGCAATGCCCGGTTAACTCGGGTCTGCGTAAGTTCTCGTGTTTTTAACAAATCACAGAACTGTTTATAATTAAAAAAGTTGTTTAACTGATTCGCAATTCTGGATGCAATCTCCGGAGAGACATCCACATATCGAACCAGACTTTCTGGCTGTTTATTTAACAGTTTATATTTCAAAATCAGAGAAAAATCATTCTGTGAAATCGGATACTGTACTTTATGATAATCCTTCAAAAGTTCCAGACAACATTTTGGAACCTGGTTTTCCAACTCTGACAGTATTCCCGAAAACGAAAGCTCATCGTAATTTCCTTCTACTGGTTCTGTATTGAAAGATGAACTCGAATAAGCAAGCAGTGAACGAATTGCCGTAGCGGAACTGTAATCACTGCCCAGTTCTTCATCATGATACTGTGCACCACGCCTTGCAATCGTATAAGGTTCCATCCTGCTTCCAAGTTTTTTGATTGCTTTCAAATATTCAATCCCCAAAATATTGTTCGGATTTCTTAAAATCTCTGCAAACCGAGGATCTTCTGTATAAGAAAGAATTGCTTCCTGTCTGGCGCGTGGAAAAGACATCCCTTGTTTCAGATAATCTTTCAACAGAATCTGGTAGGCTTCAGGTTCTTCAAGAAGTAGTTCTGCAAGCTGTTCCAAGATTGGAAGATCATTACATTCACTGCCAAAACAGATAGAATCAACAATTCCAAGAGACTCTAAAAGAGATACTGCTCCAAGTGCAAAAAGCTCCGCAGATCCCGTCGCATAACAGACCGGAAGTTCAAAGACAGCTCCAGCACCACACATCAGTGCCATCTCTGCACGTATCCTTTTAGGCATGATTGCAGGTGTTCCCCGCTGCACATAGTCACCACTCATAACAACAACGGCTGCATCTGCACCGGTTACACGCAAAGATTCTTTAATATGATAAAGATGTCCATTATGAAATGGATTATATTCTGTAATAAGACCAACGATTTTCATAATATTCTCCTAAAAAAGCAGAGTACTGCTCACACCACGTGTGAACAGTACCACCTCTCACCAATACAGATTATGTAACTGTTCAGAGCCAACTTCCAAAATGCTACGCATTTCGTCACAGTTACCAGTTTACAATCTCTTCATACAAGTAATCGCCAGTGCCCCCGGACCAATATGGCAGGCCACACTCAATGACAATGGTCCTTCCATAATCTCATATCCCGGAAATCTTTCTTCGATCTCTGCTTTCCACTCCTGTGCTTCTTCTTTACTGCATGTGTAAGCCATACCAAGAGCCATCTGATCCTTAACATCGGCAAAGCGTCCATTCAGATCTTTCTCGATTGCATTGAGCATTGTCTTCTTCGCCGTTTTCCAGCCTCTTGCTTTCGAAAATGCATCCAGCTTTTCTCCCTGGATCTGAAGAACAGGCTTTAAGTTAAGCACAGTTCCGATTGCCGCCGCTGCCGGTGTGATTCTTCCACCTTTTTTCAGGTATTTTAAAGTATCCACCGTAATATAAATGCTTGCCTGAAGTTTTTCTTTCTCCAGTATTTCTTTGATCTCTGCTGCACTCTTTCCTTCTTCACGCAGATTCATTGCATCCAGAACAGACTGCTCCTGTGTAACTGAAATTCTCTGATTATCAACCACCTGGACGCGTCCGTCATATTCAGCTGCAAGAGTAATTGCTGTTGCACATGTGCTGCTCAAGCCACTGGACATCGGAATACATACAAGCTCATCATATTCTTCCAGAACTTTATCCCAGAGATCCATGACCTCTCCCGGGGATGGCTGTGATGTTGAGATATCGGAATCTGCTCCGAGCTTTTCATAAAACTCACTCTGGGAAAGTGTGATATCCTCCAGATAAAGTTCTCCATCAATGAAAAATGGCATCGGAAGAACAAAAATCCCAAGTTCTTTTCCCTGTTCCTGTGTTATACCGCTATTACTATCCGTTACAATTGCAACTTTACTCATCAAATTTCTCCCTCGTTAATTCTTAAAACTATGAATCGGAGCCGGAATACGTCCCTGTCTGTTGATAAACGCATCACATCCAAATTCATTCACCGGCATAATCGGTGCATAACCTAACAATCCACCAAATTCTGCCACGTCTCCAACATCTTTACCGATGACCGGAATCAGACGCACTGCTGTCGTCTTCTGGTTGACCATACCAATTGCCATCTCATCTGCAATGATTCCAGAGATTGTCGCTGCTGATGTCTTTCCAGGGATTGCGATCATGTCAAGTCCTACAGAGCATACGCATGTCATTGCCTCTAACTTCTCAATTGTAAGAGATCCTGCATTTACTGCATCAATCATTCCCTGATCTTCACTGACCGGAATAAATGCACCGCTGAGTCCACCTACATAAGAAGATGCCATAACGCCGCCCTTCTTCACCTGGTCATTGAGCATTGCAAGTGCTGCTGTTGTTCCTGGTGCACCAACGCGCTCCAGTCCGATTTCCTCCAGGATCTCTGCAATACTATCTCCAACTGCCGGAGTCGGAGCAAGAGAAAGATCAATGATTCCAAATGGAATTCCAAGACGTGCAGAAGCCTCTCCTGCAACAAGCTGTCCTACTCGTGTAATCTTAAACGCTGTTTTCTTAATTGTTTCACAGAGTTCTTCAAAACCTTTTCCACGTGCCTTTTCAATTGCTTTCTTTACAACTCCCGGTCCGCTGACACCTACATTAATAATCGTATCTGCCTCAGTCACACCGAGGAATGCACCTGCCATAAACGGGTTATCATCCGGTGCATTGCAAAGAATAACAAGCTTTGCACAACCAAGAGAATCTCTGTCTTTCGTTGCCTCTGCCGCTTCTTTCACAATCTGTCCACACAGACGGACTGCATCCATATTGATACCTGT
>ENA-ORSB01003405-ORSB01003405.1-human-gut-metagenome-genome-assembly--contig:-NODE-3405-length-11159-cov-3.568714_pt1 | contig 11159 bp, 10 predicted proteins | sample MGYA00242180_ERZ509144 | MGnify/ENA primary metagenome ERZ509144 (study PRJEB26280, sample SAMEA2338661) | human gut metagenome | biome: human gut; feature: human-associated habitat; material: faeces... | reverse complement strand
AGGCGGCTCTTCGCCTTCGAGGACTTCCTTGCGCTCCGGGAGTCCTTCACGGGCTCGGGTGGCGGCATCAGAACGGTCGTACACCTGAGAGCATCCGGTGTATTTCACCAATGCCTGACCGATCACAGAGCGCCAATACTCGACGCCTGCAGACTGGAACTGTGTGACAACTTGGTTGTTGTACTGGTCAACAATAAGTCCCGGGAGGAAATCGGCTTCTCCGAAAATCAAACGGATGGCATTGGTACGGGATCTCAGGCAGCTGCGTGCCTCAATTGCCGCTTTGACTCTGGCTTCGATCCAAGCCGCATCAATGACGTCTTCCTCTTGGAATGACCAGCAGCGTGCTCGGAGCGCAGACTCAGGAGAGAAGGCGCCCCAGGCTAAGAATTTTCCTTTACTGTCTTGAATCCTGACCGTCTCACCGCTCTTCGGTTTTCCCAGTACTTTGGAAACCCCGGTTGCATAAACCCAGGGATGACGGCGAAGGAGCGCACGTTCCTTGCCGGGTTTAAGGATGATCGTAGGAATTTGATTCGTCATGGAAATACTCAATTGATCAGGGGAGTTAATGCGGTTTCGGCAACCTTAGCTGCCATTTTCAAAAATTTAGGAGACGTGCCCTGTGTGAATTTCTTTTCATCCGCATCGCACAGGCAGATCATGCCGAATACGGCTCCGGTATGGCCGCGCAGCGGAAGAATGAGAACGCCGCGTGTTTCAACAGGGTCGATCTTGAGCCAATGGGCCACCTCGTCACCGTAATTTTCGCCTAAATAGAAATTTTCGATTGAATCCAAGGCGGCTTCTACGTCCGGCCCCAAACGTTCCGCAAACGGGAAGAAAGAGAAATTGGGTTTCACCGGCCACAGGCGAAGCAGCCCGTGAGCGGCCTTGAATTCAGAAATAAAGAAACTCAGGACGAGATTGGGAAGCTCAACCTGCGAGTGGCAGGCGAGTAAATCGGTCGCAAAGCGAATAATTTCTTCGCTTTTTGCATCCGAGCTAAGACTTGATTCCCGAAGCCTGCGCTCTTCCTCTTTGATTTGGCAGGAGGAAAGCGCGGCTTTCAGTGCTTCGTTTTGACATTCCGCCGGCGTGCGGCTTCCGTCCGGTGCTTGACCGGGCAGGCTGAGATGCAGAAAGAGCTCCGGATGCCGTAAAAGGAAATCAGGATTGGCTCTTAGGTAGTCGATGACAAAATCGACTACGGTTGGATTTTCGCTCATGGGACTTCAATCTCACTATCAAAAACGGTTACGGCGGGACCGAAGAGTTCTACGTCTTCGCCTTCTCCCTCCCAGGCCAAACGGAGATCCCCGCCTCTATTATGAGTAAGGATCGGAGAACTCAGAACGCCGAGCTCGATCGAGGTGGCTGCCGCAGCACAATTGCCTGTGCCGCAGGCCAAAGTCTCGCCGGCGCCGCGTTCCCAAACACGAACGTTGGCTTCGTGTTCGGTGATCGGCTGAATAAAACCGACGTTTACTCGACGAGGAAATGCGGGATGGTTTTCGATGAAGGGACCTAATTCTTTCACCGGGGCGGACTCGATATCATCAGTGACAATCGTGACGTGCGGGTTGCCCATGGAGCAGACAGAGAACCAAACCAGTTCGCCTTTATAACGGACCGCCCACTGCTTAAAGCCGCGGATCTCACGAGAAGGGAGCCCCTGCGGGTTAAAGGGCAGTGAGGAGGGCTCGAAGGAAGGTGTGCCCATGGAAACACGTACCATTCCGTCCTCTTTGAGCTCAAGCTCTATAACACCCTTCATGGTCTTGGCACGGATGCGTTTTTTTTCGGTCAGTCCTTTGTTATAGACAAACTTCACGAAACAGCGAGCACCGTTTCCGCATTGTTCTACCTCTCCGCCGTCGGCGTTGAAAATACGATATTTAAAGTCGGCTTCGCCGGCTTCGGCAGGCTCTACGACCAAAATTTGATCGGCGCCGATTCCGAAATGCCGATCAGCCAGGAAGCGCAGCTGCTGAGGAGTTAACGAGAAAGGTTCTCTAGTGCAGTCCAAGACAACGAAATCGTTGCCTGCTCCATGCATTTTTGTGAATTTAATCTTCACGGCTTGCCCGATAAAATAGTTAGACCCTACATTCTGACATTCTCTTTCCGATAATTGAAGGAAAGAGCTCTCTTCTTCGGCGTCCTCAGAATTGTGTCTGTGGGTTTCTCCGGCCGCTGCCCGAGAATGAATCCCGCCGATTTCTCTACCGTACGCCTTTTGGAAGTCTCTATAACTTAGCAGGCTTCATTTCGGGGCGGTGGTTTGCCGCGTGAAAAATAAGGTAACTATTTAATAAACCGAAGGTTCTCCTTCCGGACGGGTCTTAAAGCGGCGGTGTGTCCAAAGGTATTGATCGGGATGCTTGAGAATAAATTGTTCAAGTTCTTGGTTGAGGCGCAGCGTGTCGGCTGTGGCGTCGCTTGTCGGAAAGTTCTCCAAGGGTTTGGATAAGTGCATGACGTAGCCTTCAGGCGTCGTTTCCGCGATACCCCAAATCACCTTGGCACCCGTTAACTTTGCCAGTTTCGAAACCATGGGAAGCGTCGCCGCTTGGACACCGAAGAAGGGGACGAAAACCGAGTTGCGCGCACCGTGGTCCATATCCGGAAGATAGTAGAAAGGCAGGGAGGCCCGAAGGGCGCGAATGACTTCTTTCATGGCCGAGTTGGATTTCGGAATGAGAACGGGATCAGAGAAGCGTTTTCGTGCGTCAAAAGCCCATTTATCCCAAACAGGATTTGACTGGGTCTGATACAGAGAGGCTCCCCGCACGATTGTATTCATAGCAATGCCGCCCGCATCTAATCCGACAAAGTGCGGTGCGACGATGATGACTTTATCGGTCTTGCAGAGCTCTTCGAACTGTTCTTTTCCCTCGAATTTAACCATTTCCAAAACCTGAGCTTCGGTGCCTTTTGCAAGAACGCTGTGATCTAGCGCGGCGCGGATAAGGTTGCGGAAGACACCCTTTGCGGTTTCAACACGTTTTTGTTCGGACCACTCCGGAAAGCAGAGACGAAGATTCGTCAGAGCAATCTTTCTGCGTCTTGCAAGCACGTACCAGGTGACTGAGGCAAGAAAATTAGCTAAACGCGTGCGGCTTGTCTGTTTCCATCCGGACATGCCGTTGACCAGCGCGACACAGGTCTTGGAAATGAGTAAATTCAGTGCAGATTTCTTTGCCATGGATCAAAATTAAGCTTCTGTAAACAAAAGGTTGCTAAATTATTAAGCAACGGACTTCTTCTGCTTGATAATCGCAGGTCAGAGGATTATAGTTCTACGTTCGCCGAGTTAAAGGACAACTTGCGGGGCGATTAACAAATTCCGCTAAAGCGTCCGGAAGATAGCTTCCGCGACGCTGCCTCCTATTGATGATTTTTAGAAAAATTTTCGGAGTCAGCTCTTATGAACAAGTCTGCAAAAGAATACCTTTTTACTTCGGAGTCCGTATCCGAAGGCCATCCCGATAAAGTCGCCGACCAAATTTCGGACGCCATTCTCGACGCTATCCTGGAACAGGATCCGACAGCTCGAGTTGCCGCTGAGACTCTGTGCACAACCGGCACCGTCATGCTCGCCGGCGAAATTTCGACCACAGCCAATGTGGATTACACCAAGATCGTTCGCGACACATTGAAGCGCATCGGTTACGACGACAGCAGCTACGGTATTGACCATAAAGGCTGTGCAGTCTTGGTTGCTTATGATAAACAGTCCCCCGACATCGCTCAGGGCGTCGATAAAGCTCAGGACGATCCGCTTGAAAAAGGCGCCGGTGACCAGGGTCTGATGTTCGGCTACGCCTGTGACGAAACGGACGCGCTGATGCCTGCTCCTATCTATTACGCTCACCGTCTGGTTGAACAGCAGTCTTTGATGAGAAGAACCGGCGAGATGCCTTACCTTCGCCCGGACGCCAAGAGCCAGGTGACGATGCGTTACGTGGACGGCCGCCCTGTTTCAGTCGAGACAGTCGTTCTTTCTACTCAGCACGCTCCTGAAATGAGTGAAGGCGACAAGATGAAGCCTGAATTCGTTCAGGCTGTGATCGATAAGATCGTTCGCCCCGTGTTCCCGCCCGAAATGCTGAAGGACACGAAGTTCTTGATTAACCCGACCGGACGCTTTGTTGTCGGCGGACCTCAGGGTGACTGCGGTCTGACCGGCCGTAAGATCATTGTGGACACCTACGGCGGAGCCTGCCCTCACGGCGGCGGTGCCTTCTCCGGTAAGGATCCTACAAAGGTGGACCGCTCTGCGGCTTATGCCTGCCGCTATGTGGCTAAGAACATCGTTGCCGCCGGTCTGGCAAGACAGTGCCAGATCCAGGTTGCATACGCCATCGGTGTTGCCAACCCTGTGAACATCACGGTTTACACCGAGGGCACCGGCGTCATTCCGGATGAAAAGATCGCCGAACTGGTTAGAGAACATTTTGATCTGAGACCTGCCGGCATTATCAAGATGCTTGATCTGCAGCGTCCGATCTACTCTAAGACCGCCGCTTACGGTCACTTCGGAAGAGAGGAACCGGAGTTCACCTGGGAGCGTACGGATAAAGCCCAAGCGCTTCGGAAAGCGGCCGGTTTAGCCTAATTTCTCCCTCAAATCAGTCCCCGGAGTTACGCTCGCGGGGACATTTTTTTATAAGATAATTTGTTTGACCTCTAGCAGAAAAGGAATCAAGATGACAGTACGTGTTTTAACCGGTGTGACGCCCAGCGGCACACTTCATCTGGGAAATTATGTCGGCGCTATTCGTCCGGCGATCCAGAAAAGCCGGGCTGAAGGTACGGAAAGTTTTTACTTCTTGTCTGACTATCATGCTTTGATTAAGACAAGTGATCCGGATCGCGTTGAAAAAAGCCGTATCCAGATTGCTGCGACTTGGCTGGCCTGCGGATTGGATCCGAAACGCGTGCACTTTTATCGTCAGAGTGATCTTCCTGAGACGCTGGAGCTCAATTGGATTTTGAATTGTGTGACGTCCAAGGGGCTGATGAACCGAGCTCATGCTTATAAAGCTAAGGTCGAAGCCAACGAAGCCGCAGGCGAAGATCCGGACAACAACGTGACCATGGGTCTGTTTTGCTATCCGATCCTGATGGCTGCGGATATCTTGATATTCAAGGCCAATTTTATTCCAGTCGGCCGTGATCAGATCCAGCACATTGAAATGTGCCGAGACATCGCGACACGATTCAATCAGATGTACGGAAACGGAGAGGAGATTTTCCCGCTGCCCGAAGCGCTGATTGACGAAGACACCGCCATCCTTCCGGGCTTAGACGGCCGCAAGATGAGTAAGAGCTATGACAACGTAATTCCTCTCTTTGAAGGCGGAGAAAAAGCCCTGCGTGAAGCAATTATGAAGATCGTGACGGACTCGAAGCTTCCGGGAGAGCCTAAAGATCCGGATTCGACGTCTCTTACTGCTCTTTACGATGCGTTTGCAACACATGAAGAGCGAAACGAATTCCGCAGGAAGCTGCAGGAAGGTCTCGGCTGGGGCGAAGCCAAAGTGATCGTTTTCGAAAAAATTAATTCCGAAATCGGTCCGATGCGTGAGCGCTATGAAGCCTACATGCAGGAGCCGGAAAAAGTAGAGGCGATCCTTCGCGAAGGCGTTGAAAGAATTCGTCCGATGGCTCGTGCGCTTGTGGACCGGTGCCGCAATGCTGTGGGCTTAAGGGCCTTTAAACCGCTGCAGGCGAAGAAGGCTGCTGTAAAGGCTAAGAAGAGCAAAGCCTCTCTGAAACAGTACAGAGAAAAGGACGGACTCTTTTACTTCAAGCTCGTCAATGGTCAGGGAAAGACTCTGCTGACCGCCGGCGGTCTTCCATCCGGTAAAGAGGTCGGCGCCCATCTCCAGAGCTTTAAGGCTTCCGGCCTCGGAGCACTGAAGGGCATTTTCTGTCAGCTTGACGCAGAGGCTACCGAGGCTGAGGTTCAGTCAGCCCTTGACGAACTGACCCAGGAATAACCGTTAGAAGCGGCTGAAGCCCGAATCAGAGATGACAGCATTGAGTTTGGCGTCAAAGGTCTGGGCTTCAAAATCTAAACCGCAAAATTCGGAGAAACAGATACCTACGGTAAACGGTTTCTCCGCGCAGGCAGCCAGATAGCGGTCATAGTAGCCCTTGCCCATGCCCACCCTGCGGCAGGCCGCATCAAAGGCAGTGCAGGGCACCAGCACCAGATCAAGCGCCTCCGGCCGGATGAGCGCCGCCCGTTCCAGAACCGGTGTGCGGATGCCGTAAGCCCCCACCTCCCAGCCGTCCGGCCCCGGTACGGCGGCGGTCAGGGTAAAGTTTTCTCCACAGACCGGATAGGCCACCGTTTTTCCCAGCCGGGCCGCCTGCTCTGCCAGCACAGCAAGATCCACCTCCCCGCCAAAAGCGGCGTAGAGCAGCAGATTCTCTGCCTTCTGGAAGCAGGGCATGGCCAGAAGGCGGGCACAGATGGCTGCATTGGCCGCCGCCCGCTCTGCCTGCGGCAGACCCCTGCGGGCCATGATGCCCGCCCGGCGCTGCGCTGCTTTCCGGTCCCGGATCTCCATTGACACTTCTCTCCCCTGAAATTTCATACCCACTCAATATATCTGAAATGCGGAAGAATTGCAAGAGCATGGCTGGAAAATAACCGCAAAATAGGCTATAATGGTGCAGAACAAACCAAAAAGGAGAACGATTATGCTCATTTATCTGCTGCGTCACGGCCAGACGGAGTACAACGCGCAAAAACGATATCAGGGCCAGCGGGACATCCCCCTTTCCGCCGCGGGCATCGCCCAGCTGCGGCAGGCAGATTTTGCACCGGAGGTGGTCTATGTCACCCCGCTGCAGCGCACCGCCCAGACGGCACGGGTGTTCTTTCCCGGGGCAAAGCTCATTCCGGTGGACGGGCTGAAGGAGATGAACTTCGGCCGGTTCGAGGGCCAGGCCTTCGTGCAAGTGGAGCAGGACCCGGAATATCTGGCATGGGTGCAGGAAAACGAGCACGCCGCCCACCCGGATGGGGAGCGCAGGAGCGATTTCTGCAACAGGGTGTGCAAAACGCTGGCTGACCTCATTGACAAGGCCCTTGCCGAAGGGCAGGAGCGGCTGGTCATCGTGGCCCATGGCGGCACCCAGATGGCCGCACTGGAGCGGTTTGGCGTGCCCCGCCGCAGCTTTCACGACTGGTGCGGCCCCAACGCGGGCGGCTATGTGCTGGATGCCCGGGACTGGCCGGAGCAGCACATCCTGCACCTGGTGGAGACCGTGCAGTACACAAAGGAGAACGGATGATGGAACAGGGCCTGCTGCATCTTTACTGGGGCGACGGCAAGGGGAAGACCACCGCCGCCATGGGCCTTGCCCTCCGCGCACTGGGCAGCGGCAAACGGGTGGTCATCGTGCAGTTCCTCAAGGGCGGGCAGAGCGGCGAAATCCCTCTGCTGGCCCAGCTGGGGGCAAAAATTTTCCGGGGCAAGGGCGGGCAGAAGTTCGTGTTCCAGATGAACGAAGCGGAAAAGGCCGCTGCCCGGGCCGTGCAGAACGAAAACCTGACCGCCGCACTGGCCGAGCCTGCCGACCTGCTTATTTTAGATGAAGCCGGTTCGGCCTGGGAGCTGGACATGGTGGACAAAGACCTGCTCCGGCGGGCCGTTCTGGAGCGTCCCGCCGCGCAGGAATGCGTGCTGACCGCCCACAAAGCCCCGCAGTGGATGCTGGATGCCGCCGACTACTCCACTGAGATGAAATGCTGCCGCCACCCCTATCAGAAGGGCATCAAGGCGCGCAAAGGTATCGAATACTAAAAATGCCCGGAGAACCGCAGCTTTCAGCGGCCCTCCGGGCGTTTTTGTGTTTACTGTTTTGCGATGATATCGCGGCTGGCCGCCAGCAGGCCAAGGGCCAGCGCAGCGCTCAGGATGTCGGCCACAGCCTGAGCCATCAGCACGCCCTGATACTGGAACAGATGTACGCAGACCACCAGTGCCAACAGAAACACCACGCCCTGACGGCTGATGGAGAGCAGGAAGGACGGTACGATTTTACCAGTTGCCTGGAACAGCACCGTGAGCAGGAGCACCACGCCGCCAAAGGCTGCGGTGTAGACCTGCCAGCGGAGCATCTGCGCACCAGTGGCGATCATCCCGGCATCCTGCACGAAGAGCTGCATCAGCGCCCCGGAATTCAGGCAGAGGATGAGGGACAGCACCACGGCGATGGAGACGAGGAAGGTCAGACAGAAGCGGATGAGCTTGCGCATCACGTCCCGCTTTTTTGCGCCGTACAGGTAACCGAACAGTGGGATGCCGCCGAACGAGAAGCCAACCAGCACCAGCTGGGCGATCATGCTTACCTTGCTGGCAATGCCCATGGCGGCAATTTTATCGTTGCCGTAGGGCAACAGGAACTGGTTCATCACAATGACAGTCAGGCTCTGCATCAGGTTGCTCAGCGCGGCAGTAACACCCACGCCCAAAATCTGCTGCAGCTCCTTGCCCGTGACGTGGCACTGGGACAGCTTGACAGACAGGCAGCGGCTCTTTTTGTGGAGCAGCCACAGGAAGTACAGGTCGCTGCACAGGTAGCCCACAATGGTGGCAATGGCCGCACCCCTTGCGCCCCAGCCCACTGTGGTGATGAGGATGGGATCGAGGATGATATTGATGACCGTGCCGCCGATGCTGCCGATCATGGACTGGGTGGCCATGCCCTCGCAGCGGACGAGGTTGGAATGGATAAAGTTCAGCACCGTGGCCGGGGCACCAATGGCCAGCACGGTGTAATAGGCCTGTGCGTGCGGCATCGTCTCAGAAGTCGCACCCAGAATGCCCAGCAGCGGGACGCGGAACAGCATCATCAGGGCTGCCAACACCACGCCCGTGGTCAGGGCCACATAGAAGCAGAATGAGCTGACCCGGCCGGTGCCCTCACGGTCGTCCTGTCCCAGCAGGCGGGAAATGAGTGAGCTGCCGCCCTGGCCGTAGATGTTGCCAAAGGCCATGAGGGCCGTGAACACCGGCGCACAGAGCGAAACACCCGCAATCAGCGCCGTATCGTTGGACTGCGCAATGAAAAAGGTATCGGCAAGGTTATACACCACGCTCACCATCAGGCCGAACACCGAGGGCAGCGCCATCTTGAAATAGGTGCGGTACAGATGATCGAGATCAAAAATAGAATCCATTGGTTTTTCCTCCACTTTCGTCCCTATTATAAAGGTTTTGCTTGCATTTGTTTGTGACACATGGCACAATGAAATAAAAGAAATGAGGTGAGCTCATGCAGGAAATTCGTGACCCAGCCTGTCTGGAAACGCTGTACCGGAAGCTGGAACTTTCCTCCCGGACCAGAACAGCAAAACGCCCGCGCAGGAGCTTTCCTGTGCGGGCGCTGCATTTCCTTTTGTGCTTTACCGCACCAACAGCAGCAGCCAGGCGGATGCCACTGCCTGCAGGATGAGCCAGCGGGCCACGACCTGCTCATCACTCCAGCCCAGACGCTTGCGCACATGGTCGTGCAGCGGGGTCAGGGTGTTCTTGAGGATGGAGATGTGCAAAAACCGCTTGAAGCTGATCTTCAGGATGCCCAGGCTGCCGTCCACAATGAACACCAGCGCGGCCAGCAGGAAGGCGAAGGGATGGCTGCTCTTGAGGGCCAGGACGGCCAGGAAGAAGCCCATGGCGCGGCTGCCCGCGTCACCCATCAGCAGGGTGGAAGGCTTGGCGTTCTGCCACAGGTAGGCCAGCAGGGCACCAATGAACACGATGCCTGCGGTGGCGTAATCCCCCAGTTCCTCCCAGTAGGCCAGCAGGAAGGTGCCGATGCTGACCACGGCAAGGCTGGCGGAAAGGCCGTCCACGCCATCGGTGCAGTTGACCACATTGATGCTGGCCCAGATCAGGACGATGATGAGGATGAGGTAGACGGCATAGGGCAGGCTGAAGCTCCAGCTCAGGAAGTTGACCTCCGTGCCGTTGAAGTTCAGGTAGGTCACGCCCGCCACAACGGCGATGACCAAATCGATCAGGCCCTTTTTGTACTCGTTCCAGGCGGTCTCGGCGGCATCGTCAAAATAGCCGGAGAGCATGGACGCAATGAGCAAGACGGTGTAGATGACATACTCTGCTTTAAAGGGCACCACGGCCAGCGTGACCAGTGCGATGCAGAGTACAAAGATGAGGCCGGAGCCCCGGGCCTTGCCCTTGGAGAGTTCGCCGTTCACGGCAAACGCACGGCCATGGTCGTGGGGGAGCTTATCGTGGAACACCGAGTCCATCAGCGCGGTCAGCGCAAATGCAAGCAGAAAGCCCAGCGCATCCACGGTGCGCGGGTTGCCAGAAAGCAGTTGAAGCATAGTTTTTTTCCTCTTTCCCGGAGCGGCAGAGGCCGTTCCTGTTCTTTCACTGCTGGATACAAATGAAGTGTATCACGCCCGGGCCAAAAAATCAATCTCCGAGGCAATGGCTACCCCATGGGCTGATGGGTTGACATTTTTCGCCCCCCTGTCTATAATGGGAGGACAAACGCCCTTTCGAGGGTATTTTTTTGTCTCACAGGAAAATCGGAGAAAAAGGAGAAGACATGAAACTTTCACTTGAACAGCTTTCGGCCCGGATGCGGCAGGGTGAGACCATCCCCTCCCGCCAGACGGCCCAGGTGGCTCTGGCGCTGAGCATCCCCTCCATTCTGGAGCAGCTGGTGGTCACTGCCATGGGATACATCGATGCTGCCATGGTGGGCCACATCGGTGCAGAAGCTACTGCTTCCATCGGCATCGTCAGCTCCAGCACCTGGCTGCTCCACGGTGTTCTGGTGGGCCTGTACACTGCCCTCTCCATTCAGATCGCCCAGTATCTGGGGGCCGACCGGCAGGATGATGCCCGCAGCGTGCTGCGACAGGCCATGCTTTTCAATGTGATCCTGGGCGTGGGTGCCGCTCTCTTCGGCCTGGGCATCAGCCCCTTTCTGCCGGGGTGGCTGGGAGCTGACCCCTCCCTGCGGGCAAACGCCACAGCCTACTTTGCCATCTGGTCAACGGCGCTGCCCTTCACCATGGCCATGGGCATGTACGCCTCCATCCTCCGGGCAGCAGGCAACGCCCTGACCGCCAGCCTCATCAGCGTGCTGGTGTGCGTGCT
>ENA-ORSB01003404-ORSB01003404.1-human-gut-metagenome-genome-assembly--contig:-NODE-3404-length-11162-cov-6.216080_pt1 | contig 11162 bp, 14 predicted proteins | sample MGYA00242180_ERZ509144 | MGnify/ENA primary metagenome ERZ509144 (study PRJEB26280, sample SAMEA2338661) | human gut metagenome | biome: human gut; feature: human-associated habitat; material: faeces... | reverse complement strand
CCCACGCGGATCAGCGAATCGGCATAGACCGTACGCGTGAAAGTACGGCGGGCCACGTTGTCGATCGTATCGAGCACGGCAACCTCACGGTCGTAAAATTTACCCTCGGCTTCGAGTTTATCGATCGCCATCTCGACGACGTCGCCCAGACGGGCGCTCTTGCGCTTCGAAAAGTTCCCGATCGTATAGTAGACATCACGGGTCGTATAGCCATAGCGGGCAAAGATCGGTTCGTAGATGTTCAGCGAGTCGATATTGACCCGCACGTCGCCGATATAGGCGTTCGTGAGGAAGGCGTCGTGGAAGATCTGCGCCAGTTTCTCATCGGGGATAATCTTGTGGCGGGTACAGGCGGCGCCTGCAAGCAGCAGGAACGCGCAGAGCGATATACGGAAAATGCGTTTCATAATCAGGCATTATGTTTCACCATGCTGCGCACGGTAATGTTCGAAATAACATAGGCGACAAGGCCGAAGGCCACCAGCACGGCCAGCAGGTCGCCCGGGCGGAATTCGACGGGATAGCTCTTGGCAAGAAGCGTTTCGGCCGGGATTTCGATCAGGCCGAAGTGCTGCTGCAAAAGACTCAGCCCGACGCCCAGCAACGCCCCGCACGCAGCGCCGAGGCCGCAGATGAGCAACCCTTCGCTGCGGAAAATAGCCCGCACGAGCGACGTGTCGGCTCCCAGCGCACGCAGGGTCACAATGTCGCGCCGCTTGTCGACGATCAGCATCGCCAACGCCCCGACGACCGAGAACGACGCGATGACCAGTACCAGCAGCGAAATGAAGAAAACGCCCCATTTCTCGTAGGCAACCAGTCGGAAGAAGAGGGCGTTCATCTCGTCGCGGGTGCGCACCGTGAAATCGTCGCCGACGATTCCGGCGATTTCACGCCGGACCTTTTCCGCGTCCGCACCGTCGGCTACGCGCACCGAGATCGCCGATATGCGTCCCGGACGATCGAAAAGTTCCTGGGCTGCACGCAGGGAGGTAAGTGCGTATTCATTCTCGCTTTCCAAATCGAGAAAGAAGAGTCCTCCGACGTCGAGCCGCCGCACCGAATATCCATCGACGGGAAGCAACGACGAGAAACTGCCGCGCCGCAGGGCATAGACGGCGACTTCGGCACGGACCAAAGACCGGATTCCGAGCGTGCGGGCCATGTCGCGTCCCAGCACCAGTCGGTCGAGATCGCCCGTGCGAACGCTCCAACTGCCCAGCGGGATCGTTTCCTCGATCGGGAACACTTCTGTATAACGGTCGTCCACGCCTCGCAACGTGGCCATTGTCTGCAAACCGTCCCGTTCGAGCAAAACCTGCTGTTCGAGCAGGTACGAAACGACCCCGACCCCTTTCACGCGGGTCAGCGCCAGACTGTCGATTTCCGCAGATGCGAAGGTCTGCCCTTCACGGGGGGCAACGGTCAGATCGGCATCGAAGGCCGAAGACATGGACTTGGCGAAATCTCCGAAACCGTTCAGCACGGACAGCAGCACGATCATCGCCGCAACGGGCATGGCGAACGAAAGAACGCTCACACCCGCAATAACGTTGATCACCGAACGGGATTTCGGTGAAAATAGATAGCGGCGGGCAAAGAATCGGGTGAGCATCGGCCTTCGGCGGATCGCAGGTTACTCCTCGCGGTGCATCGCCCGGTCGATCTGCTCGATGTACTCCAGCGAATCGTCCAGGAAGAACTGGATTTCGGGGACCGTCTTGAGCTGGTTCCGAATCCGCTGACCCAATGCCCGGCGCAGGAACCAATTGTGCTGCTCCAGCGTGGCCATGACAGCGGCATTCTGTTCGAAGGGAAAGACGCTGACGTAGATCTTGGCGTATGAAAAATCGGGCGAAACCCGCACGGCGGTTACCGTCACGAGCACTCCCCGTACGATTTCGGCCCCCTCCTTCTGGAAGATTTCGGCCATGTCGCGCTGAATCTGTTTGGCGATCTTTTGCTGGCGTGTAGTTTCCATATTTCGGTTATTTTGTGACTCCTTTGTAATTGAAAACCTCCTTGTTCTTGTCCCGCTTGGGCGGACGGTTGTTCCACTCCGTGAAACCGGACTTGTTGAAACGGTAGCTGACGCCGATGCTGAAGGTCAGGTTATCGAGCGGGGATCGCTGGGGGGTAGTATAGAATGGATTTTTTGTCGGCAGCTAAATATCGGTATTATGGTGTAAGGACGACTCACAAAATATAGACGACCTGTTAGTAGATGCGAAACGCCTGAAAGGCCAAAGGACAATAAGGGGAGAAATATGACAGAACAAGAAGCCAAGTTTTTATGCAAGTGGGCAATCGAAAACGGACAGCGCCAGTTAACACCAGCAGAAAAGGAACTACTGAAGAAAGGAATTGATGACGCAAAAAGCTTTCAAGACTTTCTTGCGGTGGCGCTGGCGGCAATGGCTATCAGTTAAAACATGTAGGAGAGACTGTATGCCATAAAGACAGGAAAGAAAAGTGTGCAATCATTGCACACTTTTTCCTGCAGACAATTTTTGAGGTGAAGTAAAGCACAGAGCCTTTCGGCTCCGTGCTTTACGCCTATTTCAGCTTTTTGCCGTCCTCAAAGGCGTTGCCGATTTTCTTGCCAAGGACGAGGTAGTCGTTATGCACCGGGTCGAAGGAGATTGGCTGTAGCTTCTGCGGGTCGATCTTCCCTTCACTGTCCAGAATGCGCTCGTCGGCGGAGACATTCACGCTCTCGCCCAGCAGAAGCTCAGACTCCTCGTCGAAGCTGATCAGCTTGCACTCCAGTGTCATAGGCAGTTCGTCGATAATCGGCGCGTCCACCACCTCGCTCTTGGTCACATGGAATCCGGCGCGCGCCATCTTATCCGGCGTTGTATTGCCAGAGACGATACCCACATAATCGCAGGCATTCACATGGGCCGCGTCCGCCATGCTGACGGTAAAGGCCTTGTGGCTCAGGATATTCTTCACCGTTTTGTGGCTGCCGCTGAGATACATGGCGATGCGGTTCATGTCCGCGATGCCGCCCCACACGGCGTTCATGGCGTCCGGAGTACCGTCTTCGCCATAGGTTGCGATGATCAAAACGGGCTGAGGGTACAACCAGGGCTTTGCTCCAAAATTCTTACGCATAGTTCCGTCCTCCTGCTTCAAGATTGATAGTAGGAGCTTTTTCGATCTCGCGGATCAATTCTCCCTAAGCTTTTGTAGTTCCTGTTCGGTTTTGGGTGCTTCGGGATTGGCAGGCTCTTCCTTCTCGGTGCGGGTAATAGCGTCAGCAGGATCAGGCACGATCTTACCCATTTCAAAGAGCAACGCCTACCCCTCGTGTTCCAGCATGACCGCCTCTGCGTCGGTTAGCACAAGCTCGAGATCGGAAGTCTCGGCAGGCGGAGCTGTCTCGGGAATGTTTTTCTTATCATCTGCCATTTGCAAACCTCCTTTTCATGGCTGAAAACAATAAAATCTTCCTCTCATATTTTTATATTAAACAGTCCATAATCCATCTTGGGCTGTTAATAGATATGCACAAATTGTTGGCACCGTCAGATTGTACAGAAATATGTTGAATTCCTCACAAAAAATAGTATAATAATGTTGGGCTTTGGATTCTAATTAAGGCGGAATAGATTATGAATATTCAAGAACAACTCAATAGTCTTATTCGCGGTAATCCTCTAAGCGTAGATACATATTTGCGTGAAGTATGCAAAAATGAAACTATTTTTTACAAAGGCATAATGCCAAGTGAAAGAATTTAGATTTTCCAGTGGATTACAACTTCCTCACTGGTAGCGTCAATTTGTGATATGAGAATATCAACCACCTTGCGCTTATCGTCAAAACTTACGGACTCCCAATCATCCAGATAGCCCGTAATGCTGTCAATCTGTGAAGCGGAAACGGAATTAGCGGTGAGGTCTGCAACCAGCCGGAGCTGCTTTTGACGTTCCGCGTCCAGTTCCTCAATACGGTTATTTGCGTATTGCAGGAGCAGCGGGTTTGCCCCGGACAAAGTGTCCAGAAGTTTCTCAATCTCGCTTTCTGTCTTTGCAAGGGCAACGCGGGCGGCAGTCAGTTTCGGGTTATAGCTTTGTTCCTTTCCGCCTTTCAGCGTGTGGAATTTCTGCATCTTCTTAACCATCTCGCCGTACACAAATGCCTCCATGCTTTGCGCCGTTAGTGTACCGGCTCCCTCACAACTCCCATTTTCGGCCCGCTGCTTGCACCGCAGATAGGTAACGCCATTTTGGGCTCTCAGAGCTGCCAGCGCATAGCCACAGCGCCCGCACTTGATTTTCCCGGCCAGCCAGGTATTATGGCATTTACGGCCATTCTGGAAAGAGGTGTTCTGTGACAGCTTGCGCTGGACAGTCAGCCAGAGCTGGGAAGAAATGCGGCCCTGGTGTGGGGCAATCACAAGGATTTGTTCCTCGCCCTCGCGCCCCTGATAGAGATAACAGCTATTGTCCCCTGTGAACATTTCCGGGGGACTTTCGATTTTTACGCCCTGGGCCTTGTAATATTCATAGATGTCCATATCGGCCTGGACATAAACAGGATTTCTCAGAAGTTTTGAGATAAAGCCCCGTTGCAGCGCCTTGTCATAGACCTTGATGGAGTGTTTGACAAAGTACCGGGTTATATCGCCGTAGGAATTGCCCGGCTCCGCATACATTTGAAACATGAGCTCGGCAAAATCCATTTCTGCATTTTCCACCAGCTTCTTTGTCTTGATCCCGTCCATAACGATGGGCTCGGTATCAAAGCCGTATGGCGTCCGGCCCCGCATATAGTAGCCTTTGGTACACCGGGAATAGAAAGCGTCCTGCACACGCATCTGGATGCTTTCGCGTTCCAGTTGGGCAAAGACAATGCAGATGTTGAGCATCGCCCGGCCCATTGGGGTGGAAGTATCAAATTTTTCCGTACAGGAAACAAACTCCACATCGTATTGCTTGAACAGCTCCATGAGCTTTGCAAAGTCCACAATCGAGCGGCTGATCCGATCCAGCTTATAGACGATCACCCGCTTAATCAGACCCAGCCGGATGTCCTGCAAGAGCCGCTGGAAGTCGGGGCGTTCAATGTTCTTGCCGGAATACCCTTTGTCTTTGTATTCCTTTGCCTCACCGCCTTTAAGTTCGTAACGGCAAAATTCAAATTGACTTTCAATGCTGATACTGTCCTTTTTGTCAATCGACTGCCGCCCGTAAATTGCATCAATTCTATTATCCATAATTAGCTCCCTTTCTGTCCGTTGGGAGCCAACCTACAAGTATATTATACCTCTGTCGCCCCCTTACAACAAGGATGACTCCGGCCTACCCCCGCTGCCCGGCATACTTGCGGAACACATCAAACAGCCGCCGCTCAACCTCACGGCTCTGCTTGTCCTGTTCCTGCGGGGAAAAAACGGGGGTGAGATTTTTGACGGTAATCGTACGATCTCCGAGAACAGCCGTTTTCACTTCACTTTTATATTTGACCTGCGCCTGCATAAAATCCCTCCCATACGATAATAGAAACAGAATGTTGGAAACACCAAGGGCCAGCACCGCAAAAGTGCTGGCCCTTGTTCGTCGGCACCTCTGGACAAAGTGTCCAGAGGTTTTGCGTGCTTTAGGAGCGCCGCGCTCATTTTCTTGCTCCGTCATAAGACAGCCATACTCGGCAGCGGCGCTCCCCCACAAAGGGGGCGGCGGCCTGCGGCCCCCGCGCCTCCTTTGCTGAGAGGAAACTTCCTCTCACATACCACCAGAAAAAGAGGGGTGAATGGAGATGGTAACTTAGAAATTTTCCTGCAAATATTTTTTCATGCGCTCAATTCCGCATTTCACGGAGCAGCGAACGGCGCTCTTGTCCACACCCTCCTCGCGGGCAATCTGGCGGTAGCTCTTTCCAAGGATCAAATGAGCGTCCACGCGGCGACCCTGAATTTCCGGCAAGGAGTTGAGGGCGTTCCACAGCCGGAAGAACAGCTCCTTGCGATCCATAAGTTCCTGGGGGCTGGGCTCGTGCAGGCAGGCGGAGTATTCGATCCCATCGTCACAATCCAGGGAATAATAAGCCTTGTTGTAGCGCACCCGTTCCGCATGGGCGGCCTCGCGCCGCTTACTGGCTATGAGTTCCTCGGCTACCTCGTCAGGCACCTCCACCAGCACGTCCGTTAAGTACCAATAATAAAAATCTTTCAGATTGATCGTTGTCATAGCTTGTCCTCCATTTTGTTTCGGTTGATGGGTTGAACGGAAACAAAATGGGGAGCTGGCGGGGAGCGGCACCCTGGGGAGCCGCCCCGCACCTCTGGACAAAGTGTCCAGAAGCCGGACAAACAAAATGCGCCTGCGTAGCACAAGGCCACGCAAGCGCGTGAAACGACAAATTCACTTATATACTGCCAAATTTCGCATCCACCGCCGAACTGCTCCTGTTCGGTGGATGAGCTTTTTTTGACAGGTTAGGGGGATGGAAAAAGGCCACGACGATACCTCCTGGACACCGCCGTATCCTTAAAAAAGGGCGACTTTAACACACCCCCCGTATTCTTAATATTTCAAAAAAGAAAACGGCGGCTTTGATTTTGATATTTCAAGGCCGCTGTTCTCTAACTTCGCGCAAATCTGCTATTAGCGGCTCTGTGCGAATGATTTATGAAACTTGGTGTTTTGCAAATACGCGGCGAGATATAACTGCGCCAATTCCTAAAAAGAGCAGTGCTGTCGGGATTGCCCACACCGCATACAACATACCGTTACTCATTTGTTCCACTGATAAGAGCGAAACGGCTTGCACATGATGCAAAGGTAAAAGCCCAATCAAGCGGAACAACGGATTTGCTTCTGTGATTGGCAGCAAAACCGGAAAAAGAAAAATTGCCATAGACGCAACGAAAGCTACAATCTGATTTTTACTGATTGCAGATAGGAACAGTGTAATTCCAGTAACGCTAAGCGTACAGGTAAACGCCAATAGGATTTGATACTTGAGCAGCGTCCAACAAGTGATATTAAAAGGTATAAACGCTTCCACATAGTCACTGGGGGCAAATAGAATACTGCAATCCAACCCTTCTGTTCCATAAAAAACAAAAGCAAAAAGCAGGTTAAATGCTGCAACTAGTGTGGTAGTGAAAACGGCGGTGATGATACCTGCAACCACCTTTGCAGTAGCGCATTTGGTTTTGCCGTATTTGCTTGTCAATATGATATTGTCAACGCCTTCATACTCGCCGGAGAAAATCGGAGCAAGCATGATGATAACCGCAAGAGCAAGCGCGACAAAAACCCGCACCATGTTTCGGCTGGTGGAAAGCCAACCATCCACATAGCCAATTTTGATTTCTTCATTGCCAAACACATCAGAAACACTTAATCCGTTCCATTTTCCCTCTTCATCGGAAAACCGTGAAAAGGCTGCCGATTGCATGGCGTTTTGATAAACATAGATTGCACTCAATCCATGTAAATCTGATGTCGGTGCAAAATCAGACATCAGTTGCTGCACTTTTTCGTCTGTCAGAATTCCTTTATATTTCGCTGCAATTTCCTTGTCGATTTCTACTGCTGTTTTGCCAGTACCTTCACCGATATTTTGGTCAAATGCATATTTGTTTTGAAAGGTGGAAAAGGATAGCAAGGCAGAGAACAGGATAATTCCAATTAGAGCGATGAGCGCCAAACGCTTTGAAAACACTTTCCGCAGTTCAAAAAGAATCAGTTTTTTCATTCTTCACAGCCCCCTTTGAAATAGAACAGGTACAGGTCTTCTAAAGTAGGCTGCACCCTTACCGCATTTTCCATAGGCGGACGATCTCCAATAATCCGTAAGATCGTCTGGTTTCCACTGATGTTCCGCAGATTACTTGTATTGTAAGCAGCTGCGTTTTTTTCCGCATAGGCAGTCGGAACCGTACATTCCCATACTTGACCGTCGATTTCAGAAGTAATCTCCTGCGGATTTCCAAAATGAATGATCTGACCGGATTTCATCATAATGATTTCCTCTGCAATAAACTCCACATCGGAAACAATATGCGTAGACAGAATTACAATGCGGTCTTTGGAAAAGGCGCTGATCAAATTGCGGAAACGGACGCGCTCTTTCGGGTCAAGCCCTGCCGTTGGCTCGTCTAAAATCAAAATGCGGGGGTCATTGAGCATGGCTTGTGCAATTCCTAAACGCTGTTTCATGCCTCCCGAAAAAGTTTTGATTTTGTGCTTACTTTCCCTCGATAAGTCTACTGCTTCCAGCAACTCTTTTGACTTCTTACGCGCCGCCTTTTCGTCCAATCCTTTCAGAGCCGAAACGTAGATCAAAAAGTCATACGCCGAAAAGTCGGGGTAATACCCGAAGTGCTGCGGCAAGTAGCCTAAGAGGTTTCGATATTTCTCACCCAGTTCAACAATGTTCCTGCCATTCAGCAGGATTTTGCCGGAAGTAGGCGTTTGAATATTGCAGAGTAGCCGCATAAGCGTTGTTTTTCCTGCGCCATTTGCGCCCAGCAAACCGTAAACGCCATTTGTCAAGGTGATGTTCAAGGCGTTCACAGCCGTTTTAGAGCCGAACTTTTTTGTCAGGCCGATTGTCTTTAATTCCATAAAAAACGCTCCTTTCTCCATAGGGAGCAATAAAAATACTCTCCATGTGTTTTCATGGAGAGTATAAAGGGGAAATATCTACTTTTTATCTACAAAGTGGGAGATTTGAAATAGGCAGATACATTCGCTCCGTTGACGGTATTCCGAATTTGCAAATAGCCGTTATGGTGTTCACAAAGCAGCTTGCAAATATATAACCCAAGTCCGAAATGCTCAGAATGGTTGCTTTCCCCTGTGAAGTACGGATTTGCAGCTTTTTGTAGGCTGTCTTTATCAAAACCATTCCCATCGTCCGATACGGAAAGCAGCAAACCGTTGTCATGCAAGGCGAAAGATATTGTTACCAAAGTACGGGCATACCGCACAGCATTAGAAATCAAGTTGTTGCATACCTGTGAGATAAATGCACTGTCAAGAGATAGCTGCAAAATAGGGATGTCATTTTGTAAAATCAACTCTTTTCCGTTTTTCGTACAAACGATTTTTGCGCTGTCATATAAAGAAGATACCAACGGTTGCAAGTCAATCAACTTGTAATCCGGCTGCGTATCTTCCATACGCCTAAGATTGCTCATACTGCTCACATAGTTTTCCATACGGGAAATATGCTTTCCCATTGTGGCGGCGGTTTCCCTCGTTTGGGAATTGTCGCTGGCTTGCAGCATTTCATTATAGCCTTTTAGTACCGTCAGAGGGGTACGCAAATCGTGAGCAAAAGCGGCGTTGAGTGCTTTTCTTTCTTCAACTTGCCGCCACATTTTAGAGAAATTATCCGCAAGGGTTGTCCGCATGATTTCAAAGGACGCGCAAAGCTGCCCCAATTCATCGTTGCTGTCATAGTCGATTGAAAAGTCCAAATCATTGTTCGCTATTTTTTCAGAAGCCGCCCGCAGTTCAGCAAGCGGTTTTTTCAGTTTATTTTTGTAAAACAATAGCGCAGCCGCTATGATACAGAATGCAGAATAAATAGGGGGTGTAACGGTTGGCAACAAATCTAATATAGCAAGCAATTGTTCGTCTTGTTCGTTCAAGACAGGCAGCTCCTTATAAATATAAGTTCCTTCTCCCAAACGTTCCCCCTGTTCATTCGTCAAGTAGTATTTTTCGCCAGTATTAGGGTACTTTTCATTGATTTTATCGGCGACAGTTTCACATACAGAAGCAGTCATAATTGATAGGGCAAGAGCGAACATAACAAAGAGAACAATATAGAGTACAAGACTTTTACGCAGAGATAAATTTTGTACGGGTCGCATTATTTTAACCATTTATATCCGCACCCCCAAACTGTTTCAATATATACCCGGTCTGTATATGCCGCAATCTTTGTTCGTATCCTGCGGATATGCTCTGCCACAACGCTGCTGTCGCCCTCGCTGTCATAACCCCAAATACGCTCATAAATCCGTTCTTTATCAAAGACCTGTCCCGGATTTTGAGAAAGCAGTTCCACAATATCAAATTCCTTTTTTGCAAGACCGACACGCTTATCGCCAAAGAACAAGCAACGTTCCGAATAGTCAATCGTCAAATCACCGGAAAACTTGACTTGCGCTTCAAAGTTGTGTCGCGCTTCCCGGCGCAGATGAGCGCACACCCGCGCTTCAAGTTCCATAAGTGAAAAGGGCTTCACAATGTAATCGTCGCCGCCAACAGCAAAGCCGTTTACCTTATCTGTATCTTCGATTCGGGCAGTCAGAAAAAGGATTGGGCAGGATATGTGATCGCGGATACGCTTGCAAACCTCTAACCCGTCCGTTCCGGGCATATTGATGTCAAGCAAAATAATATCCGGTTGTTTTTCCACTTGCTTTAGTGCTTCTGCACCATTGAAAGCGGGCAGGACACGAAAGCCCTTGCTTTCAAAAAAGCTGCCGAGCATAGAAACAATGTCGCTTTCATCATCAGCAATCAGTATTTTTGATTCCACTTTACGCACCTCCTAATAATTGAGTGTAGCACTCAACTTTCAATTATTTATCAATTTTACTTGCGGAAAGAAATCGGAACTTTAATATATATTCTACTTTACATCGGTCCAAAGCTCAATATCGGAAAGTGAAATTAAATAGTCGATATTATGAAATATACACTCGTTCAAATAACGATACCTGAAATGTAAAATTACATTAGGTGATATTATGAAGATAGAGCGAGATGAACGACGATTTGATTTCCACGATATAGGGCTTGCCATCAAGCGAGCCCGTGAAGCCAGCGGCATGACACAGGAGCAACTGGCTTATATTGTTGACCGTTCTCCACGGACGATCATGTATAACGAAAATGACGGCCAGCATCCCAGCCTCAATACTTTTTATCAACTGGTCACGATGTTTGACATATCCGTAGACCAATACTTTTATCCGTCCAAAAATACAGAGAGCAGTTGTAGAAAGCGGATCAACGCTATGCTGAACTCACTGGATGAAAAGGATTTACAAGTTGTTGAAGCTACAATACAAGCATTGAAGAACGCCAGAGAAACGGAGGTCAAGTAAAAGAGCCTTCGTTTTTAGGGGGCTTTTTTGGGGTGCCGCTAAATGGCAAGCAAGGCAAGTGTATTGACACTTGCAA
>ENA-ORSB01003402-ORSB01003402.1-human-gut-metagenome-genome-assembly--contig:-NODE-3402-length-11169-cov-3.129386_pt1 | contig 11169 bp, 8 predicted proteins | sample MGYA00242180_ERZ509144 | MGnify/ENA primary metagenome ERZ509144 (study PRJEB26280, sample SAMEA2338661) | human gut metagenome | biome: human gut; feature: human-associated habitat; material: faeces... | reverse complement strand
CAGGAAGCGTGGGCAAGACCACGACAAGAGAGATGATCACAGCGGCTGTCAGTGCTGGAATGAAGTGCTTCCACACAGAGGGCAATTACAATTCGGTGTACGGCGAGCCTATCACGGTGTCAAGGATGACAGACGAGTACGATGCGGCTGTTCTTGAGCTTGGAATCGGCGAGCCGGGTGAGATGGACATCCTCACTGATATAGCTCAGCCGGATATATGCGTTATAACGACCATAGGCGTTGCACATATAGAATATATGGGTTCACTGGAGAACACCCGCAAGGAGAAGCTCAGCATCATCAAGGGCATGGGCGAGAATGGAACACTGTATATCAACGGTGATGATCCTATGCTGTATGCGGTCAAGGATGAGATACCATGTAAGGTATACACATATGGCTGCGGCGAGGGCATGGACTTCAGAGCGACTAACATCCGCATGGAGGATGGATATTCTGTATACGATATGGTACATGGGGATGACGTTGTAACTGTCAAGGTAGGAGTGATGGGACTGCACAACGTGCGCAATTCATTGGTGGCCATGGCTGTGTCGCATCAGCTTGGAGTTCCATATGAGAAGTCGTCGAAGGCATTTGAGAATTTCAGAGGCCTCAGACAGAAGGTCATCAAGCTTCCTGGCAAATACACGATCATAGACGATACATACAATGCAAGCCCTGATTCCATGAAGGCCAGCACCGATGTCCTCTGTGACATGAAGTGCGAGGGCAAGAAGTATATCGTGCTCGGCGATATGCTTGAGCTCGGAGAGAAGAGCGATGAGTACCACTATGAAGTTGGAGAGTATCTCAGAGATAAGAAGATAGATGAGGTCATAGTCATCGGAGAGCATGCCCAGAAGATCAAGGAAGCTCTGGATGCCTGTGATACGAAGTATGCCAAGACTGTGTCATTCACTGACACGGAGGAGATCGCGATATACCTTATGGCGCTCATGAAGCCTGAGGATATAGTGCTTTTGAAGGGATCAAACGGAATGAAATTGAGTGAAGTGGTTTATATTCTCACGAATTAGTGTGTGTATTTGTACAAAATGACAAAAGCGGTCACGGATTTACAACGATCTGTGACCGCCTTTTTGTGTAAAGTGTTGCTATTTATTGTAAATCAATTCTCAAAACGATACAAAAGGGAGAAAAGAATTTGGTTATATTGAAAAAATATAAAAAATGGAGTAATATCAAACTAGCTTGAAAATAAATACATAAGATTACATAGATACTTTTTATTTGGGAGGAAAGAATCATGGCTACAGCAAAGAAGGCAGATGAGACAAAGAAGGTAACAAAGGCAACACCTGCAGCAGCACTTGCTAAGGTTGAGGCAGTTAAGAAAGAGGAAGCTGCAAAGAAGACAGCTCCAGTTAAGGAAGAGCCAAAGGCAGCACCTGCAAAGAAAACAGCACCAGCTAAGAAGGAAGAGACAAAGGCAGCAGCACCTGCAAAGAAGGCTACAGCAAAGAAGGCAGCTCCAGCTAAGACAACAGAGAATGTATTTGTTGAGTTCGCTGGCGGTCAGATCAAGATGGCAGCAATCGTTGCTAAGGTGAAGGAAGTTATTGGCAATAAGACAGTTAAGGAATTGAACGTATACTACCAGCCAGAAACAGGCATGGTATATTATACAGCTGATGGAGAATCAGGTTCTTACAGTCTTTAATCTATAGATGTTTGTTTTAAGACGGATCCCGGTCGTAATGACTGGGATCTTTTTTCTTTGTGCAATATTGTGTTGTATATAAGTGCCTTTCTGTGATAATATGTCATAGGTTAGGACAATCTAACTAATGCTTTTACAGGGGGTAAGAGATGACAATACACGAGTATGGAGACAGGAAGAATCCGCATATACTGCTTATACATGGCATGTGGATGTGAATATATTAAAAAGCCTGTGATATGAACTTTGATTCATACCACAGGCTTTTTGCTTGCAGATAATACTATATATTATGAATTACTTTGTTGTCAGGAAATCTGCGTATGCTGTAGGAAGACCATGCTCTGTAGGATCAAGTCCCTTGATCTCTTCCTCCTCAGATACTCTAAGTCCCATAGTCTTCTTGATGATCAGGAATACGATGGTGATCGTAACTGCTGTCCATGCTGCAACTGCTGCAAGTCCAAGTAACTGGATGAGAAGTGGATGAATGCCACCGCCGTAGAACAGACCGTTTAATGTATCATTTCCAGGAACAGTTGTTGTGGAGAAGAGACCTACAGCGATTGTTCCCCAGATACCATTTACACCATGTACGGCTACGGCACCGACAGGATCGTCAACATGTAATGCGTGGTCACAGAGCCATACTCCGAATACTACGAGAAGTCCGGCAACGATACCGATGATAGCTGCGCCGAAAGCATCGACTGTATCACAAGGAGCTGTGATGGCAACGAGACCAGCGAGTGAAGCGTTGAGACACATTGACACATCAGGCTTGCCATATTTGAGCCATGTAAATATCATACATGAAACTGTTGCAAGTGCAGGTGCGATAGTAGTAGTGAGGAAGATAGAACCTAACTGCTCAACAGATGTTGCGGCTGCACCATTGAATCCGTACCAGCCGAACCACAGGATGAATACACCGAGTGCGCCGAGTGGAAGGTTATGACCAGGGAAGGTGTGAACCTTTACTACTTTGCCATTCTCATCCTTATTGAACTTTCCGATACGAGGTCCAAGTAATGCGGCACCAATCAGTGCTGAGATTCCACCTACCATATGGATGGCACATGAACCGGCAAAATCATGGAAGCCAAGTTTTACAAGCCAGCCACCTGGATTCCAGATCCAGTGAGCCTCAATAGGATATATCAGCAGTGAGATGATAGCTGAGTATACACAATATGCAGAGAACTTTGTTCTCTCTGCCATAGCTCCTGACACGATGGTTGCTGCTGTTGCACAGAACACAAGGTTGAATACGAAGCTTGACCAGTCATAGTTTTCAAAGTGAAGGAACAAATCCCATGATGGTTTTCCGATGAAACCTCCGAGTGCCCAGTCACTGCTGCCGAGCAGAAGTGATGAACCGAGGATCATGAATGAAACTGTACCGAGACAGAAATCCATGAGATTCTTCATTATAATGTTTCCGGCATTCTTGGCTCTTGTGAAACCGGCCTCAACCATTGCAAATCCGGCCTGCATCCAGAATACCAGTGCGGCTCCGACAAGGAACCATACTCCAAATACAATTGTGCTTACGTCTTCCATAATCATTCCTCCTTTTAATACATTGTAGTTGTGGAAGTGATCAGATAATAAAAAAAGATGCGTCCCGCCAGGTATGCTCCTGACAAAACACATCTTTGTGCACATTATATCTGATCGTACGTCACTGAGATATGACTGATAATAAGTATCTCAGTGCCACACCTCAATTACTAACTTGGGTTGAGTATAGTATTGAGATATGGTAAAATATTGAAAAAATCGGACGTGGAACGATAAACCTTATTATATTTTGCGCGGACTTAATATAATAAAGCAAAGATACGGTAAAGATAAATAAAGTTATGCGGAGATGGCGTATGGATAGTCAGATTTTATTGAATGTTAATTTTTGCAGTGAAGTACATACTAATTTAATAGAAAAGAATGAGAAGTCTGTGTATGTGAGAGCTGGTTACAGCTTGGGTGGGCTGAGAATAGTGCCACAGGAGAATGCTGGGATATGTGTGATATGTATGGATGGACACATCAAAAGGGTGTATCCGGGTGAACTGGAGGCGGCTGTTTGCATTGAGGAGAGCTGCAGCTTCATATCTGTGGAGCAGGATCTTGGATTTGGCAGGGAGACTCTGGATACCCAAGATATGCGTCTGCTTGAAAAACTGCTGACGGCTGATCATGCATTTACAGGAAATGGTGCAGAAGATCCGATAGAGAGTGCGACAGAGGAGATCACGGAGCATATAGAGAAATGCGGATCGTTGTGGCAGAGGAATGGCATGGCTGATTCGGACATCGTGAAACAGGCGGATGTCATATATGCGGCAAAAGGGAAGATAAGCATATTAGAGCTTGCTGAGCAGATGGGATGCACCGTTAGACATGTGCATAGGAGATTTGTGGAGGAGCTGGGGGTCAGCCCCAAGAGGTTTGCCCGCATCGTGAGGATCAGGGAGACTGTGAGAAAAATGCTGGAGCATCCGGGCGGACATGTCACGGATTATATGGATGACATGGGATATTCTGACCAGGCGCATTTCCAGAGAGAGTTTAAGTGGTATACAGGGATGACCCCGGGGAGTCTGCTGAAGATACTGGGAGACAGAGCTGAACGATAAAAAACAGGCAGTGGACAAATGCCACTGCCTGCCAATTTAGAAAAAGGAATGATACTGGATACCTGTGCTTATTAGAGCGCTGTCTCTCCACGCTCGCCTGTACGGATACGAACGACATCTGCCACATCATATACGAAGATCTTACCATCACCGATCTTACCTGTGGATATTCTCTCGCAAACCTTGAAAATGATCTTGTCCGCAACATCGTCTGCTGCTATGGTCTCGATCTTTACCTTTGGAATAAGGTTTACAACATATTCGCTTCCTCTGTAAGTTGTCTTATATCCCTTCTGATTACCGTAACCCATGATGTTTGATACCATGGCACCTGTTGATTCACACTCATCAAGTATTGACTTTACATCATCAAGCTTTTCTGAACGAACTACGATTTCAAGTTTCTTCATAATTACAGTCCTCCTTTTACCCGTTGGATTTATTTTTTATGATTATAGCATAGCGAAAAATCCAATTCCATAGCACTTCGCAAATGCCGAAATTTTAAAACGATTCGAAAGATGCCAGCGGTAAAATAATACAAAAAACAGACAAATGACTTAATAATATTAAGGACAGAAGCGGGGCGGCGTTGCGTGCCAGCGGTTAATTTACAGTAATTTCATATTTGCAGGTGTTGGTAAATGTGGTATATGTGTGTTATTATATTTCTGACTGAGACTATATGTATAATCAGGAAAGGAAAATGAGATATGGCAGAGAATTATGATGATATAGATAAGAAGACACCGGATACGGTGGATACCGATGGACATGCATCGGATGATAAGGACAACGATGACGATTACGAGAAATACTGCTACCTGTGCAGGAGACCGGAGAGCGTGGCCGGCAAGCTGATACATATGCCTGGAGATATAAATATATGTGCAGACTGCATGCAGAGATCATTTGACAGCTTCAACAATTCCGGGTTTGGCAACATGCCGGGGCTTGGCAATATGCAGTTCATAGATCTGACAAATATGCCATTTGGCAATATAGATATGTCCAAGTTCAAGGCACAGAATGACGTGCCAAAGTCACAGAAAGTCAAGAAGAAGGCGCCAAAGGAAAAGAAGCAGGAGGAAGAACTCACGCTTAAGACAATTCCGGCTCCTCATAAGATCAAGGCTATGCTGGACGAGTATGTTGTGGGACAGGAATATGCCAAGAAGGTTATATCCGTGGCTGTATACAATCATTATAAGAGGGTTCTCACAGATACCATGGATGATATAGAGATAGAGAAGTCCAACATGCTGATGGTGGGACCTACAGGCTGTGGTAAGACATATATAGTCAAGACCATAGCAAGACTTCTCAAGGTGCCTCTCGCAATAACTGATGCGACAACTCTTACAGAGGCCGGTTATATAGGCGATGATGTTGAGAGTGTTCTGTCAAAGCTTCTCGCCGCCGCCGACAATGATGTGGAGAAGGCAGAGAGAGGAATCGTGTTCATAGATGAGATAGACAAGATCGCCAAGAAGCAGAACAGCAACAGCAGGGATGTGAGCGGCGAATCCGTACAGCAGGGACTGTTGAAGCTGCTTGAGGGTGCTGATGTTGAGGTACCTGTGGGATCGGGCAGCAAGAATGCTATGGTTCCCATGACGACCATCAATACAAGAAACATCCTCTTTATATGTGGTGGAGCATTTCCTGATATAGAGGAGATCATCAAGCAGAGGATCAGCAAGCAGGCGTCCATGGGCTTCAAGGCTGAACTCAAGGACAAATATGATGATGATCCGAATCTGCTGAGACAGGTTACAACCGAGGATCTCCGTGAGTTTGGCATGATACCTGAGTTCCTTGGAAGACTTCCGGTACTCTTCACACTTGATGCGTTGGACAAGAATATGTACGTGAGCATACTCAAGGAGCCTAAGAATGCGATATTAAAGCAGTATAAGAAGCTCCTTGCACTGGATGAGGTGGATCTTAGATTTGACGATTCGGCATACGAGGCGATAGCCGAGGAGGCGATCAAGAGGAAGACGGGAGCCAGAGCTCTACGTGCCATCATAGAGAAATTCATGCTGGATATCATGTACCAGATCCCAAGGGATGACACCATAGGAAGGGTGACCATCACAGGTGATTATATAAAGGGCAAGGGAAGCCCTATCATAGAACTGCGCGGAACACCGGCACTTGAGGAGGCAAGCGCAACTCAGATCGATAAGCAGGACTGAACAGATCTGTAATGACAATAATGCGATAACAGGAAAATGCTACTTGATAATATTTTATCAATATGCTAGAATATCACCGTTCATTAAGGGAGTAGTCAGCGCAGAGCTTGCGTTGTGATATCAACATAATGATTGGCAGCCATCGGTCGATGATGGCGTGAATCTGGTATTACTGTAGATGATGAGACTTTCTGGACAGCTTTTAGCTGCCCGGGAGGTCTCTTTTTATATGTGTCTGTGACTGCATCCGTCAAATCTATATCAAGGAGAAAAAATATGAGTATTGCAGAGTTATTCCTGTTGGCAGTTGGTCTTTCAATGGATGCATTTGCCGTGTCTATCTGTAAGGGGTTGTCCCTGCGCAACATCAAGGTGAAGCACATGCTTATCGCAGGTGCGTGGTTTGGAGGATTTCAGGCACTTATGCCGACGGTAGGATATGTCCTCGGAAGCTTTTTTGCAGATTTGGTAAGCAAATGGTCACACTGGATCGCATTTGTGCTCCTCCTGTTCATCGGCGGAAGCATGATCAAGGAGTCGTTTGGCGAGGAAGAGGAAGTAGATGCAGATATGAGCTTTAAGGTCATGTTCCTTCTGGCGGTTGCAACCAGCATAGACGCACTGGCGGTTGGAGTGTCATTTGCATTCCTCAAGCTGTCCACTCTGTATATCATACTTGCGGTATTATTCATAGGATGTATCACATTCATATGTTCAGCGGTCGGAGTGAAGATCGGAAGTATATTCGGAACAAAGTACAAGTCAAAGGCTGAGCTTGCCGGAGGTATCATACTTATACTCATAGGAGTAAAGGTTGTTCTGGACGGACTCGGTATATTGTAACCTTAACATAAAATAAATGGACAATAGTATGGTTTATGGCATACAATGTGTAGATAGGTTATGTGAATGGACAATATATTAAGTAAGGAGTAGATGTATGACCAGATTCAAAAAGAATATGAGAAGATTTGTCGTGGCTGCTGTTGTCGGAGCCATGGCCATGTCGATGACTGCATGTACTTCTCATATGTTTGATGAGAAGACTATCACAGGAACAATAAAGGATAATGCGGACGACTACACAAAGGTGCAGAAGGAGTTCGAGGAATATCTGCACGATGAGTATGTGGACAGTGTGACATCGGACACACTCTCGTACAACTATGAGATAAAGGATGGGGATGCCCTTGGTATTCCTGAGCCGGAGGTATCTCTGGGCGATTCGGATATGAGCGATGAGGGAATCAAAAAACGTAAGGCTGAGTTTGATGAGTCCTTTGACAAGCTCAAGTCATTTGACAGGGACGATCTCACGGAGAGCCAGCAGCTCACATACGATATACTTAATCAGTATCTGGAGACGGAGTCAGAGGGTTATCTGAACATATACCTCAGCGAGCCGTTCTCACCTATGAAGGGACTGCAGTCGAATATATCCACATATTTCACAGACTACCGTTTTGACGACAAGGGTGATGTGGAGAGATATCTCCAGGTGCTTGGAATGGTAAGGGATTATTTTGATGACAATCTAGAGTTTGAGAAGACAAAGTCCGAGAAGGGATATTTTATGAGTGATGCCGTGTGCGATAAGGTCATCGAGCAGTGCGAAGACTTCATCAAGGACAAGGACAATCACTTCATGATACAGGTGTTCAACGATAACATCGAGGCGCTGGACTTCCTGACTGCGGACGAGATAGCGGACTTTGAGGAACAGAATAAGAAGGCCGTTGCGGAAAGTCTTATACCTGCATATGAGGATGTTATAGATGTGCTGTCATCGCTCAAGGGAACCGGTAAGAACCAGGGCGGTGTGTGTGGCTATGAAGGTGGTAAAGAGTATTACGCTTACCTTTTGAAGGACGCTGCGGGAACTGATAAGACACCTGAGGAAGTGGCACAGATGCTGGATGACAACCTGTCAGATCTCATGACAGATCTGTATTCCATAGCCATGACACAGTACGATTCATATGAATATTTTGTGGAGCACTACGATGACCTCTTTGGAGACAGTGACTCAAAGGAGCCTTCAGAAATAATAGATATACTCATGAATACAGCCACCAAGAACTACCCAGACTTTGGAGAGATAAAGTATCAGGCGAAGAAGCTTGATAAGAGCCTTGAGGATATTCAGGAGAATACGCTGGCATACTATATGTCACCTGCAATCGATGACCAGGACAACAACCTTATCAGGGTAAATGGCAAACATACGGATGGTATGTGGACCACACTTGCCCATGAGGGATATCCGGGACACATGCTGCAGAATGCATACTACATGTCAACAGATCCTGAACCGGTACGTACCATATTAAGCTTCCTTGGATACAAGGAGGGCTGGGCAATGTATGCGTGCTATGATGCCATAAACTATTACACATTTGATGGGGCATCTGATTCGGACACCGTTGCAAAACTGTACAGGTTAAACGATGAGATCAATTATCTCATAAGTGGAAGGATCGATATAGGAATCAACTATGAGGGCTGGTCACTGCAGGAAGCAAAAGATTACCTGAATGAAAAGGGATTCAACGGCGATGCTGCCGACGATCTGTATACTACCATGATAGGTGATCCTGCCGTATACCAGAGTTATTCAACAGGCTTCTATGAGATGCAGGAGATCAGGGATTATGCTGAGGAACAGCTTGGATCAAAGTTTGACCTGAAGGAGTTCAATACAGTCGTTCTCGAGACAGGTCCATGCCAGTTCAATATCCTGAAGCAGCAGGTTCAGAAGTATATTGATACAAAACAATAAAATAGAATATAGCCGGTACATATAATGTACAGATGGAGACATACCGCAGCCGGAGAAATTTCCGTGCTGCGGTATTTTTGTGTAAAGATTCGGAATTTGCTGCATATACTATATAGATTGCCCCTGGAGGGATGTGCGGTGATATCAGATGCTGTTTACTCAGAGGATTATGTGGAATATATAATAGAATACAACGGAGACAGGGAAGTTCTGATGGATCTGTATCAGCCATACGGGCTCAACATAATAGACGACAGATATGCGGTGGCATATCAGCCGTTTCCGGCCGGGTATATGGAGAGTTTTTCAAGGCTTGAGTACAATCTTTTCCCAAAAGTGTACGGTCTGATGGACGATGTGGGGGCTCTTGAGGCTATAGGGGTTATCAATATCCAGCAGGAAAATATACTCGGACTCACCGGAAAGGGGATACTGCTTGGCATCGTCGATACGGGGATCGATATATTTGGCAGTTCATTTGTGCGGGATGGGGGTAAGACAAAGATACTTGCGGCGTGGGATCAGACAGTGGAGGAGGCTGACAACGCATCATACGGCTACGGCAGGGAGTATAGCACGGAGGAGATACAGGCTGCTGTGGATGAGAGACAAAGGATATTGACGGATACCACCGGGCATGGAAGCTTCTGCGCGGGAACGGCTGTGAGTGTGGCTCCGTCGGCAGACCTGGTGGTGGTGAAGTTAAAGCAGGCAAAGCAGAATCTACGCAGTTTTTATGGTATTCCATCGGATGCAAATGCGTACAGTGAGGTTGACATAATGACAGCGATAGCATATCTGCTTGAGCAGCAGAAAAAGCTGCGCATGCCTATGAGCATACTCGTGACGCTTGGGACCAACAGTGGAAGCCATACGGGGGCGGAAGCACTTGACAAATATATAAACAACATAGGAGAGCTTCAGGGGCTTGCGGTATCTGCTGCCGGTGGCAACGAGGGGAGAGCAGGACATCATTATTCCGGGATCGTCACAGGGGCATACGATGTCGTTGAGATCGATGTGGCAGATCGCAACAGCTTTACACTTGAGATATGGGGTAAGTCCACCAATACCTACTCGGTGGCCATAGAGATTCCCGGCGGGGAATTTATAGAGAGGATATCGCCGAGGTATGACAGGAGCTCGATCATCCGTCCGATATTTGGAGGTGGGATGATATATGTCGACTATTTTCTCATAGAGGATTCTGCTGGGCAGGAGCTCATCATGCTCAGATTTATAACCCCGGCAAATGGTATATGGCGGATAAGGGTGTACGGTGTTGGAACCACGGAGCTCAGCTTTAACGCGTGGCTGCCCATAAGCAGCTTTGTATCCCCGGGGACGAGATTTGTGTCAAGTGATCCGGGGGTGACCATAACCAGCCCGGCGGTGGCGGAGACTGCGATATGCACTTGCGCATATGATCACTCAAATGGTAATCTGTATATAGACAACAGCAGAGGCTATACGGCGGACGGCAGGGTGAAACCGGATCTTCTCGCTCCCGGAGTGAATATAAGGGGAGAAGGAGCCAGCGGGGAGACGGTTATAAGAAGCGGCACCTCAGTGGCGGCTTCATACACTGCGGGCTGCAGTGCCATCATGCTTGAGTGGTCGTATGGGAGAAAGATGATAAGGAATATAAACGGCAACCAGATAAGGGGCTACCTGATAAGGGGAGCGGTGAGACCGGGAAGTTCGGGCGGGCTTTTGGAGATCAGGCAGTATCCGAATCCCGAGTGGGGATATGGCCTGCTGAACATTTACAATACATTTGAAAGTCTTAGGAATGTGTGAGGATAAGTTATGGGAAGAACATGCAGAGAAGAGCTGGCGAGCGGCGGTACGCTGATAATAAGTGAG
>ENA-ORSB01003385-ORSB01003385.1-human-gut-metagenome-genome-assembly--contig:-NODE-3385-length-11220-cov-5.568831_pt1 | contig 11220 bp, 10 predicted proteins | sample MGYA00242180_ERZ509144 | MGnify/ENA primary metagenome ERZ509144 (study PRJEB26280, sample SAMEA2338661) | human gut metagenome | biome: human gut; feature: human-associated habitat; material: faeces... | reverse complement strand
AGTGGAATAGGTGCAAAATCAGCTATAAATATATTATCAAACATAACTCCATCAAGCTTTGCATTGGCAGTTATTACAAACGATGTAAATACGTTAAAAAAATTGCCAGGAATAGGTGCAAAGTCAGCACAAAGAGTTATTCTAGAGCTAAAAGATAAATTAAAGACAGAAGATGCTATTAAATCAAATGATATAGAAGTACCAACAAATATTGTAGAAAATAATAACTTAGAAGAGGCTATTCAAGCTTTAAAAGTATTAGGATATACAAGACAAGAAATAGAAAGTGTATTAGCAAAAATAGAAATTAATACATTAACTGTAGAAGATATAATAAGAAAAGCATTAAGCTTTTTAGGAATGTAAGGTGAAAAAAATGGACTTAAGTAAACCTTTAGCATATAGAATGCGTCCAACAACATTAGATGAGTATGTAGGACAAGAACATATTTTAGGAAAAGATAAAAAAACACAGAAATTTAAAATAAAATTAATTCCATTTGTAAAAGGTTCAATGAAATTTTTTAATAATTATACAAATATTGAATTAAATAAAAAATTAATTATTGCAGATGTTTATGAATTAGGTGAAGAAAATATGAAATTTGGGATGTATTTATTTGTTGAATTATTTTGGGATAAAATAAAAATAAATAGAAAAATAAAAAAAGCAATTTATTTAGATGAAATTTGGAGATTAATTGGAGTAACATCAAATAAAGATGTTGCAAAATTTATTTATAAAATATTTAAAACAATTAGAAAATATGGTGGAAGTAGTGTAGCAATTACACAAGATATTTCAGATTTATTCAGCTTAGATAATGGAGCATATGGAAAAAGTATTCTAAATAATTCAAGTATAAAAACATTTTTTTCATTAGAAGAAGAAAATATAAAATTATTATCACAATATTCAAATATTTCAGAAAAAGAAAAAATAGAAATAAAATCTTTAAGAAGAGGAGAGTGTTTAACATTTGTTGGAGATGAACATATTTTAATAAAAATAAATGCAAGTGATTTTGAAAAAAAAATAATAGAAGAAAAAAATAATTAAAATATTTTTTGATAAGAAAGGAAAAATAAAAATGGAGTTAGAAAATAAATTAGAAAATAATATAAATAATGAATTAGAAAAAGAACAAAAAAATTTTTTTGATACTACTTTTGGAAAAATAATAAATAAAGCATTAGATTTTCGGGTTAAGGGCAATGTTACCAGATGTAATAGAGAATCAGGTTATAGAAATAAAAGATGCTTTAATAGAAAATGGAATAAAAGATGGTTTACATACAGCAACAGAATGTGTAGTTGATATTGGAAAAAGTATTTCCGGAATATTTACCGGAAAATTTGAGAATATTTCACAAGTTCAAACAGCAATTGGAAGTGGAGGAGTAATTGATACTTTTTCAGATTTAATTGATAAAGCATCAAATAAAATATATCAAAAAGGAATAATAAATAGTCAAATAAAATCTGTAATAACAGGTGGGAAAGATATAATTTTGAATAATGTTACAAGTAATATAAAAAATGAAATGAATTTTCAAGAGAGAAGTATACACAATATAGGAAAATATGTGGATAACTTTAATGAGTATTTAAAAAGCAAAGATTTTGAAGGAATGACAAAAGAATGGAAAAAAATACAGAACAATTTAAAAAGTATAATTCCTTTAGAAAATATACTAAAGCAAGTAAGACAAATTGAAAATATTTATAATTTAATAAAAAATAATGGAAATAATTTTGAGTTAAGTCAAGAAGAATTAGAAATAATAAAAAAAATATAAAGGTATGAATATACCTTTATATTTTATCTATTTTTTGTTCTTTATTTAATTTTTTACAAAAATCATTAGAATACATAACAATGTGATAAATGAAATCTGATGTTTCTGCAGAATTTACAGTTAGAATATTATTTATTTTTTGGATTGTTTCATTGTTTGTATCTTTTCCAAATAATAAATAATCAGCAGAGACACCTGTATATTTTACAACTTTTCTTAAGGTTTTTACACTTAAAGCTCTTTCGCCTCTTTCTATTTGACCTAGAAAAGAATCTGTTATATCAATTTTTTCTGAGAATTCTTCTCTATTCATTTTCATACTTTCTCTAATTCCACGTAATCTTTCACCCGTGTTTATATCATCTTGGTTAAAATGCATATAAATCTACTCCTCCAAATTTTTTTAACATTATATAGCGAATTTTGTCAACAGATAATAAGCAAAGAGCGAATATTTAAAGTAAGCATTTGTTAAAAAACAAATTTCCAAAAAATTGAAAGTTTTGTAAATATAAACAAATAGAATTAAAACGAATAAAATGGAAAAATAAGACTCAAAATATTGGAAGGTGATAAAGATGTTGATTGATGAATTTTTGAATCAGATTTTTCGAAATAATCAAGAAAAGATAGATAGAAAAATAAGTTATGAATATCATAAAAGACTTAAATTAATAAAAGGACAAAAAAATGAAGAAAGAGAAAATATAAAACAAGGAATAATAGCAGAATTATATTACAAAGAAGGATTTAAAGATGGCATAGATTTTATAATAAAACATATGAAAAAATTATGAAAATAATTCCACAAAATCCTTGCAAAATAAGAGTTATTATAATATAATACAAAAGAAAAAAGTAATAAGAAAGAGGTAAAACAATGGAAGAAAGACAAGATGGAAATATAATCAAAAGAGATATAGATGAAGAAATGAGAACAGCCTATATAGATTATGCCATGAGTGTTATTGTTTCTAGGGCATTACCGGATGTAAGAGATGGTTTGAAACCAGTTCACAGAAGAATTTTATATGCTATGCATGAAGATGGAATTACATCAGACAAGCCTTATAGGAAATGTGCTAATACAGTAGGATCTGTATTAGGAAGATATCATCCACATGGTGATGCATCTGTATATGATGCTATGGTAAGAATGGCACAAGACTTCTCAATGAGATATATGTTAATAGATGGACATGGAAATTTTGGATCAATAGATGGTGATGGAGCTGCAGCAATGAGGTATACAGAAGCAAGAATGTCAAAAATTGCTGAGCAAATGTTAGTTGATATTGAAAAAAATACAGTTGATTTTATGCCAAACTATGATGATAGATTACAAGAACCAACAGTATTACCAACAAAAATACCAACATTATTAATAAATGGATCATCTGGTATTGCCGTAGGTATGGCAACAAATATACCACCACATAATTTAACAGAAGTTATAAATGGTATTATAAAAATCATAGATGATGATAATGTAACAGATGAACAATTAATGCAGATTATCAAAGGTCCAGATTTTCCTACAGAAGGATTAATTTTAGGTAGAGAAGGAATAAAAGAAGCTTATACTACTGGTAGAGGAAAAATTATAATGCGAGCTGAAGCTGAAATTGAAGAAATGAGTGGAAACAAGCAAAGAATTATAGTTTCATCATTACCATATCAAGTAAACAAAGCTCGTTTAATTGAAAACATAGCACACCTATGTAAAGAAAAAAGAATTGAAGGAATCTCAGAACTAAGAGATGAATCTGATAGAAATGATAGAGTAAGAATTGTAATTGAATTAAAAAGAGATACAAATGCAAATATAGTTTTAAATCAATTATATAAAAATACTCAAATGCAAGATACATTTGGTGTAATTATGCTAGCATTAGTAAATAATGAACCAAAAATCTTAACATTAAGACAATGTTTGGATTGTTATATAGATCATAGAAAAGATGTAATTTTAAGAAGAACACAATTTGATTTAGACAAAGCATTAGCAAGAGCTCATATTTTAGAGGGATTAAGAATTGCAATTGATAATATTGATGAAGTAATTGCAATTATCCGTAGTTCATATGATGATGCTAAAGAAAGATTAATGAAAAGATTTGGATTAACAGATATCCAAGCACAAGCTATTTTGGACATGAGATTAAAAACATTATCAGGATTACAACGTGAAAAAATAGAAGAAGAATATAAACAATTAATGGAATTAATAGCACATTTAAGAGCAATTCTTGCAAGTGAAAAATTAGTTTTTGATATTATAAAAGAAGAACTTATTGAAATAAGAGATAAGTTTGGAGATGAGAGAAAGACTAAAATTGTTGCGGCACAAGGTGATTTCGAAGATGAAGATTTAATTAAAGATGAACAATCTGTAATAACATTAACACATTTCGGATATATCAAAAGAATGCCAATAGATATATATAGAAGTCAAAAACGTGGTGGAAAAGGAATTATAGGTACAGCTACAAGAGAAGAAGATTTTGTAAAACAAATCTTTACTGCTTCAACACATGATATGATATTATTCTTTACAAATAGAGGAAAACTATATAAATTAAAAGGATATGAAGTTCCTGAAGCTGGTAGAACCGCAAAAGGAACAGCAATTGTTAATTTATTAAGTTTAGATCCAGGAGAAAAAGTATCTGCTGTTATACCAATTCAAAATTTTGCTGAAGGAAAATATTTATTAATGGCAACAAAGAATGGATTAATAAAGAAAACAGCATTAAAAGAATATGATTCATCAAGAACAACAGGACTTTTAGGAATAACACTAAAAGAAAATGATGAATTAATTGGAGTTCGTTTAACTGATGGAGAAGATAATGTTGTATTAGTTACAAGAAATGGATTATGTATTACATTTGATGAAAAAGAAGTTAGACCTATAGGCAGGGTTTCACAAGGTGTAATTGGAATTAGAATTGATGAAGATGATGAAGTTATTGGAATGGAATCAATTATTTCTGGTGGAAAAGCTACATTACTTGCTATTACTGAAAATGGATTTGGTAAGAGAACAGAATTAGATGAATATAGAGTACAACTTCGTGGAGGAAAAGGTGTTGTAACATATAAAATAACTCCAAAAACGGGAAAATTAGTTGGAGTTAGAATTGCAACAGATGATGAAGATGTAATGCTTATAACAGATAAAGGTACAATAATTAGATTAAAAGTTAAGGATATAAGTGTTTTAGGACGTTCAACACAAGGTGTTACTTTAATGAGAACAACAGATGGTGGAAAAGTTGTAAGTATTGAAACTTTAACTCCAGATATGGAAGATATTGAAGAATAATGAAAATAAATAAAAAGCTTAATAGAAATTAGATATTTTTTATTAGGCTTTTTTTAATATAAATTTTATAAAAGAACATGAAAAAGTTATACTAAACATGCAAAAAAAATAAAAATCTATTGAAATAAACTAAATTATAAGATAAAATATAAAATGAAAAGAAAAGAGGTATTCAAATGAAAAAAACAAAAAGCTTGAAAGCTTTAAAGGCGTATATATACAGGCAATTTTATGAAATAAAAGAATGATGAACAAGTCAAAAAATCTAATTTTATGTAGATTTTATTTGGCTTGTTTTTTTGTTTTTCTAAAATATCTCAAAATTAATATGGGAGGTGAAAAAATAAAATAAGTTACTAAAGATAAAAAGTATAAATAATAAAAAAACAAAATTAAAAGGAGAAAAGACAAATGTTAAAAGAAAAAAGATACATAATAGTATTAATTGCAATAATGGTAGCAATTATTATGCTAAAACCAAATTTTTCTAATGCAGCAACAGAATATAAATATTCCGATACTGAGCAAGGAATTGAATGGGGATATGAACTAGATGAAAATAATAATGTTATAAATTTATATTGTGCAACAAAAACTAAAATAGGAAAAGTTGAAATTCCATCTACTATTGATGGTAAAAAAGTAATATCATTACAAGGAGAAGATTATCCAAACTTGTCTGGATATAACTCTGTATTAAATAATTGTAAAGCTGTATCTGAAGTTATAATACCAGATACAATTACAGAAATACCAGATGGTGCATTTTATAATTGTGTAGGATTAAAAAGTATTACAATTCCAAATACAATAGTATCAATAGGATATAAAGCATTTGAAGGATGTGTAGGTTTAAATACTATAACAATGCCTAATTCATTAACATCTATAGGAAGTAATGCATTTAATGGATGTTCAGGATTAAAAAGTATAGTTTTATCTGATAAATTAATTGAAATAAAAAGTAATGCATTTTATGGTTGTACAGGAATTAAAGAAATTAATTTACCTAGTACTTTAATAAGTATAGGAGACTATGCATTTTATGGTTGTACAGGAATTATAAAATTAGAAATACCTGATAGTGTTACTACAATTGGGAAAGAAGCATTTGCTTCATGTACAGGAATAAAGGAATTGAAACTTTCAGAGAGTTTAACAGAATTAAGTGAAAGTGTTTTTTATAATTGTGGAGGGATTAGTAGTGTTAAAATACCAGAATCTGTTACAACAATTTTAAACGGAAATAGTTCACTTTGGGGTGCTTTTGGAAAATGTACAAATTTAGAAAAAGTATTAATACCAGACTCAGTAGTTACTATTTCAAAAGGAGCATTTTTAGATTGTCCTAAATTAACAATTTATGGAAATGATGGAATGAAATCAAAAGAATATGCAGAAGCAAATGAAATAAATTTTGATTATATTGCAAACTGGGATAAAGCAAATGATGGAGCAGATGTAACACCACCATCAGTAGAAAAAATAGAAGTTGCAAGAGAGAGTATAAAAAACTGTACAAAAGATACAAATAAGAATATGTATATTGCATCTGCTGGAACAACATTAACAATAAATGTTCAATTTAGTGAAATAGTAGAAGGAAAAACAGCTCCAGTATTAACAATAAAATTTGGAGATATGGATAAAATTGAGTTAAATAATGGTGTAATTGGTGGATCAATAGTTTCTTATAATTATACAATAAAAGAAACAGATAAAGGAGCATTAACATCAGTAAGCTTAACAGGTGGAGATTTAAAAGATGCTGCTGGAAATGTAGCAACATTAACAGTGCCTGCAATATATGTTCAATATAGTTCTGCTGAATGTGTTTATGCAAATGGAACAGCAACAGTTAATCCAGATAATGAAAATAAAGATAATAATAAAACAGATAATAACCAAAAAGATGATAATAAAGTAGATAATAATAGTAAAGATGAAAATAATAAAGATAATAACAACAATAACAACAACAATAATCAAGCAAATAATAATGATAAAAATAATCAACAAAATTCTAATAATACAAATGATGATACAAAAGCAAAAGGAGAGTTACCACATACGGGAGCTGGAATTGGAATAGTATTTATATTAACATTTGTAACAATATTATGTGTAATTGTAAGAAATAAATATAATAAATTAAGAGATATTTAATGGGGGAAAAAATAATGTTTGAAACAATAATAGAACAATTAAAAAATCCGGTAACATCTATGGTAGAAAAATCTAAAGAAGAAGGAATAAAAAAAGGAACAATAAAACTTGTAATAATATCAGCAGTAATGGCATTAATAAATGTAATAACTTCAATGATGTCAATATTCTCAAAATATTCATCAAAAAGTTGGTATGCAGATATTTATGAAAAAAGTGAATTAAGTAAAATGAAATGGGATGCAATAAAAGATGCAGAACTATTTGGAACATTCTTTAAAACATGGGTAATTATTGCAATAGGAATTGCAGTAGTGGCTTTAGTATTATGGATAATTGCTAAATTTATAAAAAGTCCAAAAGAATATTCAGATACATTATCAATAGTAAATAGTGCAGTAATAACATTTGTTGTAGCATCTATTATAAATATTATATTATCAAAAATATATGCACCATTAGGTATTATATTTATGTTTGCAGTAAGTATTTATATAGGATATAGTGTGATATTTGCATATGAAAGATTGTTAGAAGTAGAGGATACAGATAAATTAGTTTTAATATCAACAGGAGTATTTACAGTATTATTAGTAGTTTTAATAGTTGTATTTTGTGCTGCAACAGGAACATCATTAAAAAGTATAAACGCACTTATGGATTTATTATAATATAAAAAAAGTCAAGTTCTAAAGAATTTGACTTTTTTATATATAATTTATTTTCTTTTAAAACGTAAATCTTCACCAAAGAAATAATAAATATCATAGTAACCAACAATTCTTGATCCTATTCGTTCTTCATAATTTTTAAAGATATTATTAATATTAAGGTTAGTTGAAATTATAGTTTTTGTAACTTTATTATTTAAATTCAAGATACGAGTATTTAGTATTGTGAATAATTCACTTAGTTTCATACTGTTTAAACATTCTGTTCCCAGATCATCAATAATAAGCAAATCAGCCTCTAAAACATCTTTATAAAAGTTATCTTTATTTGTAGTTTTATATTTATTAAATTTATTATCAATAATAGTTTCTAATAAAACAGGAGCAGTTTGATAAAGTACATTTTTCCCTTTTTTTATAAGTTCATTTGCTATACAATTGGACATATATGTTTTTCCTAAACCTGTATTTCCCGTAAATAAAAGATTCTTTGAGTTTGGGTTATCAAAGTCATTTACAAATTCAATACATTTTTGTTTAATATTTAATATATTTTGTTTTGGAGATATATTAAAGTTACTAGAAATTTCATTTGAAAATATATTTGGATTAAAATTTTCAAAGTTTTCTTTGCTTAAATTTGTCATATTAGACTTATTATATGAAATGTTTAGTAATTTTTGTTTTAAACATGAACACATTACTGTTGCTGATGTTCCAGATTTTATATATCCAGTATCTTTACATAGACAACATTCATATTTAGGTTGTAAATCATTTATTGAAAGATTATTTTTAGATAGAATCTTTTTTCTTTCTTCCTTAAGGCTTTCAATTTTTTGATGTAAGTTTTCTAAAGAAGACGAATTTCCAAATAAGATATTTTTGGTTTCATTAATTGCTACAGAATTTAATTCGTCTTCAATTTCTTGAAGACGAGGTATTTTTTTATATAATTCTGCTTTTTGATGTTCAAAATTAACTTCTGCTTTACGTTTTTTCTGTTCATAATCACTTAAAAGTGATGTTAAAATATCATTAGACATTTATATCTCCTTCTATTCTTTGAATATTTGAAGCTGCAACATTAGGGGAATTAGGATTTTGATTTATTTGAAATTGATTATCATTATTTGTTTGCATATTTGAATTAGCATATAAAAATGATAAATTACTATATTGTCTTTGTTCATAAGAAGCTTTATTAACTTGCTTTTCTAATTGTTTTGTATCTTTTCTCTGTTTTTCACGTTGTTCTATAAAAGCATAAACTTCTTCAGGAGTTTTTAGACCTCTTTCATGCCAATTAGTTATAATATTATTAAAATATTCAAATGTTGGATTTGATTTGTAAACGCTACGCTTTAGAGCAATTTCAATAATATCTAAATTATAACCATAATCAAGTAACCATTTTTCGATATATGCTTCTTCATATTGTGTTAATGTTTGTTTTCCTAGTTTTTTTGCTATTGTTTTCTTTATTTTTACTAATGCATCTTGTTTTTGATAATAAGAGTCTAAATCTTCCCAAGTTTGAATTTTATTGCTTCCCCAGGCTTCTGCAACGGTTTGAACATATTTCATATTTAATGCAGAACGTCTAAAACAATAATCAAATAATGAAATTAAAACTTGATCATCAAAATTATATTTTGTAAGCCAAATATCGATATTATTATACCAAGACGGTCCCATAATACCTGAAAAATATGTATTATTGATATGTTCAATAATTTTTGCTCTAGCTTTATTTTTGGCAATATCAGCAACTTTTTCAGGAGACATTGTTAAATTTGGTTTATATAGTTTATTGAGTGTTTGTTCTTGCAAATTTGATATTATAAAACCATTTTCTTTTCTGATTATAAAACCATTTTCTTCTAAGTATGTAAAGGCATCATTAATGTCTTTTAAAGGTAATGCTAAATTTTTTGATAAGTCATTTAATTTCGCATCTTTTTCATATTTTGAAAGAAATATAATATAAAGATATACTTTTACACTTGTTGCTGGCATTTGAGATAAATATTCTGCAAAGAATATATCTGGAATGACTGTTTCAGAAAATAGTAATGGTAAATCTGATTGTGTTAGTTTCATTTTGTACCTCCTTTTGTTATATTAAAATGTCATTAGAATTATATCATGTATGGTAAGAAAATCAAGTAAAAAGTCAAAACTTTTTATATAAATATAATTTTGGTCGAATAAGATATTTTAATATATATTTAAGAACGTAAACTATAGATTCACCATTTAATCCGACTATACTAAATAATATAATTGGAAATGCTAAAGATATAAAAAGAAAAATTTTAATGTCCCAATTTTTTATAAAAATGTGTAAAAGACCAAAAGTAATTGAACACCATATAACAATAAAAATTGCTGTTTGGTAATCTAAAATCCCTAATATTTTATTTTTAAAATTGTAATTTTGAGGTATTATGAATTTCATAGAAATAGTCCTTTCTAAATAAGATTAAGAGTAGTTTTCCACAATTAGTTCTATTTCTTGAAAAAGTTATTCACATTCTGTGAAATAGTTGTGGAAACACCACCTAAAAATTCGCGTGAGAATGAATTTGCTTTTATTAAAGCATAAATCGCACCAATATAAATAAATTTTATAATTAGATTTCCAGATGAATAATCCATAGAAAATAATATTAATAAAACAAGTGATACTATAATTTGAATAAATAATAATGAAAATAAATTGCGAATCCATGATTTAAAGAACCAAGATGTATTTTGTAAAATTAATGATAAGAAAGCAACAGGAGTTAAAAGAATAAATATTTTTACCATTATATATCTAAAGGCATAAGTGAAAACTAAACTTAAAAGCGAAGAAGATAAAGAAATTTTTATAATACCATCTAAAGAAAAAACATCTAATGAAGAAAAAGAAATACCAATGGATTTATTTATTTCTAAAATCAATTCTGAAAAGCAAATATTTTTATTAAATAAATCTTCACCAATTCCACGAATAGCTAAAGTAATATTTGATGTAAAAGATAATATTTCTTTTATGAAAAAATATGAAAAATTAATACATATTCCAAAAATAATTATTTTAAAAATAAATTGTGATGGTTTTTCAATTTGATTATAATTAAAATGAGAAAATAAATATTTTATTGAATAATATAAAATAAATCCAAATAATAAAGAATTGCAAATTAAAATAATTCCATTGTGAGAATTTGCTCCTAATATTTTTTCAAAAAAAGAATCAGAAATTAT
>ENA-ORSB01003382-ORSB01003382.1-human-gut-metagenome-genome-assembly--contig:-NODE-3382-length-11232-cov-2.463452_pt1 | contig 11232 bp, 6 predicted proteins | sample MGYA00242180_ERZ509144 | MGnify/ENA primary metagenome ERZ509144 (study PRJEB26280, sample SAMEA2338661) | human gut metagenome | biome: human gut; feature: human-associated habitat; material: faeces... | reverse complement strand
ACGCCCGCTTCGTAACCGAGGTTGCCCGTGTTGTTCCGCTCGCCGTCCACGAGGCTCGGAATACGCGAATAGCTTACGCCGCCCCGCAGATTCAGGTTGCTCTTGATGAAATTCACCGGAAACCCGTAACTCGCCCGTGCCCGCACATCCCAGTAGCCGTCCATATTCGTCCATTCGGTGAACTGCAGCGGACGGTAAACCGTATTGTCGATCTCCAAAGTAGGACGGTAGCGGGTGCTGGTCGTAATATAGTCCTGGGTCGTTTCGGCCCGGAACATCAGCATAAAAGTACGGCCCTTCTCCGCATTGGAATTGACGTAGTGCATACTCAAATTATGGCTGTACGAAGGCCGTAAGTCAGGATTACCCCGCGTGATGTATTGCGCATCCGATACGTCATAGACATTTTGCAACTGGGTAACCTCCGGGTTGTCCGTATAGGAGCGCAGGAACATTCGCAGCGTATTCTCCCGGTTCAGGTTGAACTGTCCCACCATAAAATAGGTCACATTGTTGTAGGCGTGCTTGATCTCTTCGGAGCCGGTACGGATCACCTCACCCGAAAGGCTCGAACGCTGATAATAGACGTTCGCAGCGAAAGTATTGCGGTCCTTGGAGTAGTTGAAGCCGGGGCCGAGAGAGTGCACCGTATAGCTGCTCTTGTAAGCGTTCGACAGCAAGGGATCGGGAAGCAATCCCGTAATATCGTAATCCTCGCCGGTCCGGTAGGTTTTCTTGTCGCTCTGCTGGTAATTGTACGACGTCCGATACCCGAGGCTCACCTGCGAATATTTGGATACGGGCTCCGTATAGGTCAGGCGGCCGTTCAGCCGATAACGGTACGAAGGATTCATCATGCGCTGGTAGATCAGCTTTTTCAGATCGTTCTCGTCCGGATCGGGATCGAGGTCTGGGTAACCCTCGTAAATACCGAAATCGTTGGTATGGGAGTTTTGCTTATTCTGGGAGTCGAAATAGTTGAAAAAGCCGTCCACCGTAAGCGTACGTCCCGGCTTGCCCAGCCGCACGCGGTAAATGGCCGAAGTATTGACGCTGTAACCGTTTCGGAAGGCATCCTCGAAATTGTCGATGACGCTGTAACCGCTTTCGCCGAACTGTCGCCCGTAAGTCGTACTGAACGGATCGTTCGACTGAAAACTCAAGCCCGGGCGGATCATCAGCGACTGGTTGTCCGCGATTTTCCATTCGATGCGGGCATTCAGGCGGTTGTTGAAATTCTGTGTCCGGGAATAACCGTCGGTGAAAAGCGTATCGATCGGTGCCGGATCCTCGTACCAGCGCTCGGTACGCGCCCGATTGACCGTACGGGTTCCGTTGAAGAAGTAGCTGCCCTGGAAAGTCACCTGATCCCGGCTGCCCCAGGTATCCGAATAATTGACACCCACTGCATTTACCGAAGCCACGCCGTCCTGGTGACGAACCATATATTGTCCCACGCCACGGCCGAAGCGACCGCCGCCATGTCCTCCGCCGGAATTGCCCGTAACACCCAGAATATCCTCGAACGAAAAGTTCTGCTGATTGACGTTGTTAAAAAGACCGATCAGCGACAGACGGCTGGAGCCGCTAAAAAAATTGACGTTGCCGCCGACCATATACTTGTTTTTGGCTTCGGTTTCCGTGTCGGCGTCGTAACCGTAACCGGCATATGCCTTACCGAATATGCCCTGACGCATATTTTCGCGTGTGACGATGTTGATCGCCTTATAACTTTCGCCGTCGTCCATACCCGAAAACTCGGCCTGGTCGCTCAGCTTGTTGTAAACCTCGATCCGTTCGACCGCTTCGGCCGGCAGGGACTTGATCGCCGATGTCACGTCCTCGCCGAAAAACTCCTTGCCATCGACGAATACTTTCTGGATCGTTTCGCCCTGCGCCTCGACAGCGCCGTTATTGACCGTAATGCCGGGCATCTTCTTCAACAGCCCCTCGACGTCGGCATCAGCAGTCACCTTGAACGCATTGGCATTATAGCTTACCGTATCGCCCTTTTGAGAAGTGCGGAGTGCCTGCACCTCCTTCACTACGGTCTCGATGGCGATGGCCGCCTCCCGCAGTGCGATCTTTCCCAGGTTTTCGGACGGCTGCGTCACCCGAAACTCCTTTTCGGCCTTTTCATATCCCATGAAAGTCACGGCCAGGGTATATGAACCATAAGCGAGGCCGCGCACTTGCAATGCGCCTTTGTAACCCGATGTATAATATTTCTTCTGATCGGGGTGGGCTTTGGGCACGATTTCTATCACGGCACCCGGTACCTCTTCTCCCGTTTCGGCATCTACCACGGTGAGCGTAATCACACCGCTCTGGGCCTGCGCCCGAGCCAAACCTATCGTACACAAAAATACAAGTAAACAAATTGCTCTAATCATCTCCCATCATTGTCGTCACACGGCAAATATACGATAAAAATCGACTTTTTTCACTGTCCGGAACATGAAAAAAGGATGAAACAGGTCGGCCTGTTTCATCCCTATAAACGGAAATATCGGCGAATTATTTCGACTTTCTGCCTACTTTTTATCCACACACGGAGCACCGTTGCAGGGTCTGCGGTGATGTCCGGGATTCGCATCGCCTTTTCGACATGCCGGTCCGGCGCAATCGACCTTTCGGGCGGGACACTCTCGGCATTCGATCCATTGGGCATACTGTTCGGGCGTCAGAACCGCCTTCATCCGGCCGGCCATCTGTTCACGCTGCTGTGCCATCGCTTCACGCGATTTTTCAGCCATCTCCCGGCGTTCGGCCCGGTGCTCCCTCATGGCTTGAGCCTGTTCCAGGCAAATAGGGTAAACCTGTTTTACCTGTTCGTCAGAGAGCGACAGGTTTTCTTTCATCCGGTCGGTCATCTTTTTCGCAACCTGCTCCGTAGTAAGTTCTTTGTGTTCGGCACGACGATTATGGTGTCCCTTCTGGGCCCATACCGTACCCGTTGCCAGCACCAGCGCTGCCAGTACGACGATCAAGAATTTCGCTTTCATATCAACTACCATTTTAATTGTTATCGGTCTTTATAACCGAATGTACTCTTGCAAACCAAGCGCCAATCTCTTCCGACAAATGGAAAAAACGACTTATTCCTCCTTAAACCACGAAGCATACAGTTGGTAATCACGGGCTGTACGCAGTACGATCTCGTCCCGTTGTTCCGGGGTTATTTCCTTGACTTTTTTGGCCGGAATACCCGCATAGACCGAATTGGGTTCGAGCTTGCTGCCCGAAAGCACCAGTGCGTTGGCCGCGACGATGCACCCCGACGCTACTACGGCATTGTCCAACACCGTGGCGCCCATACCGATCAGGCAGTTGTCTTCGATGATCGCGCCGTGAATTACGGCGTTATGTCCCACCGACACGTCGTTGCCGATATGGGTCTGCGACGGGTGCTTCGAGCCGTCGAACAGGGTGTGGATCACCACGCCGTCCTGGATGTTCGTCCTATCGCCGATGGTGATCGTGTTCACATCGCCGCGTAACACGGCGTTGTACCAGATCGAACAGTCGCGGCCCACCGTCACGTCGCCGACAAGCACGGCGGTTTCCGCCAAAAACGTATTTTCACCCACCTGCGGGGTATGTCCCCGTATCTCTCTGATATATGCCATAATTCGATATGTATTAGTTGGTTCTTACTCTTTTTCAGCCGCCGCATGCTTGGCTTGCTGCCACAACTCTTCCATCCGGTCGAGCGACAGCTCGTGCAGGGTATGCCCCTCGGACGAAGCACACTCTTCCATATAATTAAACCGATTCATGAACTTTTTATTGCTTCGCTCGAGTGCGGATTCGGGGTCGATCCCGTACAGGCGGCAAGCATTCACCAGGGCGAACAGCAGGTCGCCGAACTCCTCCTCCATCGCCGTACGGTCGCCGGATGTCATTTCGGCTTCGACCTCGGCGGTTTCCTCCTTCACCTTGGCCCAAACATCCTCTTTTTTCTCCCAGTCGAACCCCGTCGCCGCTGCTTTCTCACCGATGCGGTAGGCCTTCACCAATGCAGGCAGGCTCACGGGAACACCTCCCAACGTACCGCTCCGACGGTTTTTCTTACGCAGTTTCAATGCCTCCCAGTTGGCTTTGACCTCTTCCGGAGTATCGGCATGCACCTCCCCGTAAATGTGAGGATGGCGATAGACCAGCTTGTCGCACAAAGCGTTCACCACATCGGCATAATCGAACACCCCGGCCTCCTCGCCCAGCTTGGCATAGAAAACCACGTGCAACAGCAAGTCGCCGGCCTCTTCCTTGATACCGTCGAGATCCTTGTTCAGGATGGCGTCGGCCAATTCGTACGTCTCCTCGATCGTGTTGTTTCGGAGTGTTTCAAAGGTCTGTTTACGATCCCAGGGGCACTGTTCGCGCAGCGTATCCATAATTTCCAACAGGCGGGCCGTCGCCTTCAGTTTGTCTTGTTTCATCGTATTGTTTCTGTATTTTGACCGATAACGAAGCGAATATCCGCAGTCCAAGCGAACACCTTTTTTCCATATCTTTATGATCGGATAACAGTCCGAATTCGCCCGAGGCGATCCGAGCCACAGCCGATTTTGTGCAAAGATAGTGAAAGCCGAGAGAAAATGGGAGCTTGTTCCCATTTTTCCGAGACGCAGCCTATCTAAGACTATGTCAAAGATAGTGAAAGATGAGAGCAATCGTGCGGACTCGTGCCGAATCATTGTTTTTTGATTGCGAAATTCTTAAAAAAGATCGCGCCTTTCGGAAAAAACCTTAACTTTGTTAAAGTACCTCGCACCGGCGAAACGACACTTTTATTCGCTTGGCAGCTCATAGGCTGCCGAACGGCAAGAGATCGTTTTCGATAATTTTTCGGTTGCTACGAATGGAGCCAAAAGATTTATGTTATGAAAAAAATCGTCGTATTCCTGCTGCTTGTTTCAAATTTTTTCCCTTCGGGCTGCACCCGGCCGAAACAGTACGCCGACTATTCGCGGCACTCGGGTTTCGACCGTACGGAGATCGACAGCGCTACGCTGCGAAACCTCGAAGTATTGGGCCGTGTGTGGGGATTCGTGAAATATCACCATCCGGCATTTTCGGACGACCGGTACGACTTGGATTTCGAACTTTTCGAGTTGCTGCCTCTGATAGCCGATACCGCTCCTGCCGCTCGCAACGAGATATTGGCCCAGTGGATCGACGGCTTCGGCCGGTACAAAACAACGCCCGAGAAATACGAGAAGATACTGGCGTCGGATTCGGTTTTCGAACACCGCACCGACATCGGATGGATTCGGGATACGGCAACGCTCGGCCGCGAGCTTTCGGAGCGTCTGGTCCGGCTGCGTTCTGCCGACCGAACCGCAGGGAACCGTTACGTGTCGCAAACGTATTACGAAACCTATGACCAATGGTCTCCCAATCCCTGTTTCGACGGAGAAAAACCCTATTACGACTTGTCGAATCCCGACTACGGTTATCGTCTGCTCACGGTATTCCGTTTCTGGAACATGGTCGAATATTTCTTTCCAAGTAAATACTTGACCGACAAGGACTGGAACGATGTTCTTCCCGAATATATCCGGCGTATGGCACACCCGACGGGCAGTTACCTGCGGGAAACGCGACGGATGATCGCGGAACTCGACGACAACCACGCACAATACGGCGGAGGAATCTTCGAATTGTTCGGCCGTTATCGAGTCCCTCTCAACACAGGCTTCGTCGAAGGGCGGCTCATCGTCGTAACGCCCGATACCGTCCCGGTGAAGAGCGAGCGGAAAGCTCCCTTTCAGGTGGGGGACGAAATCGTCGCTGTCGAAGATAAACCGGTCGAATATTACATGGCACAAACCAGGGAATTCATTTCCTGCTCCAACGAGAACGACGTGCTGGCAGCTACGGCCGATCAAATTCTGCGCACTAAAGAGAATCGGCCGCTATCGATCCGCTACCGCCGTGACGGAGTGACGAGGGACACGTTGGCCGACGTAACAAAGATGCCAGGACATTTCGGTTGGAATTACCTTTGGAAATACCACAAGACATTCTCGATGCTCGAAGATTCGATCGGGTATATCTGTCCGAACAAACTCTCGAAAGAGGAGGAGATACCGGAGATCTCAAACGGCCTGAAAAAAAACAGAGGATTGATTATCGATTTACGCTATTATCCTTCACAAGATTTTAATGAATTTGTAAGCCAGTACATTGTTCCGGACAGTGTTAAATATACGGTCCGATTTACTTACCCCGATCTTGCATTGCCGGGCGTATTTTACGCGAGAGACTATTCTTATCCGACATATAAAACGGAAAAATACAACGCCCCTATCATTATAATGGTTAATGAAGGGACGCAAAGTTACGGGGAAACATCCGTACAAAAAATCCAAAATAATCCATATACTATAACGATCGGTTCTCAAAGCGCCGGAGCCAACGGCAATATCAGCAAATTTACGTTACCTCGGGGAATACTCGGCGCATTTTCCGGGTTAGGGTGGTATTATCCCGACGGATGGGTGGTGAATCGGCAGGGCGTGAAGATCGACCACGAAATACGGCCGACCCTCGAAGGTATCCGGGATGGACGGGACGAAATGTTGGAGGCAGCACTGAGCCTAATCGAAGAGAAGACCGAAGAAGAGTAGGCAGAGCCGGACACAGGATGCGAAACGGCGCTGCGGGTATTCAATCCGCAGCGCCGTTTTGAAATATTCGTCCCCGTTCCGCCCGAACTTCGGAAATTACTCCACCGGTTCGTAATCGATCGAGGAGTCCTGGTCCGTACGTTCGATCTTCATGATTACCGGGCGGAGTCCGTCGTTGCAGGAACAGATCGCCACGCCTTCCTTCGTGATCCAATCGCCGAAATAGAACTTTCCGGCGCCGTGCGACAAGGCGAACACATACTGATAAACCGCCTTCCACGCTTCGTCGCAAAAACCTTCGGGCTTGGCATAGTCGGCATAAAAAACCTGACCTTCACGCATCATAGGACACCTCGTAAAGCCGGGAGCGGCATACTCTCGTGCCAATTCCTCGTTCAGTGTCCGTTGCAGGATCGTAATTTTACAGCGCTTCATAATATCGTCTTTCGCTCAGAACCCATTCTGCGGGGGGACTGACTTGCCGCCCGCAGACAGGCGTTTCAAAAATCAAGCCCGCACCTGCGCACCCGCCTTGCGTTCGAACTGAGCCGTCAGATTGGCCATCGCCTGCTCGATCATCTTGTCGGTCAGCGTCTGGGTCTTGTCCTCCAGTACGAAACTCAGGGCATACGATTTTTTACCTTCGGGCAGCTTATCGCCCTCATAAACATCGAAGAGCGAAACCCGTTTGAGCAACTTGCGTTCGGCCGCGAAAGCAATATCACGCAGTGCGGAGAAAGTCACCTCCTTGTCGATCAGCAGCGCCAAATCGCGTTTTACCTCCGGGAACTTGGAAAGCTCTTTGGCCGTGACCTTATTCTTACGCGTAGCCTTGATCAGGGCCCCGAAATCCATCTCCAGATAATAAACGTCCTGTTTCAGATCGAAAGCCTTGCGCAGCTTCGACGAAACGACACCCATTTGCACCAACTCCCTGGCCTTGTCGTTGAGCGAGAAGGAGAGTGCATCCCCGTAAAGATCGCTGCGGAGCGATTCGGACTTGAGCGTATAAAGGTCGAGCCCGAAACGACGCAACAGCTTCTCGGCAATCGCTCGCAGCGTAAAGAACGATGCCTGCTCCGGTTTCCGGTTCCACGAAAGGGGTGCGGCGATGCCGGTTACGGCGATCGCCAGGCGGAACTGCTCGGAATAAGCCTTCAGCGGCTCTTCCGGTGTAGCGGCCGTCGCATCGTAAAAGTAGCAGTTGCCGAACTCGTACAGCTTCAGGTCGCCGTTGCGGTGGTTGGTGTTCAGTTGCACGGCTTCGAGCATATTGAACAGCAGCGTCTGTCGCATGACGTTCAGGTCGTTGCTGAGCGGATTGAGTATCTTCACGCAATGCTCCGGCTTGTATGATGTAAGTCCTTCGTAATAAGCCGCTTTCGTCAGTGAATTGGACATGATCTCCGTAAAGCCGTTAGCCGTCAGGAAATCGGCGGCGAGGTTCATCAGCTTGTTCCGGTCGGGTTTCGGCGCGTAGGAGAGCGCCGAATTGACGTGCGAGGGAACAGGGATGTTATTGTAGCCGTAGATGCGGAGAATCTCCTCGACCAAATCGGCCTCGCGCGTCACATCGACCCGATAGGGCGGCACGGCCACACGCCATAGGTCACCCTCCTCGGCCTCGATTTTAATGTCGAGCGCACCGAGAATCGTGCGGATCGTATCGGCAGGAATCTCTTTACCGATCAGACTATTGACATGCTTTATATCGAGTTCCACTTTAAACTTTTCGATAGGAGCGGAGCAGATATCCGTAATTTCGGAGGCGATCTCTCCTCCGGCCAGCTCCTTCATCAGCAGGGCGGCACGCTTGAGGGCATAGACCTGTATGTCGGGATCCACGCCGCGCTCGAAGCGGAACGAAGAATCGGTGTTCAGGCCGAAGCGCTTGGCCGTCTTGCGCACCCAGACCGGGTTGAAATAGGCGCTCTCGATGAATACGTCGGTCGTCGTATCGCTCACGCCAGAATCCAACCCGCCGTAAACGCCCGCAATACACATGGGTTTCGCAGCCGAGCAGATCATCAGGTCGTTGGCCGTGAGCTTGCGCTCTACGCCGTCGAGCGTTATGAACGGAGTACCTTCCTCGCAGGTTCTGACCACGATCCGGCCGCCGTCGAACTTCGCTGCATCGAAAGCGTGCAGGGGCTGTCCCAGCTCGAAAAGCACGAAATTGGTGATGTCCACCAGGTTGTTCTTGGGGTTGATGCCCGCGGCACGCAGGCAGTTCTGCATCCACTCGGGCGAGGGGGCTATCTTGCAGTTTTTTACGGTCACGCCCGCATAGCGGGGCGCCGCCTCGTGGTTCTCGACGCGGATTTTCACGCCGAGGTCGTGGTTGTCCGGGGCGAAAGCCGACACGTCGGGCATCTTCACCGAAACATCTTCCCCCCGGCTGCGCAGATAGGCCGCCAGGTCGCGCGCCACGCCGATGTGCGACGCGGCATCCACACGGTTGGGCGTGAGCCCCACCTCGATCAGGTAGTCGTCCTCGACATGCAGGTATTCCCTGGCCTCCATGCCCACGGGGGCGTCGGCCGGAAGTTCCATGATGCCGTCGTGCGAAGACCCGATGCCCAGTTCGTCCTCGGCACAGAGCATGCCGAACGACTCCACGCCGCGGATCTTGCTGCGTTTGATCTTGAATTCCTCGTCGCCGCCGCCGGGGTAGAGCACCGTGCCCACCGTGGCGCAGAGCACTTTCAGCCCCGCGCGGCAGTTGGGGGCGCCGCAGACGATCTGCAGCGGCTCGCCCGTGCCGACGTCGACCGTGGTGACATGCAGGTGGTCGGAATCGGGATGATCCTCACAGGTGAGCACCTCGCCCACCACCACGCCCGCAAGGCCGCCCTTGATGGTCTCGATCTTCTCAAAGCCCTCGACCTCGAGTCCGATGTCGGTCAGTATCCGGGCAACCTCTTCGGCCCCGAGATCGGTGTCGACGTAGCGTTTGAGCCAGTTATACGAAATATTCATATCGTTGAATTTGAGAATTAGCTAAAATCGAACAAAGATAGTGAAAAATTGTTAATTCCGACCGGATAAACGCATGAAACCCACAGCCGGTAAAAAATTACCCGCCGCCGAGGCCGGCACCATGCACTTCGCGGCATACGGCCCGGAGGACTGCATCCGGCGCTCGGCCGCGGGGCTTCCCTGAGCGTCGCCGGGCAAGGGCACGGGAGCCGCAGCGGCGGGGCAGGGCAGGGGACTGCAGGGAGGACTGCCCCGCCCCGGTTTCCCGCAGGACACGCCCGGATGCGGAATAACTCATATATTTAGGTGTCGAAAATTTATGGCGAAAAATTTGGTTTTACGGTTGCGACCCGTTATATTTGCCAAAACGAAACAGGAATTTATGATCCGGAACTTTAACATACAGGCATGGTGGTGGCGCTCGTTGACTCTCGTGGACAATGAGTGCGGCTCAGTGCGTGTATAGTTGAAAGCATAACGAACACACAAGCCCGTTGTTTACGAGAGAGTAAACAACGGGCTTTTTCTTTTGCATCACATTTTACCGAACACAGAAATAGACAAAAAAACCATGGAAACAAAGAAATTCTGCCTGACCGAGCGTCAGATGCCCACACAATGGTACAACATCGTGGCCGACATGCCCAACAAACCGCTGCCGCCGCTGCATCCCGCGACCAAGCAGCCCGTGACGAAGGAGCAGATGAGCGCCATCTTCGCCGAAGAACTGATCGACCAGGAGATGTCGACGGAGCGTTTCATCGACATCCCCGAAGAGGTGCAGGAGATCTACAAGATATGGCGGCCTACGCCGCTAGTGCGCGCCACGGGACTGGAAAAAGCCCTCGGCACCCCGGCGAAGATCTATTTCAAGAACGAAAGCGTATCGCCCGCCGGATCGCACAAGCCCAACACCGCCGTGCCGCAGGCCTACTACAACTACAAGCAGGGCATACGCCACCTGACGACCGAAACGGGCGCCGGGCAGTGGGGCGCGGCCATCGCCTTCGCAGCCAAGCATTTCGGGCTCGACGTGCAGGTTTTCATGGTGAAGGTCAGCTACGAACAGAAACCCTACCGGCGGCTGATGATGAACACGTGGGGCACCGAGTGCATCGCGTCGCCCAGCACAATCACCGCCTCGGGCCGCGCAGCGCTCGAACGCGACCCCGACTGCTCGGGAAGCCTCGGGCTGGCGATCTCGGAGGCCGTGGAGATGGCTCTGCAACACCCGGAGGACACCCGCTACTGCCTGGGCAGCGTGCTGAACCACGTGATCCTGCACCAGACCGTCATCGGGCAGGAGGCGGTCGCACAGATGGAGATGGCCGGCGCCGAGCCGGACGTGGTGATCGGCTGCTTCGGCGGCGGCAGCAATTTCGCAGGACTGGGCTTCCCGTTCCTGCGCAGGAACCTTGTCGAAGGCAGGAATATCCGCATCGTGGCCGTCGAGCCGTCGAGCTGCCCGAAACTCACGCGCGGCACGTTCCAGTACGATTTCGGGGATGTGGCCGGGTTCACGCCACTGCTGCCGATGTATACGCTGGGACACGACTTCCAGCCGTCGGACATCCATGCGGGCGGCCTGCGCTACCACGGCATGAGCAGTGTTCTTTCA
>ENA-ORSB01003373-ORSB01003373.1-human-gut-metagenome-genome-assembly--contig:-NODE-3373-length-11258-cov-3.463894_pt1 | contig 11258 bp, 9 predicted proteins | sample MGYA00242180_ERZ509144 | MGnify/ENA primary metagenome ERZ509144 (study PRJEB26280, sample SAMEA2338661) | human gut metagenome | biome: human gut; feature: human-associated habitat; material: faeces... | reverse complement strand
ATCAGTCCCGACCTAAAACAGCTGGTATTGGATACTGCAATTGAAATGGGATATGTTACCAAGAAAATGAAAAAAGAGACCCGCAAACGTCTCTGTATATTTATAGAAAATATGTTATATTTGAAAGAAAATGATTTCGGCTTCGACATCGTTTTGGGATTCAGACAGGCTGCCATCCGCGACAAATGGGATGTCCATATTGTAGAAATGAATCCCATCCTTCAAATAAAAGAACCTTACGACCGCTATATGATGCGCAATCATTATCACGGAGGATTCCTGATAGGCTTCGCCCTGAAAGACCCCTGGATGAAACAGCTGGAATCAACTACGATTCCTACCGTTCTCTTTGATAATTATATCCGCAAAAATCCTAATGTCGCCTACACAGGTACAGACAGCTTCGAAGGTATCGACCTTGCCATTGATCATCTGGTACAGCTTGGTCATACTCATATTGCGCTTTTAAACGGTTCCAAGGACTCCATGGTCACTGCAAACCGCTATGAAGCCTATATCAGCAGTATGCAAAGCCATGATCTGCCTATAAATGAGGATTTGATTGCCTACGGTTATTATGTAGAAGAAAGTGCAAAATATCATTTTGCTGATTTATTGAATAATGGTGCTACAGCTATTTTATGTGGTAATGATCTCCTTGCAATCGGTATTCTCAAGGAATGCCAGCATCTGCATATTAAGGTTCCAAAAGATATCAGTATCGTAGGATTCGATAATTTACCGATTTCCGCCGAATGCACTCCTGCTCTTACAACAATCAGCCAAGACAGACTCGACTTAGGCAAAAGTTCCTATGCCGCTCTGTACTGGCTGATTGCCAAAGTGCCTATATCCCGCTCCCTGCTTCGTCCCAGCCTTATTATCCGGGAATCTACAGGTAAAGCTGCTAATTAATTAAAAGCCAAGCTTCTTATAAATATCAAAGCAGTCAAATGTTGCAAAGTAATCCTTTGGAGTCTCTGCTCTTCGGATCAGTTCATGGCTTCCGTCTTCTTTTAACAGAACTTCTGCTGAACGGAGCTTACCATTGTAGTTATATCCCATAGAGAAGCCATGTGCTCCTGTATCATGAATTGCAAGGTAATCTCCCATGTCAATCTTTGGCAGCATTCTGTCAATTGCAAATTTATCATTATTTTCACATAATGAGCCTGTTACATCATACATATGGTCGCATGGCTCATTTTCTTTGCCAAGGACTGTAATATGATGATATGCTCCATACATGGCAGGTCTCATCAGATTCACAGCACATGCATCTACACCAATATATTCTTTGTGTGTATGCTTCTCATGAATAGCCTTTGTAATCAGATGTCCGTAAGGCGCCAGCATAAAACGTCCAAGCTCTGTATACAGTACTACATCCCCCATTCCTGCCGGAACCAGCACTTCTTCGTATACCTTTCTGACACCTTCGCCTATTGCTGCAATATCATTTGGCTCCTGATCCGGCTTATAAGGAATTCCAATACCACCTGACAGATTGATGAACTTAATGTCAGCGCCGGTCTCCTTCTCCAGCTTCACATCTACCTCAAACAAAGTCTTAGCCAGTGTCGGATAGTATTCATTTGTTACCGTATTGCTTGCAAGGAATGCATGAATGCCAAAATGCTTTGCTCCTTTGGCTTTCAGTATCTTGAATGCTTCAAATAACTGCTCTGTTGTCATTCCATATTTCGCATCTCCCGGATTATCCATGATGCTGTTACTGATTTTAAAATATCCACCGGGATTATAACGGCAGCTGATTGTTTCAGGAATCTTGCCAATTGTCTTTTCAAGAAAATCAATATGTGTGATATCATCCAGATTAATCGTCGCACCAATCTCATTAGCATATGCGAACTCTTCCGCAGGTGTATCATTGGAAGAGAACATGATATCCCCGCCCTTTACACCCATGGCATGACTCAGCATTAATTCTGTCAGTGAAGAGCAGTCACAGCCGCAGCCATACTCACGCAATATGTCAATCAGGAATGGATTAGGCGTAGCCTTTACTGCAAAAAATTCCTTGAATCCTTTATTCCAGGCAAAAGCATCCTTTAACTTCTGTGCATTTTCACGGATTCCCTTCTCATCATAAATATGAAATGGTGTAGGGATTGTTTTTACGATTTCCTCTACTTTCTCTTTTGTAACAAATAGTATCTTCTCCATAACTTTATCCTCCATCTAGTCTTTTTTGAGAGTTATCAGTTCTATCTCATTCTTCATGGACTCTTTGAATACATTCACAAAATTCTTCTGGCCACAATACAGGCAGGTATCTGTGCTGTTTCCCGTCATATCTCCGGTCAATACATACTCTGAATCAACGATCAGCCTTACCTGCTCGTCCTTTTTATCTGTATAATATATGATACATCCGGTCAACTCTATTGGTTCATTTATGATCAGCACAACCTTCCTGCCATCCTCTATCAGACGGTTCAGTTCATCCTGAAATACTGTCAGGAAACGCACCGGCATGGATATATATACCCGGTATTTCACATGGGAAAGCATAAAGTGGATTCTATCCATAATGTGTTTATGGCTTGAAATCGTAATATAGCCTTCACAGTTATTCCCCAGCTGAGGCATTTGTCTGACCAGCTCTTCCATAGTCTCTGTCATATGACGTATTCTGTTCTTACAGAACTCTTCTACATCTACAGAAGTATACTTGCTTGTCTCTCCTTCCAACAGATATGCGGCACCTTCTTCCACAAGGCTGGCTAAGGCACTGTATACATTCGACCTGGAGATTCCTGTAATCTTGGATACTTCATACCCTGATAATTCCCGGTTACTTGCCAGACATATATAGATAGATGCTTCCTGTCTCGTTAATCCGAACTGCATCAGCCCATCAATTAATTTGCTTTCTTCCATTTTAATATTACTCCGTTTAGTATAGTAGTACTTTTTAGAAACACTATACTCTAAATGCTTCCAAATGTCAAGAAAACCCACAGGCTTTTTTGCACTTGTGGGTCTTATGAATGTTTAAATATTCTCAATCTGCCAGTCTATTGGTTCAATTCCATGTGACTGTAAAAATTCGTTTGCCTGACTAAAATGCCTGCATCCAAAGAATCCTCTGTACGCAGATAAAGGACTGGGATGTGGTGCTTTCAAAATCAGATGTTTTGGATTAGTAAGCATGGGAATCTTACTCTGCGCCGGTCTTCCCCATAGCATATACACCACCGGTCTGTCCTGTTCATTTACTTTCTGAATAATTGCATCTGTAAAATATTCCCAGCCTTTTCCCTGATGGGAATTAGCCTGATGTGCTCTTACCGTTAATACTGTATTCAGTAACAGAACCCCCTGGTCTGCCCATTTCTTCAAATATCCATTATTGGGGATATAGCAGCCCAGATCATCCTGCAGTTCTTTGTAGATGTTCTGCAATGAAGGTGGTATCTCAGGCTGTGTCGGTAATACTGAGAAGCTCAGTCCATGAGCCTGATTTACATTATGATATGGATCCTGCCCCAGAATCAGCACTTTTACATCCTTTAAGGGAGTGAGATGCAGCGCATTGAATATATCATCCGCAGGAGGATAGATTACATGAGTGCTGTATTCCTGCCTTACAAATGTATACAATTTTTTGTAATAATCCTTATGAAATTCTTCCTGTAATGCCGGAAGCCAGTCATTGGATATCATTGCCATTCTCTATTTACCTTCTTTTCTTATATATTCTACAGACGTACAGATACGCCTCTTTCTCTCAGGTACTGTTTTACTTCCCGGATCTCCAGCTCTTTGAAATGAAATAGTGAAGCCGCCAATGCAGCATCTGCCTTACCATCTTCCAATGCATCATAGAAATGCTCCAGCTTACCGGCACCGCCTGATGCAATGACAGGCACTGATACATTCTCAGATACCATTCTGGTCAATTCTATGTCATAACCATTCTTCGTGCCATCACAATCCATACTGGTAAGCAATATCTCACCTGCCCCCAGTTTGTCGGCCTGCATTGCCCATTCTACAGCATCTATGCCCATATCCACTCTGCCGCCGTTCTTAAAGATATTCCATCCAGAGCCATCAGCCCGTCTTTTAGCATCAATTGCTACAACAACGCATTGTCTGCCAAATTTATCCGCCGCCTCACTAATCAGGATAGGATTCATGATTGCAGCACTGTTCACTGCTACTTTATCTGCTCCTTCACGCAATATTGCCTTAAAGTCGTCTACTGTTCTGATGCCTCCACCTACAGTAAACGGGATGAATACCTTCTCTGCGACCTTACGCACCATGTCTACCTTCGTAGCTCTATTATCTGAAGAAGCTGTAATATCCAGAAATACCAGTTCATCTGCCCCTGCTTTATCATAAGCCGCTGCTACCGCTACCGGATCTCCTGCATCTATCAGATTAACAAAATTAACACCTTTTACCACTCGTCCGTTATTCACATCCAGACAGGGAATGATTCTTTTTGTATGCATGATTCATCCTCCATTCTATTATTTAGATATCGTTAGAAAATTCTTCAAAATCTGCATTCCAACCTCTGAGCTTTTCTCTGGATGAAACTGGCATGCAAATACATTACCCTGCTCAACAGAAGCATGAATCAGTGTTCCATATTCTGTAGTTGCTGTTACAATAGATGGGTCTTTCGCCTGTAAATAATAGGAATGGACGAAATATACATAGGAATCTTCCGCAATCCCTGTAAACAATCTTCCTGGATTGGGATATTTTAATGAGTTCCATCCAATATGAGGAATCTTCAGATCACTTTCTTCCGGCAGTCGGACTACTTTGCCTTTTAAAATTCCAAGCCCTTCTACGCCTTCACTCTCTTCGCTGGATTCAAATAAAAGCTGTAAGCCCAGACATATTCCAAGGAATGGTGTGTTCTGACCAACTACTTCCTGAATTACTTTATCCAGTCCATACGTCCGCAGCTTATCCATGGCATCTCCAAAAGCTCCCACGCCTGGCAGGATGACTCTGTCTGCCCCAAGGATCGTATCCCGATCTCTTGTAATAACTGCTTCTTCACCCAGATAATGTAGTGCTTTCTCCACACTCTTAATATTACCTGCGTCGTAGTCTATAATTGCCACCATATTAATCACCATACCCTTCCAGCATCCGTAATTTATTCCTGCACTTTATCACAATACCGCGTCACTTTTTGATATTATATATCTGAGTATAAAATAAAATGAAAAAAAATGCTATACTGTATTTGCATAAATAACAGTATAGCATTTCATGATTTACATGTCTTTTGTTACAAGAGCGCTTCACGTACCATTTGCAATACGGTCTAAAGCCAGTGTATATGATACTTTATCATCATCCTGCAAAAGTGCTTTGGCTTCTTCTTCATTCAGACCATAGTTTGATTCCAGAATTGCAAGAATTTCATCTTTGATAGAATCAACCTCAGCAAGTACACCGTAGCTTTCAGCCTCCTGATTGATTGTATCATATGTCTGTAATCCGGTAATCAGAGCATTTAAAGCTTCTACATTCTGTCCAAGCTTCATATGATTCTGATAAGAATCCAGCTTTCTCTGCATCGTAAGTATTACCTTGCTCTTAGCTTCTATAATACTGTCTGATTCGTCCAGCTTCTCTCCATAAGTCTCTATGTAGACACTCTTATAATCTCCTGCATAATAAGCTCTTCTTGCCTTAGCAATGCTGTCCTGGAAGGATGCATAATTTGAAAATAACAGGATTCCTGCAAGAACAGACGCTGCAAATACAGTGACAACTGCAATTTTCTTAGGAGAAAGTCTCTTTTGATTCTTAGGAGCCTCTGCTTCTTCTTTCGCACGTTTCTCTGCAAGTTTTGCTTCCTTAGCATCCTGTTTTTCTTTTTTCTTAGCTGCTGCTTCTTCTGCCTTGGCTTTCTTGGCAGCTTCTTTCTCTGCTGCTTTTGCTTTTTTCTCCTCTGCTTTGGCTTTCTTATCCTCTGCCTTCTTCGCATCGGCTTCTTCTTTGGCAGCCTTCGCCTCTTCAGCAGCCTGTGCAAGCTCTTCTTCCGTTGGTTCAGGTTCCCATTCATCTGTCAATAAATGGAATACTTTGGATAATACTCCCGGCTTTTTCTCTTTTGATTCTTCAACAGCTGTATCTTCTGTACTGCTTTCTTTGCTCTTTTTGCTTTCCTTAGGAGCTTTTTTCTTTGCTTTTTTAATGCCCTTTTTCTTCTTGCCTGTGGAGGCTTCCTCCTGTGGAGCTGTGGTATCAGCGTTTACTTTCTTAGGTTCTGATACTGGCACAGGCTCTGTACTCGGCTGTGTTACCGGCTCTGCCTCTTTGCTTTCATCATCTGCCATCTGATTTAACAATCCCATGACATCGTCATCATCCTGGACAGGCTCATTCTTGTCTACTTTCTTCAACATGTCATTGATTTCAGCCAAATCAGGGTCTTCATCCATAATTTCCAGAATATCTGAGAAATCATCATCCGCAGATGTACTTCCTGTTGTATCTGATGCAACATCCCAAGGAGCAGCTTCACTACTTGCAACGGCCCCTTCAATCTGTGGTGTACTGCTTTCTTCATCCGGAACAGTTGCTGCCACTGCATTGTCTTCCGTACTTTCTTCTTCCGGTTCTGTAATCGCAGTCTCTTCGGAAAGCAATGAATCCGGATTGGTCTTCGGTTCGGTTACAGCCTGCTGAAGTTCTTCCTGCTGAGGTTCTTCCTCCTGCGATATTTCTTCCGCCATAACTGGAATCTCCGGATCTATCTCAGATTCCGGTTCCACTTTCACTTCCACTGCATTATCAGCGTCAATATCCTGTGGGACATCACTTTCAATATCTGCAATACTGAAATCATCCTCCGGTTTTTCGTCTGATTCTGTTGACATATGTTCCTGTGAATCCTCATTCGCATCTTCATTCATCAATGCCGCAAACAAATCTTCATCTGTCTCCGGTTCCGGCGGTTCCTCTACAGTTTCAACAAATTCAGGTTCATCCTGTTCATTCGGCTGTTCCATTTCTTCCACGGTTTCACCAAGTTCAGGAACATCCGGCTCTTCAATTGCCTCTGTATCTACAACTGCTTCTTCCGGTTCATCTTCCAGAACAATCGGTTCATCCGGCGGTATTTCTTCCGCATCCGTCACCTCCGGGATCACATCCTCTGGTATTCCCAATGAAGCTCCCAGTTTATCTTCTATGGATGCTTCGGCATGCTCTTCTTTTGCAGGCGCAGCCTCATCCGGCTCTGATACAGCTTTAAGTAAATTATCTAAGTAGTTCTCTTCCGTATTACTCATGATAATTCCCCATTTCTTTCTATATTTCCTTCATTAGAAAATCACAGGCATTTTCTTCTATGCCTATTCCCTTATCTCCCATATCCTCCGCTATCTGATATAAACTTTCATTTATTCTAAAGAAGCTTGCTTTCTGATTATAGAAAGCTACCTTCTCAAACGGCCATCTGATTACATTGGGCAGGTTCATTCCTACTCCCAATTCCAAAATGCATAAACGATGATTCAATGTAAGTGTGAGCCACTTTGTATATTTCTGCCACTGAGGCAGATATCCTTCTTCCACATAGTTCTCACAGACGATATTATTAAAAGCCAAAGGAGCACCACAATCAGGACAAACAGGCTGCTCTACCTGTTCCAACGTTCCATCCTGTAAAGCTTCCTTTATTTTATTGGCATATTCTTCACTTTCATATAACTTTGTACTGCATTTTGCACTACATTGCATTTTTTCATAGTTGCCACAGGGTTCTACGATTTTCTCAGGTTTGAATCCAGCCTTCTGAATCAATCCATCTATGCATGTAGTTACAATGTAATAATTCTTGTCTTTTACCAGTTCATACAGATTACGATATGCTGACAAAATATCAGACTGGTTCTGTTCCTGCAGATATATCTTCTCAAAATAAGGAACCATCCAGGCAAGCTCTTCCTTTGCATCAACAAGCTCCAGTCCTTTCACCAGTTGTTCATGTTCTGCTATTCTGTCAAACTTCTCGTTAAATTCTTCACCAATACCAATTAATACTACTTCTGCATCTGCAAGCTTTTCTTTCAAAATTTCAGTCTTATCCATTCCGTCTCCCAGTTAATGACATTTCTGTCAGAATAGGAGAGCAGGTACTCTGCTCTCCCACAAAATTTACTACTTCTGAAGTAATTGGTCAATCACTTTGACCAGGTTGCCAATCTCAGGTTTGGACAACTGTGCGTCTGCTCCAAGATTTTCACCTTTCTTTCTCATTTCCTCATTTACAAGTGATGAGAAGATAACAACTGGAATATTCTTCGTTGCATCATCGGATTTTACAAGCTTAGTCAACCTGTGTCCATCCATCAGAGGCATCTCAATATCTGTAATCAGAAGTTTTACATCATCGTTCAGGGTTCCGTTTGCCTTGCACTTCTGAATATACTCCCAGGCTTCCTCACCATTCTCAGCTTTAATGATATTCTCATAACCTGACTTCTTCAGGGAATCAACGATAAGTTTTCTCAAAAGAGCAGAGTCTTCAGCGATCAGAATAGGTACTTCATTTTCACTTCTTACGCCTAATGCTTCAATCTCTGTTACCTTAAGGCCTGTTTCAGGATTAATATCTGAAATAATCTTCTCAAAATCCAAAATAATAATCAGCCGTCCGTCAATCTTGATAATACCTGTAGAAATACCATCTTCTGTTGTGCTTACTGTTGCACCCGGTTTAATGATATCTACCCAGGATACCCTGTGAATTCCCACTACAGAATCTACATGAAATGCGATATCAAGCTTATTAAAGCTTGTAATGATAAAAAGACCACCCGGCTGTGATTGTCCTCTCTGTAGACAGTTACGAAGATCAATTGCTGTAATCATTGTATCTCTTGGCATAAAAATACCTTCTACACTCGGATGTGCATTAGGCACTGGTGTAACAGGCTGATATGTAATGATTTCCCTAATCTTTGCAACGTTAATACCATATGAATTACCGTCTACAATAAATTCAAGCACTTCCAGTTCATTTGTTCCATTTTCTAAGAGAATCTTAGTCTCCATATTAAACCTCCATTCCACAGGACATTGAAAATTCTTTCAATCTCTTTTATCAAAAATGCTTTGCAGAATAATCATCTTAATTATAGTATATCATATATATATTTATAATTACAAATATTTTCAGATAATTTTTTACGTTTTCTTGGATATTTTCTTAATTTTCAGTTATATGCATTACTCTAAATTAATATTCACTACCGAATCCTGCGTCGTAATTTGCATAACAGCTGTCTGGATCTCATCAAGGTCTGTCTGTTCAACCGGGACTACCACTACTGCGTCCGCCACTTCGCCTGCCGGTATATCTTCCATATATGTAGTAAGGTCATTCGTAAGCAATGTACCCAATGCCTGTACATATCCTGCATCATTTACATTTACTGTTACCTTGCTGATCTGGTCAAAAAGATCACACTGCGCAGCTTCTTCCCCCAGATTTTCTACATCAAAATGTAAAACCAAAAGATTATAACCCTGTGGCGCAGTTACACTGAACCCAACTCCTGATTCTGCGTTTGGATAAGCATCTGTTATTTCACAGGATGCATACATGATTGAGAACTGATCCATGCCAAAGAAAGCTGCAAGGTCATATTCTGACCCATCTTCCACACTGGCTTCGGCATCCACTGAAACGGTCTCTCCCATGCCAGTCTGACTCAGATCCTGTGATGGCCGTGATTCCTCCTGTGTAGTCTCTTCTTCCTGTGATGTCTCCATCTCGGTCTCAGCACTTGCAACCTCTTCCTTATCTGCAATTCTGTAATGATAGTTAGGTGAATATTTCAGCAGCATATCTGCTGCATATTCTGCAACCAGCTCAGACTGTTCCTCCGTCATATCAGGCATTGAATCAATACATCCTGTAAGCATACATGCACTGATTGCCAACACTCCTATTATTTTCCCCTTTTTCACAATAGCACCTCCGTTGTTATTTCGTCTCCAATTCAATCCAGAACTCTACGCCATTGGTATAATTGATCACACCATATTGCTGGTTCATTGAATCCATAATTGCCTTTACAATAGATAAACCTACTCCACTTCCTCCATATTCTCTGGTTCTGGCTTTATCTACTTTATAGAATTTTTCCCATAAATGTGGCAATGAATCCTCCGGTATGGGATCACCGGTATTAAATATTCCAATACGTACTTTATTCTCAAGCATCGTATATTTGATATCTATGATTTTGTCTCCTTTTACATGATTCATGGCATTACTGAAGTAATTACGAATCACTTCTTCTGTCTTGAATTCATCTGCCCATACATAGATTGGCTCCGTCTGCTTCATCCTCACATTAACTTCATTCTGCTGTGTCAGGATTTCTGCTGACTGAAGGAAATTATGAATCATGGCTACTACGTCAAATCGCTCCATGGTAATAACGTCATTCCCAAATTCCAGCTGGTTTAATGTCAGAAGCTTCTTTACCATGTTATTCATCTTGCCAGACTCATCTATAATAACATCACAGTAGAAATCCTTGCTTTCATCATCATCATGGATTCCTTCTTTTAGGCCTTCTGCATAACCCTGTATCAATGCAATCGGAGTCTTGAGTTCATGAGATACATTCGCAAGGAATTCTTTGCGCATCTCATCTATCTCTTCTTTCTTCTCAATGTCCCTCTGCAATTCATTATTGGCAGTTTTTAATTCAGAGATTGTCTTTTCCAGTGTATCGGAAAGCTGATTCATATGCTCTCCGAGCAGGTCAATCTCGTTCTTGCCTCTGCTTTTATAATGCATTTCAAAATCCAGATTGGTCATCCTGGCGGATATGTCCTTCAATTCCATGATTGGTTTCGTAATTCTTGTTGTTACGAACCAGATCAGCAGTGCACTTACCAGAGTAACTATAATTCCAATATAGGCAAGGAATTTATTAGCAATCTTTGCACTGTCTCTAATACTTTCCAGTGGGGATCGAATCAGGAAAAGATTACCATTATCCAACACACCCCACATTTCGAGATAGTCTGTTCCCATTCCCTGATCTGTGGTAACTGCCAGGCTGTACCGGTCCGTATCTTCTATCTTCTCCAGCTTGTTATCCCTCTGGAATACATTATCATAAAGTCTTCTGATGAGCAAATCCGTGTCTCTGGATGTGGATTTGATCGTATTGGACTGTGCATCTATAACTACTACGCTTATGTTATACATATCGCATACACGTCTG
>ENA-ORSB01003372-ORSB01003372.1-human-gut-metagenome-genome-assembly--contig:-NODE-3372-length-11259-cov-6.109961_pt1 | contig 11259 bp, 8 predicted proteins | sample MGYA00242180_ERZ509144 | MGnify/ENA primary metagenome ERZ509144 (study PRJEB26280, sample SAMEA2338661) | human gut metagenome | biome: human gut; feature: human-associated habitat; material: faeces... | reverse complement strand
CCGGAACACCAAGAAGTGCCTCTTCTGTAGTACGGATGATCAAAGGAAGGATCATAATTACCAAAGTCATAGCTCCTGATAATAAAGAGTATCCCCAGTGAAGTGCTGTACTGAAAAACAAAAGTCCAAACAAACCAAAAATGATAGATGGAATTCCCTGTAATGTCTCTGTTGTTATGCGAATTATTTTTACAAGCTTGCTTCCTTTTTTTGCATATTCAACCAGATATATTGCTGCAAAAATACCAAACGGCACTGCGATCAAAAGTGATAGTAGTGTGATAATCAGCGTGTTAATAAGTGCCGGCATCAGGGATGCATTTTCTGAATTATATTCCAGTGCAAACAGCTCCGGTTTCAGATTTCCTACACCTTTTATCAGAATAAATCCTACCAGAAAGGCCATAACTGCCACTGTGATCACAGCTGACAGCCATACCAGAAGCCGAAGCACAGCTGAACCCGGATGACTTTTCCAGTAAGAAGATCTGCTTTTACTCATCTTCTGTCCTCCTTTTCAGGGCTGATACGCATAGGTTGATGATCAGGATAAATACGAACAATACTACACCTGTTGCAATCAGCGCTTCTCTATGAAGGTCAGTCGCATAGCCCATTTCAATAACAATATTTGCGGTCATGGTACGAAGTCCTTTAAACAGTCCCTGTGGCATCCAGGTCTGATTTCCGGCTACCATAATGACTGCCATTGTCTCACCGATGGCACGACCGATTCCAAGTACAACACCTGCTAACACACCGGATTTTGCTGCCGGAAATACAGTTCCAAACACACTTTTTTCATGAGTTGCCCCAAGTGCCAGTGCTCCTTCATAATAATGCTCCGGTACTGCACGGATGGCAGCTTCCGATACACTGATTATGGTTGGAAGTATCATGATTCCAAGAAGGATCGATGCGGTAAATATACTGTTTCCGTTTCCTTTAAAATGTTCTCTTGCAAATGGTACTATGACTACCAGACCAAAGAATCCATATACGATGGACGGGATTCCTGCTAACAGGTCTACCATCGGCTTTAAGAAGCTATGAAGCTTCTTCGGGCAAAATCTTGCCATAAAGATTGCCATTAAGATCCCAATTGGTACTCCCACCACAATTGCTCCGGCGGTTACATAGATACTGCCTAAAATCATCGGGAAGATCCCGTAGAGGTTATTTCCCGGTTTCCATTTTGTACCTAGCAGAAAATCCGGCAATCCGATTTCTTTGATTGCCGGTATTCCATTTGCAAAAAGGAAAACACAGATTAAGGCAACAGCCAGTATGGAGAAACTGGCTGTGAGTAAGAATACTATTTTCATTGCTTTTTCTTTGAAATTATTCATACTGTTCTTACCTTATCCTACTTGCAGATTTATTTTGCAACTTCATCCCAGGTTGTTACTGCACCTGTGAAGATATCCTTTACATTATCTGAACTCATCTCATCCATTGGGTTGCTGTTGTTTACTACTACTGCGATACCATCCATTGCGATTACCTGTGCGGTAAGTCCGCCTTCTGTTTCGCTGTCTTTTAATTCTCTGGAAGCCATTCCGATATCACATACACCATCAATTGCATTCTGCATACCTGTTGTAGAATCACTTGTCTGGATTTCTACTTCTACATCACTGTTAACTGCCTGATAAGCTTCTTTTAATTTTTCCATTACAGGAGATACAGAAGAAGAACCTGCAACAACAACTTTTCCGCTTGCTCCGTTTGATTTATAATCACTCACATCATCAAGAGGAATGTATTTGTTGTCTTCCACTACTTTCTGTCCTTCTGTACTTAAAATAAAATCTTCAAAAGATTTTTGTAATTCCGTATTTTACGGAATTATTTTTTTGCCGGAGCGCAATACTCAAGCAAAATACCTACGGATTTCGGATGAACGAAAGCGATATCCATTCCGCCAGCACCGCCACGAGGAGCTTTGTCGATCATAGCAGCACCTTTTTCAATAGTGGTATCAATAGCTGCTTGAACATCATCAACGCGAACAGCGATATGTTGGATACCTTGTCCATTTTTAGCGATGTATTTGCCGATAGGGCCATCGCCATTTTCAGTGATATCAACAAGGAGCTCAAGCAAAGTTTCGCCACAGGGAATAAATACGGTTTTTACACCTTGCTCAGGAACAGCTTCTTCACCAGTGCAGCTCAAGCCAAGAACTTCAGTGTAGAATTTCTTGGAAAGATCCAGGTCTTTGCAAGCAATACCTACATGGTCAACACAAATTGTTTTAAACATTTCAAATTCCTCCTAAAAGTAATTTTGGTTGTTTTATCTTAAAACTTTACCAACAATGTCAGCGACAACAGAATACGGCTCAATTTCACGAATTTGAAGTTTTTCAACTAAAATATCAAATTCGGAAGTAGCTACAACATTCTTGTCGATATAACGGTTGACCCTGTCATTAAGCATAGCAGTAACTTCGTTTTTAATACGAGCTTTGCGTATTTTGCTCAATTGATCAGATTCAATCAAATATGCTTTGTGCTCTTCAATAGAGTCAACAACAGCTTCTATACCTTCACCCTTGCTGGCAATGGTCCGATTGATCGGAGGACGCCAGCCAACATGTTCGGGATTTAATTCCAACATCATTTCAATCTCAATGTTCAGCTTGTCCGTACCTTCACGGTCAGCTTTATTGATCGTGAAAAGGTCACCGATCTCAAGTATACCTGCTTTAATAGCCTGAATGTCATCGCCCATACCAGGAATAACAACAACCATTGTAGTATCAGCAGTTTTAACAATATCTACTTCAGATTGACCAACGCCAACAGTTTCAACAATAATAACATCAAAACCATATGCATCCATCAATTTAACAGCATCGCCCGCTTTTTGGGATAATCCACCCAAACTCCCGCGAGTAGCCATGGAACGAACAAAAATGCCTTCATCGGCAGTAAGGTCCAACATTCTGATACGGTCGCCTAAAATTGCACCGCCGGAGAAAGGACTTGTAGGATCAATTGCGATAATACCAACTGTTTTACCGCGTTTACGATATTCTTTAGCAAGCTTGTCGGTCAAAGTACTTTTGCCAGCGCCCGGAGGTCCGGTTATTCCGATGACATAAGCATTACCGGTGTGGGGATAAATGGCTGTCATTATTTCAACAGCGTTATCATACTCGTTCTCTACGGCAGTAATAGCTTTCGCTAATGCTAAACGAGAATGGTTTAATACGCCTTCAACAATATTCAATGATCACACCGCCTTGTTGAGGTCCAATAAAAATTGTATTATGCAAGCCGGGACAAGCCCGGCCTGCAAAATTTTTGAGAACCTTAATTATTTTACGTTAGCGTTGATGAATTCAACAATGTTGCCAGTCGGAGTGCCAGGAGTGAATACTTCGGCAATGCCAGCAGCTTTCAAACCAGGAATGTCAGCGTCAGGAATAACGCCGCCGCCGATAACCAGAACATCAGTCAAACCTTTTTCTTTCAGCAGTTCAACTACTTTCGGGAAAAGGGTGTTGTGTGCGCCGGAAAGCAGGCTCAAAGCAACAACTTTAACGTCGTCTTGCAGAGCAGCTTCAGCGATTTGTTCCGGAGTCAGACGAATACCGGTGTAAATAACTTCAAAACCAGCGTCGCGCAATGCACGAGCTACAACTTTAGCACCGCGGTCATGGCCGTCCAGACCCGGTTTTGCTACTAAAACTCTAATATTAGACATTATTTCTTACCTCCCTATTATTGTTGGCTCTAAATTACAGAGCAGTATGAGATTGATATTCGCCGAATACTTTTCTCATTACGCCGCAGATTTCGCCTTCAGTTGCATAAGCACGTACAGCGTCAAGAATCAAAGGCATCAGGTTAACGGATTCGTCAGCACAGCCTTTTTCCAGAGCAGCTAAAGTTTCTTCAACTTTAGCATTGTCACGACGAGCTTTAAGGGCAGCAATCTTATCAGCTTGCAATTTGCCAACGGAGCCGTCAACACGCAGCAAGTTTTTCGGCGGTTCTTCTTCTTGTTGGAATTTGTTTACGCCAACAATAATACGGTCGCCTTTTTCAATGTCCATTTGCCATTTGTAAGCGGAGTCTTGGATTTCTTTTTGGATATAACCTTTAGCGATAGCTTCAGGAGCGCCGCCAATTTCGTCAATCTTTTTGATATATTCCCAAGCTTCTGCTTCGATTTTGTTAGTCAAAGCTTCAACATAGTAGGAACCACCCAACGGATCAACGGTGTCAGCCAAGCCGGATTCGTAAGCAACGATTTGTTGAGTACGGAGAGCGATGGTTACAGACTCAGTGGTCGGCAATGCCAAAGCTTCGTCTTTGGAGTTAGTGTGCAAAGATTGAGTACCACCCATTACAGCAGCAGCAGTTTGCAGAGCAACACGAACGATATTGTTGTTCGGTTGTTGTGCAGTCAGCATGGAACCTGCAGTTTGAGTATGTACGCGGAGCATTTGAGATTTCGGTTTTTGAGCGCCGAATCTTTCTTTCATAACTTTAGCCCATACACGACGGGAAGCGCGGAATTTAGCAACTTCTTCGAGTACGTTGTTATGAGCGTTCCAGAAGAAGGACAGACGACCAGCAAAATCGTCAACGTTCATACCAGCTTTGATAGCTGCTTCAACATAAGCGATACCGTCAGCGATGGTGAAAGCGATTTCTTGAGAAGCGGTGGAACCAGCTTCACGGATATGATAACCGGAAATGGAGATGGTATTCCACAGCGGTACGTTTTTGGAGCAATATTCGAAAATATTGGTAATCAAACGCATGGAGGGTTTCGGCGGGAAAATGTAAGTTCCGCGAGCAGCATACTCTTTCAAAATATCATTTTGAATAGTACCGCGCAGTTTGTCAGCGGAAACGCCTTGTTTCTCAGCAACTGCGATGTACATGCAAAGAAGTACGGATGCAGGAGCGTTGATGGTCATGGAAGTGGAAACTTGATCCAAAGAAATTTGGTCAAATAAGATTTCCATATCAGCCAAGGAGTCGATAGCTACGCCAACTTTACCAACTTCGCCTTCAGCCATCGGATCGGTAGAATCATAACCGATTTGGGTCGGAAGGTCGAATGCGCAGGACAAGCCGCTGCCACCGTTAGCCAAGAGGTAACGATAACGTTTGTTGGATTCTTCCGCAGTGGAGAAACCAGCATACATACGCATGGTCCAGAAACGGCCACGATACATAGTAGGTTGTACACCACGAGTGTAAGGATATTCACCAGGGAAGCCAAGATCCTTCTCATAGTCGAAGCCTTCGATGTCGAGAGGGGTGTAGAGCCTGTTGGGCTCAAGGTTTGCACGTTCGGGATTTTTAGCAAGTTTAGCTTCTACGCCAGCCATGTACTTGTCAAATCCAGCTTTCAGAGTTTCATTTGCCATTCTCAAATCCTCCTTAAGAATATTGTTTTTGCACAATCCGGTTTGGACTGACCGAATTATGGTGAGAGTGTCCGTCATAGACGGTGTATATGGCAAAGCCCGAAGGCCTCGTCAACAGAATTTATTTACAGATAAGCTGTAAAGTTTGCCGGCAGAACTAGCTATCTGCCGGCAAAATATTTCAGACAACAATCTCAGTCAATCGTCTTGACTAAGAATTATTTTTCCATGGTGCCGGTTTTTACGAAACGATCATGGAAGGAGAAAGCTTCATCCATAATATGCGGAGTTTGGCTATTGCCACAAGCTTCGCAAGCTCTCTTGAAGTAATCAAGAAGCAGCGGTTGATATTTCGGATTAGCAACTTTATCAATGATAACCAAAGCGCGTTCTTTTGGAGACAAACCACGAAGGTCAGCTACGCCGCGTTCGGAAACGATAACATCAACGTCATGTTCAGTATGGTCAACATGAGAGCAGAAAGGAACTACAGAGCTGATAGCTCCGCCTTTTGCAAGAGATGTAGTGAAGAATACGGTCAGATAACCATTACGAGCATAGTCGCCGGAACCGCCGATACCATTCATAATCTTAGTACCGCAAATATGAGTGGAGTTAACATTACCATAGATGTCAACCTCAATAGCAGTGTTCATTGCAATGACACCGATACGACGAGCAACTTCCGGGCTGTTTGCAACTTCTTGCGGACGCAGAATGATATATTTTTTATATTTTTCTACATTGTCATAGAATTTTTTGAGGCAATCAGGGGATGGGCTCAAAGCGGTACCAGAGCAAACGCGGAGTTTGCCAGCATCGATCAAGTCGAACATACCGTCTTGAATAACTTCGGTATATACAGTCAAATCTTCAAAATCAGAGTTAACCAAACCGTTGATAACTGCGTTAGCAACAGAACCTACACCAGACTGCAGCGGCAACAGATTAGCGGGCAAACGACCTGCAGCAACTTCAGATTTAAAGAATTCAACCAAGTTTTTACCCATTTTTTGAGCATCTTCGTCGATTTCGCCCAACGGACGAACTTTATCAGTAATATCGCAGGGAACTACTGCAACGAGTCTGTCCAAATCGCAAGGAATATAAGGAGTGCCGATTACATCTTCCGGTTTTTCAACAGGAATAGCTTTACGATTCGGAGGATCCAAAGGCACATAGGAGTCATGCATGCCTTCCAATTCTACTGGTTGAGAAGTATTTACTTCAACAATAACTTTTTCAGCACATTGAACATAAGAAGAAGAATTGCCCATGGAAGTTGTAGGAATCAAACCAACCTGGCCATTGCCAAGGTCAATGATTTTGCAGGCTTCGACGATAGCGACGTCTACACATCTGCGGTTTTCCATGAAACCATAGCGAGTCATTTGAGCAACATGGCTCAAATGCAGGTCAGTATATTTTACGGAACCGTTGTTGATAGCTTTACGCAGATCATTGTTAGTTTGGTAAGGCATACGACGAGCAACGATACCAGCTTGAGTCATTGCGGTATCCATTTCAGGACCTACAGAAGCACCGGTCCAAACGTTGATTTGGAAAGGAGTTTTTTTGCCTTTTTCTGCCAGAGCAAGAGGCACAGCTTTAGGATAACCAGACGGAGTAAAACCACTGGTACCTACGTTGTCGCCATCCTTTACAAATTCTGCAGCTGCTTCGGCGCTCATAATTTTGCCGGCTACTGCTTCGCATACGCGATCTTTAATGTCGATCATGTTTACCTTCCTCCTTGTAAATAAAACAAATTGTGGCTAATGCCAGCGAAGTCTATTAACTTCACTAGTAAAAATACACTTAGTCGGCTAAATACCAACTATAAAAGCATAAAGTATTATTTGCCGAATAAGATTTTACCCATAAAAAAGGAGCACTTAGAAGTTTTGATTTACTAAAACAAAACATAGCCAAGTGCCAGCTTACTTCTATCCAAAGTGGCTACGCTCTGAATCGCAAACTGTCAGCAGGTAAAGCTTTCAGTTGAACTTCTTCGTTCTTCTGTCTACCAACCGCTAAAACATATCCAAGATATTTAGTTCTGCTTAATTTACTTCGACATTCCAACAAAAAATCCTTCAAAAAAAAACTTTAATTGTGATTTCTTTTTGAACTTTTTGTGTCCAGCTCTATTGTAACACATAAAGAAGCAGTAAATTTTAGGCAAAATCACTACTTTTTTTAGTTTTTAAACATTTTTTCTTTAAAACGCTATACTACATATGATATCAGTAAAACTGTAACATGGCAAGCATTTTCTTTACAATTTACAAAGAAACACCCCTTGAGCAAAACTACTCAAGAGGTGTTTTGTGGTATCAAATTAGTACTTTCAACGTATCTGTTGATGATAGTGCGTATGCAGTAGACTATGAGCTTTTTCTCCGAGAGGTTTACCTAACCAAGTATCATAAAGCTCTTTAATTTCCGGATTTTCATGTGATTTTCGTAACTCATTGGCACTATCACAATCAAACAACCCTTCTCTACGGGCTCTTCTAATTTCTGCATTAACGGGAATCGGTTGACCGCCGCCGCCAATACAGCCACCAGGGCAAGCCATAACTTCAATAAACTGATAATCTGCCTCACCGGCTCTGATACGCTCTAATATCTTGCGTGCAGAAGCAAGAGTATGAACAACTGCTATTTTTACAGTATTTCCTGCAATAGTCAGTTCCGCCTCGCGGGTCTGTTCCATACCCCGCACATCATTGTAATCAACAGTCTGCAAATTTTCACCTGTTAAAACATCAGCTACAGTACGCAGAGCAGCTTCCATTACGCCACCGGTAGTACCAAAAATAACAGCAGCACCTGTACCTGTACCCAGCGGAGAATCATAGCTGTCTTCAGGCAAATGTTTAAAATCCAGTCCTGCTTCCCGTATCATACGGCCAAGTTCTCTGGTAGTAATAACAACATCTACATCACGATATCCGGAAGCATTCATCTCCGGACGTGCTGCTTCCGCCTTCTTAGCAGTACACGGCATCACCGAAACGCTGACTATTTTTGCCGGATCAATACCAGATTTTTCAGCATAATAGGTTTTAGCAATAGCGCCAAACATTTGCTGGGGTGATTTCGCAGAAGAAAGATGTGGTAACAAATCAGGATATTTAAGCTCTATCATATTTACCCAGCCAGGACTGCAGGAGGTTATCATCGGCAATACACCTCCGTTAGTCAAACGATGGAGGAACTCATGCCCTTCTTCCATAATCGTCAAATCAGCCGAAAAATTAGTATCGAATATCTTATCGAACCCTAGATTGCGCAATGCTGCAACCATTTTCCCTGTAACGATAGAACCTGGTTCCATACCCAATTCTTCACCCAAAGCCACGCGTACTGCCGGAGCTGTTTGAACTATAACAATCTTATCAGGATCATTGATAGCCGACCATACTTTTTCCGTATCATCTTTTTCCACTATAGCTCCAGTAGGACAAACACTCGCACATTGTCCACAGTAAGAACATTCTACTTTTCCAAGATCCTGTTCAAAAGCAGTAGAAACAATTGTGTCAAAGCCGCGCTCAGCAAAGCTGTAGACGCTCATTCCCTGCACATCACGACAAACACGTATACAACGTCCGCACAAAATACATTTTTCCTGATCGCGCACTAAGCAGGGGTTACTGGCGTCAATAGTATGTGCTTTACGGGCTCCGCCTTCGAATCTGATCTTGCGTAATCCCAAATCAGCAGCTATATTCTGCAGTTCACAGTCACCGCTTTTTTGGCACGCAAGGCAGTCCTTGGGATGATTGGCCAACAGTAATTCTACGACCATTCGTCTTGCTGCGCGGACTTTATCCGTATTCGTTTTCACTACCATACCTTCTGCAACAGGATAAACACAGGAGGCTACAAGCGTACGCGCTCCGGTAGCTTCTACGACACACAATCTGCAGGCCCCTTCCGGAGCAAGTTCAGAATGATAGCACAACGTAGGAATATGAATGCCGGCAGAACGCGCGGCTTCAAGAATAGTAGCATTTTTAGGGGCCTGTACAGTCTGCCCATTGATCGTTAAGGTAATCATTTCCATATCTATATAATCCTCCCTTAACCCTTAGTAATGGCCTTAAACGGACAAGCCGCCATGCAGGCACCGCATTTTATACATTTAGTTACATCGATAACATGTTTCTTTTTCACTTCTCCGGAAATGGCATTAACCGGGCACTGGCGTGCACATAACCCACAGCCTTTGCATGCATCAGTAATTTCATAATTGGCAAGCTTTTCACAGGCACCGGCAGGACAGCGTTTTTCTTTGATATGAGCTTCATATTCATGACGGAAATATTTTAAAGTACTCAATACAGGATTAGGAGCAGTTTGTCCCAATCCACATAAAGCAGTCTCTTTAATATTTCTGGCCAGTTCTTCTAACAGCTCTATATCGCCTTCTCTCCCCTGCCCTTCAGTAATACGTGTCAGGACTTCCAGCATACGCTTAGTTCCCTCACGACAGGGAGTACATTTGCCACAGGATTCAGATTGAGTAAAATTCAGGAAAAATTTTGCAACATCTACCATGCAGGTATCTTCATCCATAACTACCAATCCGCCAGAACCCATCATAGCACCTGCCGCTGTTAACGAATCATAATCTATAGACAGATCAAGCATTGATTCAGGCAGGCAGCCACCAGATGGACCGCCTATTTGAACTGCTTTAAATTTCTTACCTCCGTTAATACCACCACCGATATCATAAATAATTTCGCGCATAGTAATACCCATAGGAACTTCGGCCAGACCTGTGTTATTTATTTTACCAGTCAGCGCAAATACTTTAGTTCCTTTTGACTTTTCAGTACCAAAACCAGCATACCAGTCAGCGCCATTAGTAATAATTGCAGCTACATTACCAAAAGTTTCAACATTATTGATATTTGTCGGCTTTCCCCAAAGTCCGGCAACTGCTGGAAATGGCGGTCTTGGCCGCGGCATACCGCGTTTCCCTTCTATTGATGCCATCAATGCAGTTTCCTCACCGCAAACGAACGCACCGGCGCCTTCCTTGATATGCAGTTTGAAGCTGAACCCGGAACCAAAAATATTTTCACCTAACAACCCCATAGCTTCAGCCTGTTCAATAGCTATGCGCAGACGTTTAATGGCCAGCGGATATTCCGCACGTACATAAATATAGCCTTCATCTGCACCTATAGCATAACCACAGACAGCCATACCTTCTAATATCTTATGCGGATCGCCTTCTAAGACGCTCCTGTCCATAAATGCACCAGGATCACCTTCATCTGCATTACAGATAACATATTTTTTATCACTTACAGACGCTTTAGCAAACTGCCATTTCATTCCTGTAGGAAATCCGCCGCCGCCACGTCCACGCAGACCTGATTTTTTGATTTCTTCAATAACATCTTCAGGACTCATGGTAGTTACAGCTTTAGCTAAAGCTTCATAACCGCCGACAGCAATATATTCTTCAATTTGTTCAGGATTGATAGCGCCGCAATTTTCTAAAACTAACCGATGCTGTTTCTTATAAAAATTTATTTCCGAATAATTAGGTATACTTTCATGAGTAAGCGGTTCATGATAAAGCAACCGTTCAACAATACGGCCCTTAAATAAATGGCTTTCAACTATTTCTTCTACATCCTCAGCTTTTACCTGGCAATAAAAAGTACCTTCAGGATACACTATAACCAGCGGACCATGTTCACAGAAACCATGGCAGCCTGTTTCTACTACCATAACCTCGTCGCTCAGGCCTTTAGCTTCAATAGCCCGACTAAAAGCAAGCTGTACTTCCTTTGAACCGGCAGATTTACATCCTGTTCCTCCGCAAATCAGGACGT
>ENA-ORSB01003359-ORSB01003359.1-human-gut-metagenome-genome-assembly--contig:-NODE-3359-length-11283-cov-2.421090_pt1 | contig 11283 bp, 9 predicted proteins | sample MGYA00242180_ERZ509144 | MGnify/ENA primary metagenome ERZ509144 (study PRJEB26280, sample SAMEA2338661) | human gut metagenome | biome: human gut; feature: human-associated habitat; material: faeces... | reverse complement strand
TGTCCGTGTGGCGTTTTGTTTTCCGGATGTCTAGGACACGATTTTTTTACTTACTACCTTTTAAAATCACTTAGTGCTATTTGCCGTTATTTCCTACCTTTTTATCTGTATTATTTTGTGTTAGTTCGTGTTATTTAAGCTTAAAAGGGATTCAATAACACAAAATAAGCCTTTGACAAAAGGCCATTTTTGACCACCTTTTGCAATCAATTTTCTGTTTCATACTTTCGGATCATGCCCTTTTATATGACAAAATTTGATATTTTTGTAAAAAACAGGTTTTTATGCAATCTGTCAGTTATCTAATAATACTTCTTATGGTTACAGTTCGCTTTCCAAACGGCTATTGCTGGTATTTTCTATTGCACCTGTTCACTCATCATAAAAAGTATCTTGTAAAGGAATTCCATTAATGTTAAGATAGAATCAGATAAAAGTACTTTCACATTCATCAATCGAAAATGCCAGGAGGTGATTGCTGTAAATGACTGATGAAAACACCCTATTAAACAGTGATTTAGAGTCACGCTACGAAAAATACAAAGGCATTATTAAGAATTTTACACTCATGAGTGACATATTTATGAGAAATGTTTTCAAACAGAGAGAATGTCTGGAATATGTTCTGCAGGTCATTATGGAGAAACAGGATTTATACGTGATTGATCAGGTAATCCAAAAAGATTATAAAAATTTGCAGGGACGCTCCGCAGTAATGGACTGCGTTGCCAGGGATTCCACAGGCAAACAATTTGATGTGGAAATCCAGCAGGATAATGAAGGAGCTTCCCCCAAAAGAGCCCGGTACCATAGTGGACTGATGGATATGAATACCTTAAATCCCGGACAGGATTTTGAGGAACTGCCGGAAAGCTATGTGATTTTTATTACCAGGGACGATATTCTTGGATATGGACTTCCCATTTACCACATTGACCGGCAGATTAAAGAACTGAACGAGGCTTTTCAAGATGAAGCATATATCATATATGTAAATTCCAGGAATCAGGATGATACAGAACTGGGAAGACTGATGCATGATCTACACTGTAAAAAGGCAGATGAGATGCACAGTCCGATTCTTGCAAAACGAATGTATGAATTGAAAGAGACACAGAAAGGGGTTGAGCTTATGTGCCATGAAATGGAGAAAATCTATAGTGAAGGAATGGAAAGCGGAGAGAAACGTGGCGAGCTAAAGGCAAAAAAAGAAACCGCTCTTTCTATGGCAGAAGAAGGCATGAATATCCAAAAGATCGCCCGTCTGGTTAAGGTAAGCGAAAAAGATGTCCAGAAATGGATTGATGAGAATTTGTGTGCAATGAAATAAGTAGGATAATATTGTTGATGGGCAGGTCTGTTTTGGGCTTGCCCATTTTTCAAAGAACTTATTAATCTTTCACAATATGAAGATTTTTATAATGTACCCTATAAGGTGGACACAACAAGCCAAAGGGATTACTTGAAATGTTAATTACCGCTAGGGAAAATAATATATGGGCGCCACGCCAGAAGAAAAAAAGAAGCGGTTACATGAAGATTTTGATATTGCCATGACAGAAGAATTCGAGAGTGAGGTGAGAGACATGTGTAATCTAAGTAGAGCTCTTGTAGACCAGGGAATTGAACAAGGAATGAAACAGGGAGTTGAAAAAGAAAAAATGTCCCTGGCCCAGATGATGATCGAGGAAAAGGAACCTGTCGATAAGATTTCAAAATATACAGGCTATGCTATCGACAAGTTAAAGGAAATTGCAGCGGCAATGGGACAGACACTTGTGTAACATATGATTTTATAGGAAGAGGCTGTCCTGAAAACGTAGTTCAGCGATAACCTATAAACAAGCATTCTAAATAAGCTCGCCTTTTGGCGGGCTTATTTCCTTCTCTTAATTATACAGTTAAAGAGATTCATTTCGGCTGAATCATTACATTTACCCCTAACTTTTCTAATGTACGAATATTCCTATTGATTATCTTTTCTTGATTGATAACGGAGTAGTAGTCCGCTCCAAGGTCATGATAAGGAACTTTCTCTTTTAGTATATGATAAATCGCGATTAACATGGTATGGGCTACTGCAATTAAAGCTCTTTTCCCACCTCTGCGCGCGGCAATTCTTTGATAACGGGAGTAGAGATAACTTTGCTTGTTTCGTATTCCAGCACGAGCACATTCCACCAACGTTGCTTTCAAATATTTATTTCCTTTCCGTATTCGTGTACTCATCTTTTTTCCGGCGCTTTCCTTACACTCAGGCACAAGCCCCGCCCATGAGCTGAAACGGGATTCATTTTGAAAGTGCTCCATTTCCACACCAGTTTCCGCTAAAATTCGTTCTGCACTTTTTCTTCCAATCCCAGGCATATCATCCAAAGCTTCGATTGCCCAATTTATGGATTCTGTTTTTTTTTAATATCTGCATCTAAATCCATAATTAAAGCGGTTAGGCTTTCAATATGCCCAAGTTGATGTTTCAACATTTTTTGCTGATGTTCTGATATCCGTCCTTGTAGGGATTTCTGCATTTCTGGAATTTTATCTCTGGCTCTTCCTTCGGCAAGTTCACTTAAAACAACCGGATCTGTTTCTCCAGATACAATTGCCTTTAAAATTGTCATACCGCTTTTTCCGCTGATATCGGTAATTACACTGCTCAATTTAACATTGCAGCCTTCTAACACAGCCTGGATTCGATTTAATTCACGAGCACGTTCTTCAATTACCTCCTGGCGGTAACGGGTTATTTCTCGCAGTTCTCTTTGATCCCTATTTGGTATGTAACTTGCTTTTACTAATCCATGGCGTACCAGATCGGCAATCCACTCTGCATCTTTTACATCCGTCTTACGTCCGGGAACTCCTTTGATATGCTGCGCATTCACAACCATGATCGGTATCTGTTCTTCTTCAAATATATTATATACAGGTTTCCAATAAGAGCCCGTACTTTCCATGGCAACCATCTCACAATCTGTTTCTTTCAGCCACGAAACTAATTGGAGAATATCTTCCGTTATTGTTGAAAACTGACGGATTTCTTTTTTTCTGACACTCGTAAAAATACAGGCTACCATCATATTTTTATGAATGTCAATCCCACAACACCGCTTATACAATACTTCCATAAAGCAAACCTCCTTCGCATAAGCCGATGCAGCTCCTTGCTTAATTGTTGGCTGTCCTGCGTCCTCATCAAAACCCGATGGAAACAAAAAGTGGTACACCTAAGGAGCTGAAAATCAGTCTGTCGGACGGGCTTGTAAGCACCAATCCCCTTCCGATCTTATTCGGCACCTTAAGTATACCACTACATAACGTATAGCTAGTATCCAGTTTTCATTTATTGTGGTGAGATTTTCTCATGATTGTCTGTCGGGAAATAGACAGTTCTAAGAGAGGGAGGGTGTGACTCATATAAACACAATTAACAAAATGAAATCAAAAATGTAGTGGGATTTGAGGAATCAAAACGACTTCCAGATGGATCGTTCTTGATTCCTTTTTCTTTACAAATCGGTTACGTTCGCAGTACTGAAATTAGTGTATAATTGTAATAGTAAAAATCACGCACAATAAAGAAATAATCGGGTTTGTGTAAAATGAAAGGAACATTATTATGAAAGCAAGAATACTGGTGATAGAAGATGAAATGGCAATCAATGATCTGCTTTGTATGAATCTGGAAGCTGCCGGCTATGAAACAGTAGGTTATCTGGATGGAAATGATGCAAGTGAAGGCGTCGTACAGGACCATGAATTTCAGTGCGCCCTTGTGGATATTATGCTTCCGGGAAAGGATGGTTATACCCTTTTACCGGAATTAAAAAAGTTTGGTATTCCGGTTATATTTCTTACGGCAAAGGCTGATGTTACAAGTAAAGTAAAAGGGTTAAAAGATTACATAGTAAAACCTTTTGAAATGCTGGAGGTAATGGTTCGTTTGGAAAAAGTATTAGATCGTTATGGAACGGCACCGAAACAGATTCAGATAGACGATGTCATAATTGATACCGTAAGTCACATAGTTACGAAAAATGGAGAAGAAATATATTTAAAACCTATGGAATATAACTGCCTTATGGTGTTCGTAAAAAACCCAAATAAAGCACTTACCAGAAGCCAGATCTTGCAGGAACTGTGGAAGGAGGAATTCTGCGGAGAAACAAGAACTGTGGATGCACACGTTGGACGCATCAGAAAAAAACTAAGCTGGCAGGATAAAATCAAAACCATTCCTAGAATTGGTTATCGACTTGAGGTGGATTTATGAAGCTATTTACAAAAATTTTTTTACAGGTAATCTGCGTGGTGCTTCTGCTGTCATCTGGAATTTTTTTCTATACAACTTACAGGTGGAAAAATCAGAGCATACAGAATATCAACAGTTATGAAAATAGCAGGTTTCAAACAAATATTTCTAAGTTTGAAAACATGCTAATGCGGATTAAAAGTAAAACACAGGACACTGATGATAAAATCCGGGAAAAAATGATTATTTATGCTTTTCGTCAGGTATTCCACGACAGCGCCGTTTTATATCAGGATGGAAAAGAACAATATAATGGGACAAAATATGAGTTTGATCTGCAAAATATCAGAAACCTAACAAAAAACAAACACGATGGATTCGAAAATGACATCTATTGTGATAAACCACTGATCAGCAAAACAAATGGCAACGTATTTTTGCTCTTTTATTTTTCCAGTTACAGTTCTACAGACATGAACTATCAGATTGTCACCTACAAAGATATTACCAGTGTACAAAAACAGAGTCAGACACTGTTTTATCAGGCAGGAGGGTTTACCCTGTTTCTGGTTCTGTTTGTTGGCTTTTTCCTGTTTTTGACTTTGCGGAAAATTATGGAACCGCTCACAAGGCTAAAAGAAGCGGCTGTTTCTGTAGCAAATGGAAATTATGAGATAAAAGTGCCATCAGAGGGAAAGACGGAACTGGCACAGGTTGGGAAAAGCTTTAATCTTATGACAGGTAAAGTGAGGGAGCAGATTGAAAAGCTTTCTTCCGTAAACCAGGCACAGAGACAGCTGCTTGGAAGTTTGGCCCATGAATTAAAGACACCGATGACTGCAATCATAGGATATGCAGATACACTTCTAACGGTACGCCTATCTCCCAAGAGGCAGGAGATAGCGCTTGATTATATTAGAAATGAATGCCGAAGGCTTTCCAGGCTTTCAGTGAAAATGCTGGAACTTACCGGATTATATGAAACAGGTGAAGCAGAATTTGTTCCAGTGGAAGTTCAGATGAATCAATTTCTGGAAGCTGTAAAAAAACTTGTTACTTACAGGCTTCAGGAGAAAAAAATTTGTCTTGAAATACATTGTAATCCAGAGGAGCTTAGAAAAACATTTGATCCGGACCTTATGATGAGTGCAGTGACAAATTTTATTGATAATGCAGTCAAGGCTTCCGATGAAAATTCAAAAATCGTACTGGAGGCAACCCAAAATCATTTATCCGTTCAGGATTATGGAAAGGGAATTCCAGAGGAAGATCTGAAAAGAGTAACAGAAGCTTTTTATATGGTCGATAAATCACGTTCCAGAGTAAAGGGAAGTGTTGGGCTTGGTCTTGCGCTATGCCAGAAAATTGCAGATATACATGGATTTCAGCTGGAAATTACAAGCCATCTGGGAAAAGGAACAATCGTATCTGTTTTATGGTAAATAATTGGAATTTACAGAACAGTTACAACTTGCGGAAGATTTGGTGCAATGAAAGATGCTATACTTGTGGACATAAACAGGAAGGAGAATTTATTCAACATGAGAAAAAACATAAATAAAATTGTAGGATTAACACTTTGTATAGGAATGCTCACAGGATGTGCCCAGACCCCGGAATCTTCCCTTGTAAAACCAAAAGGGAGCAAGGTAGAAAATGCTTATACAGAAACTGAAGGCGTAGATATGGTGAACGAGGACTCTTCTGAAAATACAAAGGATAAGAACACAGCGGTAAGAACAACTATTCGAGACCTGCTCAATGCTCCGGAAACCTATAAAAGTCAGACTACAGATGACAGTGCAAAACTTGTAGTGAACACGGATGCCACTGTAGAAATACCGGATGTAGAAAAGATATCCGCAATTTCTGTCACGCCTGCAGAAGTTACACAGGATCTTCTTGACCGTATTACAGATGCCTTTTTCTCAGAGGCAAAGCTGTATACATCGGATAGCTATTATACCCAGACAAAGGATGAAATCAAAAAAACGTTGGATGAACTAAAAGAAGATGTAGCAAACGGAAATCTGGATCCCTATAATTGGGGTACGGATGAAGATGGTAACCTTTACTATAATATTTATGATGATATTGAATACTGGGAAGAGCAGTATCAATCAGCCCCGGAGACGAAGACCCTGGCAGAAGGAAGACCTGTTGCAGGCTCCCAGGAGACAGAAAATGGTACTGCGGAAAATGAATTCTCCGGTGTTGCACAGATGCCGGATGGATCAGAATATTTTTACATGACATCTTCCTACGGATCCGATACCTTATCTGTCAAAATCAGAAAATTGGCAAAATCTGGCGGGGAAAAGCTGCCTGTGGACACGACCTGGTCTGATTATACTTCTTCCAGTGAAGGGGAAAAACCTACTGAGGAGTCCATTGGGATTTCATTAGATGAAGCAAAAAAAATGGTACAGGAAAAAGTAGATAAAATGGGGATTACAGATCTGCAGTTTTCAGACTGGAGTTATGCATTGTGCAATAATCTTGAAAAGGATAATAGTTTAAGTAATCTTGGAAGCGGATATGCGATTTATTACACACGTACTATAAACGGTGTTCCGATTACTCGGACAATGGCAGATGGCGGTGCTTTGGAAGATATGGACAGCACTATGGAAACCTGGTCTTATGAAAGTCTTTATTTCTTTGTCGATAAAGATGGAATTGAAAGCATGTATTATTCAAACCCTTATACCATAGGAGAGACAAAAACAGAAAATTTAAACCTTCTTCCATTTTCTGAGATTATGAAAACATATGAAAAAATGATGGTAGTGACCAATGCAGATAATATGGAATATGAAAAATCAAGAGTTTATGATGTTGACCGGATTGTTCTGGGCTATGCAAGAATTTATGAACCATCCACAGATCCGCATACAGGTCTTCTGGTTCCCGTTTGGGATTTCTTTGGAAGCAGAAAAGTGGAAGGTGACTATGATGGGAATAGTTACTCGGACATCACAGACTATCCAAACTGGAGCTTCCTTACCATTAACGCCGTGGATGGCAGTATTATAGACAGGGATCTGGGCTACTGATATGAAGCAGGTACTTGGAATTGTACATTACAATTTCTTTGGCTATTTTCGAAATCCAAAAGTCATTTTTACCTTCCTTCTGGAATTTGTACTTAGCTTTCTTCTCACTGGAAGAATCATGGTTGTTATGGAAAACTATGATACACCGGTACAGGCTGTAGAGCCATTTCTTTGGACCTTTGGGGATGGAACAGCAGTACTGCTCAGTTCTCTTCTGTTGCTTCTGCTGTTCTCAGACCTGCCAAAGATGACACCAGTTACTCCATATCAGTTAATTCGAACAACAAAGAAAAAATGGCTTTTGGGACAGTTTATTTATATTATTCTTGTGACTGCTCTTTATACAGTATTGATGCTGCTATTTACATCTGTACTGTGTATGAAGGACAGTTATCCGGGCAACCTGTGGAGCGAGACTGCTGCCATGCTCGGATATTCTGAACTGGGGAAAAACTTGCAGGTCCCCTCTACAGTAAGAGTCATGGAGAGTATCTCTCCGTATGGCTGTATGCTGCAGGTTTTTCTCCTGTTATTCTGCTATTCCCTGACACTTGGTTTTGTGATCCTTGTTGGAAATCTTTATAAAGGAAAAACAAAAGGCATGGTGTTTGGACTACTTTATAGTGTATTTGGATTTTTACTGGAACCCAGTGTGGTAGCCGCAATTTTGCATAAGGAAAAATATGAAATGTATCAGGTGAATGTACTGATCTGCTGGATCAGTCCTTTGAACCAGGCTGTATATGGAAAACATAACTTTGGCTATGATCCATTACTTCCGACCATCTGGCAGTCCTGTATGTTCTTCGCAGGTATTTTATTTGTTCTTATGGTTCTGGCACTTCGCAGGATGAAAAAATATCCCTTTGAATTTCTGGGAGAAAAAACATAATCAGAAAGGGAAATATCTATGCGGGTAGAAACAAAACGTATGCTTCTTGGCAGAAGTTTCCTGGCGGCATGGCTGATTGCCTGCTTTTCTATCGCAGCAGGTCAGACTTATCCAAGTTTGAAAAAAGCATTAACATGTGGAACTTTTATCAGCCTGCTGGATGGTTCATTGAAAAGTCAGATGGTATCTTTTGCCATCCCTGTAGCTGCGGTACTGCCGTGGAGTGATTCTTTTTTACAGGAGTATAAAAGTGGATTTTTAAAAGCTGCATTTCCCAGGACAAACCGCAGGCTATATGTGGAAGGAAAAGTCTTTTCTGTTATGACATCTGGATTTTTAGTCTGGATATTTGCTATAAGCACCATACTTCTTGTTAATTTTGTTATATTTTATCCTATGGAAGCAAAAGGCAGTTTCCCAAAGGAACAGTTTCTGGAGCTGCTTATGAAAGCTCTTAGGATGGGACTGGTCGGAAGTATTCTAAGCACTTTTGGTGGAATCTGTGGTACCTTATGGAATTCAGCTTATATGGCATATGGGATTCCTTTTGTCAGCTATTATTTTGGAATTATACTTCATGAACGCTATTTCAAAGACCAGATCTGGTTTTACCCAGTGGAATGGATTCTGGCAGATGGAAACTGGGGAACGGATAAAGCGGGATTGTGGTTATTTCTGCTATTATTTTTATTGGTGTTAATGGGAATTTTTGGAGGTGTTTTAAATGGAAAAGTGGAAGAAATCTGAATTTCAAAATACCTGTGTGAAAATAGAACACGTAACCAAAAGGTTCGGGGAAGATCTGGTATTAAAAGAAGTAAATCTTACCTTAAAGGTGGGACAGGTTTACGGCGTTGTAGGAAATAATGGCTCTGGCAAAACAGTACTTATGAAATGTATCTGCGGATTCCTTCCTGTTACCACAGGCACCATCCGTGTTTTCGGAAAAGAAATTGGTCGTGATGTAGATTTTCCAGAAAGCCTTGGTGTCATCATTGAGACGCCTGGCTTTCTTACCCAGTATACAGGTGTAAAGAACCTGGAAATACTGGCAGATATGAAAAGAATGATTTCAAAGGCAGATATCCGCCTGATCCTAAAAAAAGTAGGACTGGATCCGGATATGAAAAAGCCGGTTGGAAAGTACTCTCTTGGAATGCGGCAACGCCTTGGAATTGCACAGGCCATTATGGAAGATCCTCGCTTCCTGATTCTGGATGAACCATTTAACGGTCTGGATAAACACGGCGTGGCAGAGATCAGGGAACTTTTGCTTGATTTAAAGGCAGCTGGAAAAACCATTTTATTGGCAAGCCATAATGATGAGGATATCCGGATTTTATGTGATCACGTATATGAGATGGATGGCGGAGTTTTAAGAGAAAGGACAGCCTGAAAATGGGAAAAAAATTTGTGAAAACCATATTCGCAATATTAAGTTTCATGATGCTTCTGCCGACATCTGTTTTTGCAGAAGATGCAGGGAATATAGAAGCTGCTTTTGTGGGAGAGTCTGTTCTGGAAGCAGATCAGTCAGCTTCTTATAGTGATGCAGACAGTACATTGCCTTTTGAAGAGGAAAAAAACAATCCTACAGATGAGAAGATTCCGGAAACTGAGGAACAGACTCCTGAAAAAACGGATTCGGAAAATCAAAATTCTGACCTGGATGGATTTATATCAGGAGACGCTTCTGCTGAGGACGAAAAGAAGACAATCCATGTCATAATAGAAAATGGAAATACTGATACAGATAATGGAACACAGATTACAGATCCTGTTATAGATAGTGGGGATTATTCTGCTGGAGAGTATAGTGGAGGCGGTTCTTCTGCCAGCTCGTCTGGTGAGAAAATACTGCATAAACCGCAGGTTCTTTTAGAGGATAACAATCTTTCCGGACAAAATCTAAAAGCAGGCTCTGTCACAGAAATGTCACTGACATTTCGGAATAAAAGCCGTAGCCAGAATGTATTTGGTCTAAAGATTTCTATTTCTGCGGATACAAAGGGAATTGAATTTGAGAGAAACTCTTTTTATGTTCAGAGACTGACTCCAGGAGAAGCAATTACCCTGAAGCAAAAGGTCACTATAGCAGAGGACTGTACTCCAGGTCAGGCAACAGTTTCTTTTTCTCTGGATTACGAAGATTCAAAAGCGACGGGAGCGGCAGGTACAGAAACGCTATCCTTTCAGATCACTCAGTCGGCGCGTGCAAAACTGGAAGCTTCTGATATTCCTTCCGTTTTATATACCATGGATACGGTAGAAATTCCGGTGAAAGCAATGAATCTTGGAAGGGATAAGATATATAATGCAAGTGTCCGGCTGGAAGCAGACGGATTGAACCCAAAAGAGTCCGCTTTTTTAGGAACAGTAGAAGCTGGAACCGCAGTACAAGGAAGTCTCCGTGTATATGTAAAAGGAAAATCAGAAGAAGATGACGGTTCTTTTCCTGGCAGGATTACCGGAAAACTGATTCTTACTTATGAGGATGCAGCCGGCAATTCCTATGAGGAAAGTACAGAGTTTGAGTCTGAGATTAAAGAAGCTAAAATCCAGTCTTTAAAAATAGAGGATGACCAGGAAGAAACAAACAGCTGGTGGTATTCCGTTATTGCAGTTATTGCAGTACTGCTTGTTTCTGTGATTCTACTTCTTTTGGGCAAGCTTCATAAGAAAAACATACTCCTGGAAGAAACCAGAAAGGTGGATGCCCATTGAAAAAGAATAGAATAGACAGTTTTACCTGTTTTGTAGGTTTTCTTCTGATATTGGCATTATTTTTCTTTATAAAGCTTTTTTCAGGAATACAGGACGGGAAAAAACAATACTCGGCACTGGTTTCCCTTGGAGACCTTACTTATGATGATGATTTTTTGAAAAAGGCCAAAAAAATAGAAGGGATAAAAGAGATATGGCCCGTTGTGGAAATTCCAGTAACCATTAAGATTGAAGATTATACGGAAACAGCCACCTTTTTTGGAATAGATCTGAATGCGTTTGGAGAAAATCCAGAGCAGAATGATTTAGGAAATACACCGGTGTTGTTGCTTGGAAGTAAATCATTGCAAAACATGAAA
>ENA-ORSB01003347-ORSB01003347.1-human-gut-metagenome-genome-assembly--contig:-NODE-3347-length-11322-cov-2.429484_pt1 | contig 11322 bp, 10 predicted proteins | sample MGYA00242180_ERZ509144 | MGnify/ENA primary metagenome ERZ509144 (study PRJEB26280, sample SAMEA2338661) | human gut metagenome | biome: human gut; feature: human-associated habitat; material: faeces... | reverse complement strand
CTCCTTTTCTACGGGTAAATTGTACAAAATGTTTGCATTTACCACTAATTACTTTATTATATAATAATTTTCAATAAATTATCTGTGTAAATAAATATGATTCAGCCTAAAAAAGTTGCAATCGATAGAAATCCCTTTTCATAAACCAAATTCTAAAATTTTGATTATTTTTGCAAAATACATACATCATATATAAATTTTTAACCATGAAAATTCTTAAAATATCCACTATTACAGTGGCTGTTCTCGTCGCAGTGTTCATTATCATCGCTTGTATTTTTCCGCCGATCGCCAAAAACTACATCAATAAACATAGTAAAGAGTTGATCGGGCGTCAGATCAACATCAAAGGACTCTACATAAACATTTTCACCGGCTATGCCCGTATCACCGATTTCCAATTATTAGAAGCCAACGATCTGGATACTTTCGTTTCTTTCGATACCCTCAGTGTGGATATGTCTCTACATCGTCTGTTAGCGAATGAAGTCAGAATCAACCACATTAGTCTGACCAATCCCAGCGTAAAGGTACTTCAGCAAGGCAGTGAGTTCAATTTCGACGATCTTTTGGCCCTCGGGTCAACGGATACGTTATCCGCCGATAGTCCTGCTGCCCAGCCGGTGGCTTCTTCTACTCTACAATCGCCGGCCTCCGACAGCCTTTCTCCGGCCTCTCCGGCCACAACTTCGGCAAATCCCCTTGCCATTGCCCTCTATAATATCAGCATACAGGGAGGTCATATCCTTTACAAAGATTTAGAGCGTAATTCGGTTTGGCAAATGGAAAATTTCGGACTTCAGATTCCGGGGGTTTATTTCAGTGGTCAAAATACCGATGTCGGCATCGCATTGAATTTCAATGACGGTGGACATTTGCAAACGGCTATCCAATACAACATGGAAGCAGGCAATTATCTATTGGATATCGACCTGACCAATTTCTCAATCGCTCCTATCCAACCTTACCTGACAGATTTCACCCGGATCAGTACAATCGGCGGAATCCTGAATACTCACCTTAACATCGAAGGTAACGCCGAACATGTAACCGAATTAGTGGTTCGTGGCAATCTGGGTATAAACCACCTGTCACTTGCAGACGCCAGTCACAAAGAAGTCTTGGCTACCGATAGCATTTATATCGATATGGAAACGATCAACCCCGGAAAAGCTATTTTTCATTTTAACACGATCGCTGTCAACGGTATCAAAACCGGTTTCGAACTCCGTAAAGACGGAAATACCATGAGCGACCTGTTCCTAGAAACTCCCGAAGATACCGTCCGGGGGGCGGCAGAACAAACTCCAGCTGCCGGACTTCAAACTACAGCAACAGCCCCCGATTTCAAAGTCAGCACCTTCCGGATCAATAATTCGCTTTTCACCTTCAAAGATCAGACCTTGCGTCACCCCTTCACTTTCAGTCTGGAAAATATCAATCTGGTTGCCGACCAACTGAGTCTCACTCAAGAAAATAAGGCCAAAGTCAGCAGTACCCTCAAAAATGGAGGGACCATTATTTTCAACTACGAAGGGAAATTAGACGATCTCAGCAATACAGATATCTTACTCAGTATCAAGAATCTGGATTTAAAAACTTTCACTCCTTATAGCATGCAATATTTCGGTTATCCATTGCAAAAAGGGATCCTTTCTTTCAGCAGCGTGAACAATATCCGTAAGAGTATGCTGGACGGACGTAATAACCTGAATATAGCCAAATGTGAAGTCGGAAATAAACACAAAGATCCGAAACCCGATTATAACATCCCATTGAAAACAGCTTTATATCTGATCAAAGACAAAGACGATCTGATTCGAATGGATTTACCTGTAAAAGGAGACATCAACTCTCCTGAATTTTCTTACCGGAAAATCATTTTTAAGACCCTGACCAATTTATTGGTGAAAGTAGCCGTTTCTCCGGTTAACTTTCTGGCAAATTCCCTCGGTTTCTCTCCAGAAAAACTGAAAAATCTTCCATTCGAAGCAGTACAGAACGACTTTACTCCTGAACAATTGACTCAAATCAACCAATTAGCCGAAATTATAAAAGCCAAACCGGAGATGACCCTACTCCTGGAACAATTTGTCAATGTACAGCAAAGTAAGGCACAATTGGCCGATTTCTATGTAAAACGCAATTATTATCTACAGCAACACCCTGAGAAATCACAGACTCCCCTGTTACCGATCGACTACAGTAAAATAATGGAAATAGATACGAAAGACATTCAATTTCTCAATTATGTCGGAACCCAGGTCAGTGAGGACAAAAAAACGGCTTATTTGGATGACCAACTTCTTTCACTGGCCGACTCGACTCAACTGAACCAACTGACCCACCAATTAATGGACAGACGCAACCAAGTCCTGAAAGAATACCTGCTCCGTCAGGAAGTCCCGGAAAAATGTATTCGTATTTCGACCGCAACTGCAGAAAAACTCGTTGCTTATAAAGGTAAGAACCAATATACCATCGGTTTGGTATTCGCAGGTGACGAACCCGATCCGGAATTAATTGCGGAAGAAACCGAAAATTAAACAGTGACAAAAGTTTCAAGGGATACAAAAGTTTCAGAATTGCTCCAACCGTTGTAACTTTTGTACCCCTTGAAATTGCTGTAACTACTAAAATATCGTTTTTTATAAAGTTTATCATCCCTGCCAAGTATTTCGTTCATTAAACCTTCACTTCTATCAGCCGCCCCTACGGCCGTAACAAAACACCCGCAGGCCATCGGCTTTATACACTAAATTTATTGTCCCGATAAATTTATAATGAACGAATATGTAGCCCTATGGTCAACCGGATTTCCTGATCCGTATATTTGTTAGCCAAAGGCTGGGCAGTGATACCATTTTCATTGTAAAAACAAGTTTCGTTTTTAGAATAACGGCGGGTATAAGAAAGATCCCCGAAGAACAAGCCCACATTCAATCCAATCCCTCCGGCATAGGTGTATATTTTATTGAAAGAAGCAACATCGTGTTTATACGGACTTTGTTGAAGTCCGTATCCTCCCCTAAGACTCACCCGACTGTTCACCCGGACCTCCATTCCGGCCCGAAGATTATGGGTAGGACGATAAAGAGACCTGATCGCCCGATTAATCGGATCATAATCGACACTCCGGGATAAAGTTTTTATTTTATCCTTTTCCCAGTCATCCTCATAACTGCCGTAAATCCACTTCGCAGGACGCTTGTACTTCGCAGAGCTATAATCGACATATTCATAATCCACATCCAACATCACGTGTTGCCCCAACACAAGTCCCCAACAAAGAAACGCTCTCCAGGGAGTCCGTACATTAGCCAGATACCGATAAGGATCATAATAGGTTCCATAAGCCCTATTGGATATTTCATACTCCTGTTTATCCCGTCCGACGGAAGGATCGGTAGGCGTAGTAAAATAAGTATGAACAGAATTTTCAAGTGTATACTCCATCGTAAACCAGGTCGGCAAATGAATAGCGGCCCCCAATCGAATAGCCGGTACCGGACGATAGATAAGCCCTAGTTTCAAATTGATCCCCGTACTCTGGTACGACGGTATTGCCGGAATTCATAAAAATCCAGAAGTGAAGGAGCATTTTCTTCTGCAATCTCGGAATAAAGAATACGTTGTTTATCATAGGTCCACTGTATACCGAGTACCGCTCCGAGGTACAATTTATCTTTATAATTCGTTCCTCCGGCAATTGAAAACTCGCCTAGGTAACCTTTTTCCCGGATCTCCTGATATTGATCGACCCATTCGGTTGTTTCTCCATCAGTTTCCAAAATAGAATGGTAACTTTCATTTTCGTCCTGATATAACAAATAGGTATCATAAAAGGGACCGGTTGTAAAAATATTCAATTCATCCGGTTTGTATCCCTGACTTTGCCAAACATAGACATCCGTCAGGGAAGTCGGGGAATGATACACCTGCTGCCGGGTATTTTGAATATTGTTCGAAAGATCAGTATACGAAAAGCCCAGGTTAAAACCTTTCCAATCACTTTTTTCATCCTTCACGTACCCTGACAGTACCCCTCCTACCGTTCCGATCAGATAAGAAGTTTTCCTTGCAGTCAGCTCCCCGGATTCATTCCCGGAGAAATTCAATACCGAAGTATAGGTAACACTAGATTTACGGAAAACCCCGACAGCGGCAGGATTCAGATTCCAGGAAGAAATATCTCCTCCCAAAGCTCCGAAAGCACCGCCCATAGCAGCTGCCCGAGCCGATCCTGCATAAGACAAACAGGAATAATTCAATATTTCCGTCTCCGTCTGAGCATAAATCATCTCCACTCCCAACAGCAGTTGTAAAAACAGTATAATTCTTCTCATAAACCGGTCGAACTAATAAATATTGCGACAAATTAATATTTTCAGCCAGGAAATCATTGCATTTCTTAAAATATTTTCCGCGTTTTATCTAATTTTAAGAGTAAACTAAAAACCTTACCTCATGTAAACGTTTTAAGTTGCATTTTTATACCAAACGAATGGATATAATTGCAAATCGTCAATTTTATATGTAAAATCTGTTAAATCGTAAGTTAAAATCGATTTTTACTTCACCCTTTTAGGCTCTTTAGGTGTTTTATAAATATAAATTTAATATAAAATTGAAGGTTGATATGAAGTGTAGATTTTTATTAACAGTAGGGGTGATTTTATGGAGTACCTGGAGCGGTTTTGCAATTGAAAAAACGACGGTAAATCTGGATAATTTGGTCAAAACATTTGAACAAAATCCGGCAAACCCTCAAACGACCATGCAACTATTAAAAGAATTGAGTAAACAAGGGAAATCGGGACAAGATATACTGAATCGTTATTTCAAAACCCAAAGTGAAGCCGATTACTTCAAAGATTACAATTGGATGATCGTACGGGATTATGTGAACGACATCAATGCACCTCAGCTCAAATATGTTTTTGAAAATCAAGATAAATTCATCCAGCATTTTTCCAAAGACGATGTTTTTCAGAAATTGGACAATGTGTTGGTAAACCATTTGGAACAACTCTATCTCCAGAATAAGGCAGATTACGAAAACCAAATGAAGCGGATTAAAGAAACCGGATACGAGCACTACGATGTTGTATTGGATTATTTCAATATCAAAGAACTACGGTTATCCGGAAATGCCGAAGATTATTTTTACAAAGCCCGGAAGTTATTTCGCTATTTCCCGGAAAACCGGAAGATGATCAAAGAAATCACTGCCGGAGCTCTGGAAATCATGAATGATGTTTCCCGCCTGAAAGTGATCCAATTATGGGCAGGAAAAACTGTCGAATCGAAGTCCGACTTCGACGCGATTTACAATTATGTCAAAATCTCCCAAAAATGCGGGTTCAACGACATTGCAAAAAAATATGCCAACATCGCCAATAACCTGGCTAACCAATCTCAAAATCAATTAATGAAACAACAGGCCAGTGAATTGATCAGGATGTTGAATTAAGATTCTGGCAATACAATTACAACGGTGCCAACAGTTTAAACGGGAACAAGGGTTTAAAACAGAGTGGCATCGTTTTTTAGTTTCTATAGTTACAACGGTTAGACTTGACTTCTGAAATCTTTGTAACAGTGGAGATTTAATTGTTTGAAACGTACGTTTAAATCCGTTTTATATCCTCTAGTCTTTCTTTGCGGAAGCTCTCCGGTCCAGGTGATTGTCCAAAGCATTTATTTCATACTTCGTGCTCTTTTTCCTAAAAATTTCCTCAATAATTATTAGCTTTGGAGATCTAACAATAAATAACATGAAGAATCTATTTTCCACCCTTATCCTGAGCCTTTTGGCCCTCGGCTGTACCCAACAACAGCCTGAGTCCCTGCGTTTAGCGACTTTCAATATCCGTTACGATAATTCGGGAGACGGTCCCAATAGCTGGCCACACCGCAAAGACAGTATATGTGCTTTTATCCACAGGGTCGATCCCGATATCATCGACATGCAGGAAGTCTTGCATCACCAGCTGGAAGTCTTGAAAACCGGCTTACCCGAATATACAGTTGTCGGAGTCGGCCGGGAAGATGGAAAAACAGCCGGAGAATATGCACCGATCTTCTTTAAACAAGCGAAATATACCCTATTGGACCAGAATACTTTCTGGCTTTGTGAAAAACCGGACAGTGTCGGAATGGTCGGTTGGGATGCCGCTTTGACCCGGATTGCAACCTGGGTAAAATTACAAGATAAGAAGACAGGACAAATCCTTATGGTAGTAAACACACATTTCGATCACATAGGTACCGAAGCCCGCCGGAACAGTGCCCTGCTGATTATCGAAAAAATTAAAGAAATCGTTGGGACTTCTCCCGCTATTCTCACCGGAGATTTTAATGTATCGGAAGACTGGGATGCCTATAAAACAATTACCAACAACGAATTTATTCTGAAAGATGCCCACAAAGTAGCCGGAAAACGGACAGGAGTGGATTTCACTTACCATAATTTCGGTAAAATACCGGCCGAAAAATGTGAAAAAATCGATTTTATCTTCGTTACCCCACAAATCCGGGTAATCAGTTCGTACATCCCTTTCTCACAACTCAACGACACCCTATTCTTATCCGACCATAACCCCGAAATCGTCGAATTGGAGATAAAATAGAGTTGCTGAGTTACTGAGTTGCTGAGTTGAAAGAGTTGGGTCTTCCCCTTTAACTTACTCTACAACTCAGTAACTCTATTAACTCTGCAACTCTACAACTCAATAACTCAGCAACTCTTTTCAACTCTTCTCCTCCAGCCCCTTTATCATTGTTTTAAACAACGGATCTTCTTCGCTCCAACCACACGATTTTATCGTTCGGCGAATTGCCTGAAGTCCTTGTTTACATTGTGCAGGAGTTCCCTTTCCGATAAGCATTCCATTTAATTGTAAAGTTGCATTAAAACGTTCATCAGGTATCAATTTCGAAAAATTACGCCTATACATTTTCAAAGCCTTTGCCAGATCATTGTCCACATAAGCACGGGTAAAGCCGATGATATCCAATAAATAATCCATCCTTTCCACACCCGATTTTTCAACAATCGAACGATATTCCTCTAAAGTTGCCGGATCTTCAGGACGATTTTTAAAAATCATATCATTACAATGATTTCCAATCAGAGGCAACAGATCTCCCCATATTTTAGCATTCACCTCCTCTTTTCCTACGTTAGCCTCGAAATCGCTTTTATGTTTAAGCAAATACAGATACTCCGGAGATTTCATCTCCCGGACAAAACGCTTTACCAACGGCCAGGTAGTAGCCGAAGATTTCGACCGGTCATCCAGAGTTTCCCAATATTCATGCAACACTTTTTGCATATCGTCTTTCATATAAGCATCCGAAAGCAATCCGATATATTCTATCATAAATTGCGGATTCCGTTCGCCTTGCCGGTAGCGGTGATTGAAAGCGAATAACGAATTTTCTCCACTCCCCAGCTGCACCTGTTTCAAAAACTCCCCGGCAGTCATGCCTCCTACCATTTTGTGTCTGACTTCGCCTGCTGCATCCAGAATAAAGAAAGTCGGATATACTTCCACTCCATATTTCCCGGCCAGTTCCTTCCCCTCTTCCTGCTCCATATCTTGCTTATAATTGACAAAACGGGTATTCATATACTCCCCGATATCTTTCCGGCTAAATACCTCCTTCAACATCTTCTTACAAGGTCCGCACCAACTGGTATAACAATCTATAAAAACCAGTTTATTCTCTTCCCGGGCTTTCTGAAATACCGCTTTGATCCCGGTTTCCTCAAAAACAACCTGACTCTGTACCGGTAAGGCCCCCAACAACAACACCGCAATCACACTTAATACACTTATTTTCATAACATTAAAATTCATTCTGATATTCAGTGACTACTTCTGAAAGATAGTCGAGTACCTCTCCTCCCCTTAAATCCCGGCGGATAATATATCCTTCCGGATCGACCACAAACGAATCGGGCAATCCTCTCAGATTATAAGCATCTACCAAAGGACTTTTTTTCATTCCTTTCAAATCGGTCAGACAAAGCCATCCGATCTCCTCTCTCTTCATATCCCGAATCCATTGTTCACGTTCGGTATCCATCATCATCGTAATGAAAACAATATTCCGGTCCTTCAGTTGCTCATAAGCTTTCCGGATATGCGGAATTTCTTTTTTACACCAACCACACCAGGAAGCACTGAATTCTACGAATAAATATTTCCCTTTAAAATCAGCCAGCGTATAAGTTTTCCCCAAAGTATCGAATACCTGAAAATCGGGAAATACTTTCCCGGCAGTCAATAAGCGGTCATTCTCGGCAAACTGTTTCATCTGAGCGACATAGTAGGAATTACGGAAGGAAGAATCGAAACGTTCCACGATACGCTCCACCCGATCACCGGACATCGGGGAAGAATACTGACTGGCTAAATACGCTACCACCTCACTATGCGAAGCTTCCGGTTCTTTCTCAAATACACGGTCGATCAAAACCTGATATAGCGAGTCCCGCACCACACTCATCGAACGCACTTTTACCATATCCGCTTTGTAAAATGCCAGTTGAATAGAATCGGTCAGCACAGTTGCCTGCTTGTATTCGGGCAAACTTTTCAGGAACTGCTCACAAGCGATCAACTGTTCATTCAAAGGAGCATTCTCCACCTTTAAACTCCCCTTCATATCTTCCCGTTCACTATATACTTTCATTATAGTCGGTTGCAGAAATAACCTGACCATAGGCATAAAATTTGGCTGATATTCCGGTTTAACATCAAAAAACAGCATACCCAATTGGGGATCGTCCAACTTCCCTTTCAACTTATATTTTCCTTCCCGGATTTCACAACTGTCCAAGAGTAAATTCGAAGGAGGACAAGTGTACAACCTGACCCAGCCTTCGGGTAAACCTTTAATTTCACCCATAATCGTGATTATTCCGGGCTCACGATTTTCACAACCTGTTCCCCCCAATCCCAGGATCAGACTGAACAAGAGTATCCATTGATTCATTTTCATCATTCCGGTTACTATCGATTTCACAAAATTCGGACTTACTTATAATTCTCGCGGATCACTTGTATCGTTTCCTCCCCTCGGGTATTTTTCGAAACGATACGTCCGTCCCGGTCCAGAATAATCAGGCAAGGAATACCCCCCACATAATAATCATAGGCCATACCTCCTTTTTTCCACGACATGACATCCGACAAACATTTCCAGGGATGGTTTTCTTTCCTGACATCTTTTACCCAATCTTCCCTTTTCTTATCCAGATACACGGAAACAATCTCAAAATCCTTTCCCTGCATTTCTTTGTAAACTGCTTCGATATAAGGGATCTCCACCTTACACCAATGACACCAGGAAGCCGTAAAATCAAGCAAAATCATCTTCCCTTTGAAATCCGACAAACGATATTTTTTTCCATTTACATCCTCAAGCGTAAATTCAGGTGCTATCTGTCCCACAGCCATAACCCTTTCCCGCCGAATCCGTTCCTGCATCCTTTCCAGATAGACAGACCATTCTATATCCGGAGCCAAACGCTGCAAAGCGTTTTCCAACTCATCGACAGACAGGAATGAAAAATAACTATGAAGCGTATATACCATTGCTGTACTCTTCGGAGCAAAATCCAAGGCAAACAACTGATCCAAACAGGGCTTTACCATTCCGTCAAACTCGGTACACTTGATTTTATAGGCAACGGAATCTTCGGTACGTGACAAACTGTCCCGCTGCCATTGGATCTTTTTCAGATGCCGGAATACCTCTGCAGAATTGATTCTTTCCCATTCTGCCTGTGCCCGGCTACCGGTAATCTCTGCATTCTCCAATTTTTTTTCCACCTCGGCTTTCACCCGAATCGGAGTATTTGCATTTTCGGCAAGCAAACGGAAAGAGTAAGTACCCCGCTTGTCGCATGCAGCATTGTCTATCGCCAGAAATGTCAGCTGTGTCGGATGTTCGATGGAAGAACGATAAGTGAAATGTCCATTTTTCACCTCAACTGTATCAACATCATAATCATCCAATGTCTCTGTCATAACACAGAAAAAGCCGTCCCATACCCTTTCACCTCTCCCTCTACAACACATTCTTTTGCTTTGGGTGAAGTGCATGAAAAGCAGGCAGCAATAAAAATTGCTGCCCCATATATACAATTTTTCATTCGTCTGCTTATTTGAACAATTTGTTAATATACTCGATCATGGGTTCCCGGCGTAAATCCCTGGCCATGATTTTTCCTTCCGGATCAATCAGATAAATCATCGGAATCCCTTTCACATGGTAATTTTGGGCCACCGGACCACTATAGGCTTTCAAATCGGACACTACCGGCCAAGGCAGGTTATACTCTTTCACATCTTTCTCCCATTTTTCCCGATCCTCATCCATATTAACCGTAAACATTACAAAATTCTTGCCTTTGGTATTTTCGTAAACGGTCTTCAGATAGGGAATCTCCAGCTTACACCAGCCGCACCAGGAAGCACTGAATTCTATCAATACGTATTTTCCCCGGAAATCCGACAATTTATACACCTTCCCGTCAATATCCGATAACGTAAAATCGTATGCCGGCTGTCCGGGCTGCACTTTCTTCTCCTTTTCCCAATTGTCCCGGCACTCAGCCACAAATACATTGGAATTCAGGGAAGCATCGAATCCGGCCAATGCCTTACCCATTTTATCCAAATCCTCCGCAAAATACTCCCATACGTAATGGGGAGCCACCTGACTGGTCGCATAACCGGGCAAAGAAACGATATAATCGAACAACTTGTTATAAGCCTCCTGATAAAGGGGTGTCAATGAATCATATCTGGCGCGGTCGTCTTTAAAGGCTTTGCTCCGTTCATACCTGATCCGACCGAAATTCCGGAACACTTCTGCTCCGTTTTTCTCTATCCTCTGATATTCGTCATTTGTTTTACTGCCGGTGATTTCCACTTGTTTCAGATTATTATAGTCCCCTTTAACCTGTACCTGACTGTTATCCAAGAACATTCCGAAAGACCCCTGCAATTCTCCATCTTCCTTCACCACTACAAAAGCCACCCAATGCGGATCGGTAACTTTTCCCTTGAACACGGCCTTTCCGTCCTTCAACTGAATGGTATCCGTATACCAGGTCGTCGGATGCGGGATACGCTCACTTACATAAATCTGTTCGTTTTTTGCATTTTTCAAATCAATAGTCACTTCATAACCGTCCGGTTTGGAAGTACAGGAACAGATATAAAAAACTGTTACAATCAAAAATAAAAGATTTTTCATCTCTACGCTTATAAAATAATTAATAGGTATCCCACTGATAACCGA
>ENA-ORSB01003342-ORSB01003342.1-human-gut-metagenome-genome-assembly--contig:-NODE-3342-length-11339-cov-2.434686_pt1 | contig 11339 bp, 10 predicted proteins | sample MGYA00242180_ERZ509144 | MGnify/ENA primary metagenome ERZ509144 (study PRJEB26280, sample SAMEA2338661) | human gut metagenome | biome: human gut; feature: human-associated habitat; material: faeces... | reverse complement strand
CTCTGTGTGTCCAAAGTGCTGGAAAATCTGTCCGTTTTCATATGTTACATCCTGCACCGCCGGATCATGTGAAATATCCTTAAAGTGCTGCATAACCGCATCCTGAATCCGAATTTCACGTAATGACGTGCCTAACTGCTTTGCTAACTGAACCGCATTGTCATAAGTTCGGTTTGTTGTTCCAAAACATGGCATTGTGACACAGACAATTCCTTCTCTTTCTAAATTTAACGTATCAAAAGCACGGACTGTCACAAGCAGCGCAAGGGTCGAATCCAAACCGCCGGACAACCCGATTACGGCATGTTTGCAGCCGGTGTGGCGCAGACGTTTGGCAAGCCCATACGACTGAATTGCCAGAATTTCTTCGCATCGTTCTTCTCTGTGAATACGGGTCGAAGGAACAAATGGTGTCTTTTCAAAACTTCTTGTAAGTTTTGTTTCTTCCGGCACATTTGAATCAAACCAGATTGTCGTAAAATTGTCTTTTTTCTGCCCTTTCGTAAAGGTCGTCATACGCCGTCTTTCATTGTGAAGACGTCCCAAATCAATTTCCGTAATTAAATCCTTTTCCCCGGCAAATGGTTTGCTCTCTTTCAAAACAACACCATTTTCCACAATCAGATTATGACCGGCAAACACCATATCCATCGTGGATTCTCCCTCACCGGCATCCGCATATAAATACGCCGAAAGCGTACGTGCTGACTGGTTTTTCACAAGTTCTCTGCGGTATCCCGCCTTGCCGGTCAGCTCATCGCTCGCCGACAAATTCAAGATAATATGCGCTCCCGCCATAGCAAGTTCACCGGATGGCGGTATTGGTGTCCACAAATCCTCACATAATTCAATCCCAAAGGAAAAACGATGGTATTTTTTGTGCGTGAATATCAGATTGGCACCAAACGGAACGCTCTCCCCCTCTTTCCAGAGATGCTCTCCGTTTTCTGCCGGTGCTTCTACAAACTGACGTGCTTCATAAAATTCACTATAGTTTGGCAGATAGCTTTTTGGCACAAACCCAAGAATTTTACCGCCATAAATAACCGCTGCCACATTATAAAGTTTTCCGTTATGGTCAAGCGGAAGTCCGACTACACTGACGATTTCGTACGATTTCGTCTCCTCGCAGTATGCAGCCAAAGCATCTTTTGCGCCTTCTACTAAAGTGTCATGCAAAAATAAGTCACCGCACGTGTATCCGGTCAGAGAAAATTCCGGAAAACAAACGAGAGAGACTTTTTCGCCTGCCATTTTTTTCACTTTTTCAACCATTTGATTTTTATTATATTCGCAGTCTGCCACACGCAAATCCGGTGTCGTAACCGCTACTTTTAAAAATCCGTTTTTCATCGTTTTTTCCTCATTTCTTTTTCCACATATAGAAAAGGGCAGCGACCAATCGCTGCCCAACTCTTTCGTAAATACCCGAAATGCCGGCTTCTGATTTTTGACTCCTAGCTATCGGCTAGGTGGGCAACCGCATGCAGCCATCTTTCTTCCGTTGCTATGTCACCATAGTACCTTGCGGCAGTGACGGCCCGACATCCAACTACAGATATAAGAATCCCGTTTAAAGTATTGTAGGTTCAAAAATTCAGAAGGTATCGAACACTCCAGGAGATGTTCGTTTCTTGATACTATTAGTATACTGAAAACAGCGAAATATATCAAGAAATATTTTCAGAAGTTTCTGGAAATTCTATCGTAAAAATAGTTCCATTTTTTTTATCGCTTCGAACAAAAATATGCCCGCCGTGACGGCTCACAATATTCTTTGCCACAACAAGTCCAAGTCCGGAGCCTTCTTTTTCACCGTGGCTGCTTGCGCGGTAAAATTTTTCAAAAACATTTTCCCATTCACTCTCCGGGATAACAATCCCAAAATCGCGCACCGTTGTCACAATCAGTCCTTCTTCTTTTGCAACATGCATGGTAATCTCTGTTCCCTCGTCCGAATATTTTACGGCGTTTTGCAAAAGAACGGTAAACAACTGGCGGACTCTGTCGTAATCTCCCTTCATTAGGGAACATTCGTCGTCATAGGTAACACTGCCCGTCAATTTTTTCTCCTGCATAAGAATACGCATTCCACGCATCGCATCCTGTGCCACGGCAATCACATTTAACACTTCGACATTTAATTCGTAATCCGGATTTTGCATCCGCGACAAAATCAAAAGATCAGACACCAGATGTTCCATACCGTTACACTCGCTCTGAATCCTCTGCAAATATTCTTTCTGCTTGGTTTCATCCGTTACATAACCAGCCACCAGCGTGTCAGCATAACCTTTCATAACAGCAATCGGTGTGCGGAGTTCATGCGATACATTCGAGAAGAAATCCCGGCGGCTCTGCTCTAAGTCCTCGCGAAATTCTTCCGCTTCCACCAACTTATCCGAAAGGGTATCCATACTCTCTGCCAGCGCCCCCAGTTCATCTTTCCGACGGATTCCGGTTTTATGAGCATAATTTCCGGCAGCCAGCACAAGAGCAGCCTCTTTAATCCGGATAATCGGACGGACGAGCTGTCTGGAGAAGAAAAAGGATAATAAAAGCGCCAAAAACGCTCCTACCATAATGCAAATCAGCATGTATTTTTCGTACTGAATCACGGTATTTTCCTGCATTTCCATCGGTCCCGATACGACAACTGCTCCCGACACGTCACCACTCTTATCACGGACCGGCACTGCCAAATGAAGCATAACCGTCTGGTAAATTTCATCGTAATCGCTGTAACTTTTCTTTTTCCCCCGAAATGCCGTTTTGATAATATTCTCTGTTTCCTTCGGAATATCCAGTCCATCCATCTGCACATTGGTATATGTGTCGGATAATTTATGTTTACTCGATTCATCTGCCACAATCCAGATGTCGACATTCTGCATCTTTCCAAAATCTTCCATCGCGCGCAGATAATCCATAAATTCATCCGCTTCACTGTCTTTTACCGCCTGGCTTGTCCGGGTGACAACTCCATCTGCCAAATCCCCTAACTGCTGTTTATACGCCCCCACAATGTTAGTGCGGTTAAAACGTGTAAACATAAGTCCAATCAATATGGTAAAAAACAAAAGAACAGCACCAAATGCAACAAATACACGCCAAAATATTTTCTTCATAGCGGCTCCTTATACAGTAAGTTCAAACTTATATCCTAAGCCCCAAATCGTCTTAATCTCCCAATTCGGATGTGGTACCTTATCTAATTTCGCACGCAGTCTTTTGATGTGGGAATCCACGGTACGGCTGTCACCAAAATAATCCTGCCCCCACAAACTGTCCAACAGGTTATCCCTGGTAAATACCTTGCTTGGATTTCCGGCAAGAATCCACATAGTCTCTACTTCTTTTTTCGTCATCGGAAGTTTTTCCGCTCCTACATAAACGGTGTAAGTCTCAATATTTATCGTCAAATCACTGATGTTTAAAACTTTCTTTTCTTCTGTCGATTCCGAACGTCCCATACGGCGCAGCACCGCGCGGACACGTGCCATAACCTCATCTCCATTAAAAGGTTTGACAATGTAATCATCGGCTCCGATATCCAGTCCCATCACACGGTCGTAATCGTCTCCTTTTGCTGTAACAAGGATAATCGGCACATCCGACTGCTCGCGGATTTTTTCACAAACTTTGTAACCATCCATGCCCGGCATCATAACGTCAAGCAGTACAACTGCCGGATTGGCTTTCTTAAACAGGTCAAGCGCCTCAAATCCGTCCTTTGCCACAACCGGCTCAAAACCTTCTTTTGCTACATAAGTACCTAAAACCTCTCGAATATCTTCATTATCATCTACAATTAAAATTCTCTGCATGGTCTTTCTCCTTTCCCATCTCTTCCTATTGTTTTTTTTCATCATAACAGTTTCAAAAACCAATTTCAAGACCCCTTCACAAAGTGACAAGTTTGTGCCACAAGCACATACTATAGTTACAGTACAAAGTAAATATGCAATGGAAAGGAGCCTTTTCATGAAGAAAAAGTTTACCTCTCTTTTGGTATTTGTACTTCTAATCAGTATGGTTTTACCGGCCGGCACTTCTTTCGCCGCAGGAAAAAAGCCAAAGCTGAACATGAAAAAATTAAATATGACTGTTGGAAGCACCTTTTCGCTTCGCGTTTATAACGCAAAAAAGAAGCATAAGATTACTTTCACTTCCTCAAAACCTTCGATTGCAACAGTAAAAACCGAAACACAAAATGCCAGATATGCCAGTGTATCTGCCCTTGCCATTGGTTCTTCGGTCATTACCGTTACTGTAAAAAAAGGAAAAAAAGTAGTCCGCAACCTCAAATGCCGGGTTCGTGTTTCACCAAATGCAGTAAGTATTAAATTTATGAAAAATCAGGTTTCTGTTCCTCTCTCCCAGAGAACAAGACTTGAAACCATTATTAAACCAAATACTTCTGCCGAAAGACCGGTGTTTGAAAGTTCCGATGAAAGTATTGCCATTGTAAATTCCCGCGGCGTAGTAATGGGAGTTTCTCCCGGTACGGTAACAATCACTGCCACCTTACTTTCACGTAATTTAACGGCATCATGCGTCGTAACCGTACTTCCGGACAGTACGACTTCAAGTACAAAGCCAAAAAAGTACTACGAAAAAAAGAAGCTGCAGAGCATCGCCTATCAATCGGCTGACACTCTGTAGCTTCTTTTTTATCTTTACTTTTTACTGCTGCGCATGAATAACTTTCTTTGGACATTTTTCCGCACATTTTCCACAGCCCTGACACTTTGTGCCATCAATTACGGCAATATTGTCTTCCAATGTTACGGCACCAAATTCACACTGTCTCACGCAAAGTCCACAACCGATACAGCCGGACTGGCAGACTTCCATAACTGCTTTACCTTTATCCTTCGAACTACACTGTACCGCATAAGCAGAAGAATACGGAATCAAATCAATCACATGATTTGGGCAAGTTGCTACACACTGACCGCAGGCGACACATTTGTCACGGTCTACTTTAGCAACTCCATTCTGAATGGATAATGCATCAAACTGACAGACTTCCACACAGGAGCCGAGACCAAGACAGCCATATGAACATGCCTTTTCACCACGTCCCGGTACCATCGCCGCACGGCGGCAGTCCATCTCACCAACATAGTGATATTTATTTGCTGCCACATCACAAGTTCCGGCACATTTTACAAATGCCACCTGTCTTTCTGAACTTCCGGCTTCCACACCAAGAATTTCTGCAATCTTGCCGGCTACCGGTGCTCCACCGACCGGACAACCATTTACCGGTGCATCCCCGGCTACAATCGCCTCTGCCAAACCATCACAACCCGGATAACCACAGCCGCCACAGTTGTTTCCCGGCAGACACTCACGTACTTTTTCAACTCTTTCATCGGTCTCTACGGCAAATACCTTACCTGCTACCCCAAGAAGAATACCAATCAGGATACCAAGCACCGCAAGGAGAACTACTGAGAAAATAAATACTGTCATTTCAAGTTCCTCCTTTCCTAAAAGCTAACGCCGCCGAAACCGCAGAAAGCAATCGCCATCAAACCTGCCGTTACCAGCACAATCGGTGTTCCTTTCAATACGCTCGGAATGTTACAATTTTCAAGTTTCTCACGAATACCGGCCATCAGTACAATCGCAAGGAGGAAACCAAGTGATGCACCAATACCGTTTACGGTACTAGCCAGTACTCCATAGTTGTTCTGTACGCTGAGCAGTGCCACACCAAGTACCGCACAGTTTGTCGTAATCAGCGGAAGGTATACACCAAGTGACTGATACAGAGCCGGCATCATTTTTTTCAATACCATCTCAACGAACTGAACCAAAGCTGCAATTACCAAAATAAAGACGATAGTATTTAAATATACCAAATCATTTGGCAAAAGCAGGAAGTTATACAATAAACTGGTAATAAAGGAGGCAATCGTAATTACGAATACAACTGCACCGCCCATACCGGCAGCGGTTTCCACTTTCTTGGATACACCAAGGAATGCACACAGTCCCAAAAACTGGCTCAAAACAACATTGTTGATAAACGCAGTGCCGACTGCGATCATAAGTAATTCTCTCATAACGTCTCCCCTCCTTTACAGGAACTTGCACAGGAGGCACATTCTCCTGTGCAGCCGCTGCCGATCTTTGTCTCTTTACCTTTTTCCTGCATTTTACGTTTCACGCGGTTCTGGGCTGCTGTCAGAAGGGACAGGACCAGAAAAGCTCCCGGTGCAAGGATAAAAATCGTGATCGGCTGATAGAAAGAAGGCATCACCTGCACACCGAAAATGGTTCCGGCTCCGATCAGCTCACGCACGATACCGATACTGGCAAGACCGATGGTAAATCCAAGTCCCATACCGACGCCGTCAAAGAAAGACGGGATGACCGGATTGAAAGAAGCATAAGCTTCCGCTCTTCCAAGGATGATACAGTTTACTACGATCAGAGGGATATAAATACCAAGACTCTGATACAGAGACGGTACATACGCCTGAAGCAAAAACTGTACGATCGTTACGAAAGATGCCACAACCACGATAAAGGCCGGCATACGCACGCCGTTCGGAATGACTTTACGAAGTGCTGAGATCATCAGGTTTGACATGGCAAGGATCACCGTTGTCGTAAGTCCCATGCCAAGTCCGTTCATCGCTGAGGTGGTTACTGCCAGCGTCGGACACATACCAAGCATCAACACAAAGGTCGGGTTTTCTTTGATGATACCGTTATATAAACGTTCTCCTGCTTTGCTCATTGTAAGATACCTCCTTCCTTAAGGCTTTCATAAAAACGAAGTCCCGCATTGACACCGTTTGTCACCGCTTTGGAAGTAAAGGTTGCTCCGCTGATCGCATCAATCTCGTTTTCCGCGGAAGCACCGTTTTTTGTAACCACGAACTGATCTACGATTTTTCCTGCGAACTGTCCTTTGAATTCTTCGTCTTTTGCACGCATGCCAAGTCCGGCTGTCTCACTTAAGGAAAGCATCTCCACGCCTGTCACCGTTCCGTCCATACTGACACCCATGGAGAAATTGATGTCACCGCCGTATCCTTCATGCGAAGTAATGTTCATAACCACACCTGTCACTGCTCCGTCCTTTTCTGCCAGATAAAAATCTTCCAGAGTGTCAGCTGTGCCAAATCCGGCCTGATCCAAGACATCGGCTGCCTCTGTGAGCAGTTCTTCTTTGTTATCCGGCTCCGTCAGATCCTGTGCATCCGGAAATACAGCAAGATAAGCTTCTTTCTGTGCTTTTTCCTCTGCCTGTGCGATCGGCTGTTTTGTAATGCTGTAGACAGCTCCGAGCAGTAAACCGGAAACCAGTGTGATCGCCATCAGTACCAGTGCTTCTTTTATAATCTTATTCATGCTTTTTTCCTCCTTTCCCAAATGCTGTCGGAGGTGTTACTTTTTCAATCAAAGGCACCAGAAGGTTTGAAAGGATGATCGCATAAGATACGCCCTCCGATGCACTTCCTAGGAAACGGAAAACCCCGGTGAACATACCGATGATGCATCCATACACGATCTGACCGTTTTTGGTGATCGGTGAGGTTACATAATCCGTTGCCATAAAAAATGTACCAAGCATCAGTCCGCCCGCACACAGCTGTGCTGCCAGAAAATGCAGATCAAATCCATGTCCGCCAAATAAAATGGCAAAAACAGAGAAAGAAAGCAGGCAGGACAATGGTATCCTCAGATCGATCACTTTAAATACCAGAAGGATCACCGCACCGATTAGGATCGCCAGTGTGGAAGTCTCACCGATCGTTCCGGCTGTTTTTCCGAGAAACAGGTTTAAAACATTCACGCTCTCGCCGGCTTTCATGGCTGCAAGCGGCGTTGCCCCGGATACTGCATCGTATGTAAAGTCCGTCATTTTTCCGGCAAAAGAGATCAGAAGAAAACATCTTGCTGCAAGAGCCGGATTCATAAAGTTCTGTCCAAGTCCTCCGAAAAGCTGTTTTACAAACAGAATTGCAAAAACAGATCCAAGTACCGGAAGATACCATGGTGCAGAAGCCGGAAGGTTCAGTGCCAGCAGAAGTCCTGTCACCGCTGCACTGTAGTCACCGATTGTCACTTTCTTGTGCATCCCTTTTTCATAAACATACTCTGTGAGCACGCTGGCTGCCACAGATAAAATAATTACCTTTAATGCGTTGATTCCAAAATTTACGACACCAAATGCGGCTGCCGGAAGCAGTGCAATCAGAACAAGACGCATCAGATCGCTGCTTTTCATTTTGTCCCGGATGTGCGGATTTGATGATATGTTCCACATTTCACTCATTTTCCATTCCCCCTCTGTGCAACTTTTTTTCGATCCGCAAGCACCATCTTACGCATAGATTTGATGTATTGAGTCAGAGGCCGTTTCGCCGGGCAGATATAACTGCAGCATCCACATTCGCAGCACTCCATACCATTTGCCTTCTCAAAAGATTCTTTGTCATGTCTTTTCGCATAATCAGCCAGTTTTGCCGGAATGATCCGGCCCGGACAGACGGACACACAGCGTCCGCAGTTGATACACGCTGTCTCTTCGCAGGCTGCGACCTCGTCTTTTGTCATGCACAGGATCGCAGAAGACGTCTTGACTACCGGAACATCCAGAGAGATCAGCGGGATTCCCATCATCGGACCTCCGGCGATGATTTTCTCCGGTTCGGAAGTAAAACCTCCCGCCTCTTCGATCAGTTCCCGGAAGTTCGTACCGGTGCGGACACGCAGGTTCTGCGGTTCTTTGATCGCATTTCCGGTGATCGTCATCACTTTTTTCATGACCGGTCTGCCAAAATGTACCGCCTCATAGATTGCATGGATCGTGTCACAGTTGTTGACTACACATCCTACATCTGCCGGAAGCATGGAAGAATTGATCTGTCTTCCTGTGACTGCAAAAATAAGCTGTCGCTCTGCTCCCTGCGGATACTTGGTTTTTAATTCTACAACTTCAATATCCGGTATCCCCTTTGCTGCTTCCCGCAGTTTTGCTGCCGCATCTTTTTTATTGTCTTCAACTGCCAGTACGCCTTTTGCCCTTCCGTCAAAAATCTTCATTGCCGCCTGAAGACCGCCCACGATTTTTTCCGGTTCCTCCATCATCCTGCGGTAATCTGATGTCAGATAAGGCTCACACTCCGCACAGTTGACAATGATGTGATCGATCGCAGATGGATCTTTCGGCATGTATTTGACATGTGTCGGGAATCCGGCTCCTCCCATACCGACAATGCCGGCATCTTTGATAATCTGACGGATTTCCTCCTTTGTCAACTGGGTGTAATCCCTGTCTGCGCCAAGTCCTTCAACCGGCTGATATTCCCCATCATTTGCAATTACAACGCAGGTTGCTTTTGCTCCCGATGACAAAAGTCTTGGCTCTACGGCTTTGACCTCACCGGATACAGAACTTACAATGTTGGCGGAAATAAAACCACTTGCTTCGCCAATAATCTGTCCCATCTTCACTGTATCACCAACAGCTACGACAGGTGTTGCCGGGGCTCCAATATGCTGGCTCATAGGAAATACAAGTTCCTCCTTCGCATCCATTTCACGAATTGGAGAATCCATGCTGAGTTCCTTGCCCTCATAAGGATGTGCTCCCCCTTTAAAGGTTGACTGTCCCAATGAAACTTCCTCCTTTACCGAGTTTTTGATACATATTTATCATTATAGCACATTCGACAAAAATGACAAGTTATCGTCTCAATTTTCAAAGTTTGTACACATTTTTTCCTTTTTTTTCCGTTTGAATATGTAAAAACAGCGCCACCCCGGATAGACCGGACCAACGCCGTTTCATTAACTCATTCGATTTCCCGGAAACATCTGTCTTTCTGCATGAAGATGGCTGTATTTTTCCTTTGTCGCCATCCCCCCGCGGATATGCCGTTCGGATTTATTTACATCAAGTATTTTCCTTGCTTTTGCAGCAAGGGAAGGATTAATCCTAAGTAACCGCTCCGTTACATCTTTATGTACCGTACTCTTGCTCACGCCAAACTGGCCTGCCGCCTGCCGTACGGTTGCCTTATTCTTTACAATATATTCAGCAATCGCCACCGCACGCTCTTCAATCGGTGTTTTTTGAATATGATATCCTTTCAAAAAAATCCCCCTGATTTGGTGTTTGTATAATCTATGCACCAAAGAGGGGGATTATTCGTCTATTTAGAGCAAGGCGTTCCTATACATAAATCTGCCATTCAGAATCTCCCTGATTATAGGAAGAAATGGCCTCAATCACCTGAAAATAATGCTCTTTTGCTTTCCAATATTTACTATACAAAAGCGGAACACCTTCGCTTCGCCAGGAGTGGTCATCACTTGGTCCCCACCAGATAATACCTGTGATTTTTGCACCACTGTCCTTTTCTGTCATCAGAAGCATCATCAAATTATACCATTTTGCGATCTGATTTGCCTGTGATGTTTCACTTTGCACTTTATCTGTCAAATCCATTTCTGTTAACTGGATTTCAAAACCTGCTGCCTTAAACTTATCAATTGCATTTGTACCAATGGATTCTATATCCGGGTATCCCATATCCAGATGTGTCTGCATACCGACACCGTCACAAATAACTTCTCCCGTCGGATTTACCTCATCTTTCGTGTTAAAATATTGAACCATGGTAACAATTTTATCCGCCACCTGATAAGTATTATAATCATTGTACATCAGGCTCACCTTATCCGTCAGACCAAAGTCCTCCAAAATGGAATGTCCAATCGCAAATGCTTCTTTGATGTAAACCGGTGTATAAATTCCACTGTGTTTTTTCTCACTGTATTCATAGTCCGGATAATACACTTCATCCCAATAACTCTTTTCTCCACCATCGTTATTGTGTGTGTACTCATTTGCCATGTCCCAGTTGTCAATCACTTCGCGTCCGATATAAACGCCATCACTGTTTTTATAGGAATAAATATGCGTCATAACATTGCGCACCAGATACTCCAGTCGTCCATCCATAACTTCTTTCGAGACATATGCACCATTCTTGCTGAAATTTTCTTTGAAAAACCACTGTGGTGTCTGTTTATGCCAGACAAATACGTGAAAACGCATTTTCATTCCATTCTGATAAGCAACATTTATATACTTATCAATGGAATCCATATCAATAACCGGATATTTGCTGTCTTTATACTTATAGGTGAATTTCGCCGTATCGACATATCCTTCCGGGTTTGTATCTGAAAATGCAGGAAATATATTCGCAGAAAATTTTAGAAATGACAAGAATTTTATAAATAAAACGAGTGTTATCTATAATTTTATTGATGCAGAAGAAATTTTAAGAAAGTCTCAAGAA
>ENA-ORSB01003337-ORSB01003337.1-human-gut-metagenome-genome-assembly--contig:-NODE-3337-length-11359-cov-3.402247_pt1 | contig 11359 bp, 7 predicted proteins | sample MGYA00242180_ERZ509144 | MGnify/ENA primary metagenome ERZ509144 (study PRJEB26280, sample SAMEA2338661) | human gut metagenome | biome: human gut; feature: human-associated habitat; material: faeces... | reverse complement strand
TTTTAAATAGTAGTGGAATTTACTTTTTCACTGGAATTTAATTTTTCAATTCAGCTTTATTCTGCGGTTTTCATTTTACTGCCTTTATTCAGAATTCCATTAAAGCGGCTCATGAATGTGATTGTTGTGATTGTGGCTGCAACAATATCACTGATCGGTTCGGCAAGAAAGACTGCAAAAACCTTATCCTGAATAAAGAGTGGCAGGATAAAGATCAGCGGAATCAGCAAGATCAGTTTTCTTAAGCAGGCGAGCAGCAGACTGACCTTTGCCTGTCCCAATGCCATGAAACTTTGCTGACATGAAACCTGGAATCCGAGGGAGAAAATACCCGCCATATAGATTCTCAGCGCCCATGCGGTATAAGTGATCAGATCCGTATTGTTGGAAAAGATTCCTGCAAACAGCTTAGGAAACAGCAGCATGATCAGCCAGAAACAGCTGGTGAAAATCGTACAAACCTTAAATTGTGTAAAGAAGGCTTTTTTTACTCGCTCTTTATTGCCGGCACCGAAGTTATAACTCATGATCGGCTGACCGCCCTGGCAGATTCCCTGCAGTGGCAACGTGGCAAGCTGGCTGACACTTGTAATGATCGTCATGGCTCCGACAGCAAGGTCCCCACCATATCTTGACAGACTGGAAGTAAAGCTGATGGAGAGAATACTTTCTGTAGAAAGCATGACAAAAGTGGAAATACCAAGTGCAAGGCATGGTAAGATAACATCCTTTTGTAATCTGAAATTTTCTTTTCTAAGATGAAGGATCGTCTTCTTCCCGGATAAGAAGCGAAGAATCCAAATCGCACCGACAGCCTGACTTAAAACAGTGGCAAGTGCGGCACCTCTTACACCAAGATTGAATACGAAGATAAAAATCGGATCAAGAATGATATTGATCACAGCTCCGATCACAGTAGTCATCATACTGATCTTGGCAAATCCCTGTGTTGTAATAAATGGATTCATTCCCATCACGATTAAGACAAAGATACTTCCAAGAATATAGATTCTTGCGTATGCTACTCCGTATGGCAGTGTCTTCTCGCTGGCTCCAAAAAGTGTCAACAGCTGTGGTGCAAATGTAAAGAAGACTACAGTAAGTATGACAGCCATAAGGATGAGAAGCGCAAAACAGTTTCCAAGGATTTTTTCAGCTGTTTTATTATCTTTCTTTCCCATAGATATCGCAGCACGCGGAGCACCACCGGAACCTGCAAGCATAGCAAAAGCGTTGATCAGCATAAGGATCGGTGTAAATAATCCAACGCCGGTTAATGCCGCGGCTCCAACACCGGAAATGTGTCCGATATAGATTCGATCTACAATGTTATATAGAAGATTGATGATCTGGGCGACAACCGCAGGAATTGCAAGCTGTGCCAGAAGGCGCGGAATCTTTTCAGTCTCCATCGCCTGAGAAGTTGATTTGCTATTCATATCTGTTTTCTCCTAAATAGATTTAAAGTCAAAGAAGATTATACATCTCATGTAATGGAAAAATCAATATTTTACCATATATGCATTACATGCTGCATTGCAAGACTTACGACTGTAATACCAACCCAGCAGGAAGCACCGAGAAGGATTGGTTTTCCACCAGATTTGACTAGCTTCACAACATTGCTGTTCAGACCGATTGCAGCCATAGCCATGATAATGAAGAACTTAGACAGTTCTTTCAGCGGAGCAAATACATCTGCGCTTACACCAAGGCTCATGCATACAGTTGTAATGACAGCCGCAATGATAAAGTACAGGATGAACATCGGAAATGCTCTTTTTAAGCTGAACTTACCAGATGTTTTTCCGTCTTTTGCGGCTGATTTCGCACGGACCAGTGAGAGTACAAGTGTAATCGGAATGATTGCAAGCGTACGTGTCAGTTTAACTGTGACAGCAGTATTGAGTGTCTCACTTCCAAGATTCCACATGCTGTCCCAGGTAGAGGCGGCAGCAGTTACGGATGAAGTATCATTGATCGCAGTTCCGGCAAAGACACCGAAAGCATTTCCGCTTGTTGTGTCGAAGCCGAGTGCATTTCCAAGCACCGGGAAAAGTACAGCAGCGATAACATTGAAGAAAAAGATAACAGAAATCGCCTGTGCGACTTCTGTGTCATCGGCGTCAATGACAGGCGCTGTAGCAGCAATCGCAGAACCACCGCAGATGGAAGAACCGACACCAACAAGGATAGATGTGTTGGAAGGAACATTCAGCACCTTGCGGAGCAGCCATGCAATGATCAAAGAGGTAGAAATTGTACTGACGATAATAGGAAGAGACTGCTTTCCTGTCTGTAAGATAACTCCGAGATTCATACCGAATCCAAGCAGAACAACAGCAGTCTGTAAAATAATTTTAGATGTCCATTTAATTCCTGATTCGGCTGTTCCTTTTTCAGTCCAAAAGCAGGTGATCATCATTCCGGCGAGAATCGCAATGACAGGTCCGCCGATTACCGGGAATGCTTTTCCAATCAGCCAGGATGGAATCGCAATCAGAAAGCAGACCAGAATTCCTTTGAAATTTTTTTGAATAAAATTCATGATAGTTTCCTCTCTTAAGTTTTTTGTTACTGTCGGCGCTATGGGCGTCAGCAACCGTATTTTTATGAAACAATTATAGATTATAACACTGCTAAACAGAAAAAATAAAGACTTTACAAAATTTTTAGAAAAGAATTAGCACTCAACTCTTTACAGTGCTAACAATACGTGCTATATTCCTAATAGAACACAGGAAAAGAAAATTTGTGGTTCAAAGGAGGGAAAGACCATGAATATCAATAAATTTACACAGAATTCATTACAGGCAGTTCAGAACTGTGAGAAGATTGCTGCGGATAACGGGAATCAGGAACTGGCGCAGGAGCATTTGCTGTATGCGCTGCTGACACAGGATGACAGTCTGATTTTAAAATTATTTGAGAAGATGAACATTCAGGGCCAGCTCTTTATTAACAGTATCGAGCAGGCAATCGGCAAGAGACCAAAGGTACAGGGAGGTCAGGCTTATGTCGGTCAGGACTTGAATAATGTGCTGATCCATGCAGAAGATGAAGCAAAGCAGATGGGAGATGAGTATGTCTCTGTTGAGCATCTGTTTCTTGCAATGCTGAAGTATGCAAGCCGTGAGTTGAAGCAGATTTTCCGTGAATATGGCATCAGCAGAGAGGGTTTCCTCCATGCGCTGTCAACAGTAAGAGGAAATCAGAGAGTTACTTCTGACAATCCGGAAGCAACTTATGATACATTGAATAAATACGGCCAGGATCTTGTTGAGAAAGCAAGAGATCAGAAACTGGATCCGGTCATCGGACGTGATGAAGAGATCCGTAATGTGATTCGTATCCTGTCCCGTAAGACAAAGAATAACCCGGTGCTGATCGGTGAACCTGGTGTAGGTAAAACTGCGGTTGTAGAAGGACTTGCACAGCGAATCGTCAGCGGAGATGTACCGGAAGGCCTGAAAGATAAGACAATCTTTTCGCTGGATATGGGAGCACTGGTAGCAGGAGCGAAGTATCGTGGTGAATTCGAGGAGCGTCTGAAAGCCGTTCTGGAAGAAGTGAAGAACAGTGACGGAAAGATCATTCTTTTTATCGATGAGCTTCATACGATCGTCGGAGCCGGTAAAACAGACGGTGCAATGGATGCGGGAAATATGTTAAAGCCTATGCTTGCCAGAGGTGAACTGCATTGTATCGGTGCAACAACACTGGATGAGTATCGTCAGTATATTGAGAAGGATGCTGCATTGGAGCGTCGTTTCCAGCCGGTTCTGGTAGATGAGCCAACCGTTGAGGATGCAATCTCTATCCTGAGAGGACTGAAAGAAAGATACGAAGTCTTCCATGGAGTTAAGATCACAGATAGTGCGCTTGTTGCGGCAGTTACACTTTCGAACAGATATATTTCTGATCGTTTCCTGCCGGATAAAGCAATCGACCTTGTTGACGAGGCGTGTGCATTGATCAAGACAGAACTTGATTCTATGCCGACAGAGCTTGATGAGCTTCGCCGTCGTGTGATGCAGATGGAGATTGAAGAGTCTGCACTTAAGAAAGAGGAAGATCGCTTAAGTAAAGAGCGTCTGGAACATTTGCAGGAAGAACTGGCAGAACTGAAAGCACAGTATGCAAGTAAGAAAGTACAGTGGGAGAATGAGAAGAATTCTGTAGAGCATGTACAGAAGATCCGTGAGCAGATCGAGCAGGTGAACAAGGAGATTCAGAAAGCTCAGAGAGAGTACGATCTGAATAAGGCAGCAGAGCTCCAGTATGGACGTCTTCCACAGTTGCAGAAACAACTGGAAGAGGAAGAAGCGAAGGTAAAAGCAAAAGATCTTTCACTTGTGCATGAATCTGTTACAGACGATGAGATCGCAAAGATCGTTTCCAGATGGACAGGTATTCCGGTTGCAAAACTGAACGAGAGTGAGAGAAATAAGACACTTCACCTTGCAGATGAATTGCATAAACGTGTCATTGGACAGGATGAAGGAGTAGAACTTGTGACAGAGGCAATCATCCGTTCCAAAGCAGGTATCAAAGATCCGACAAAACCGATCGGTTCCTTCCTGTTCCTTGGACCTACAGGTGTAGGTAAGACAGAACTTGCAAAGGCACTTGCCCAGAGCCTGTTTGATGATGAGAACAACATGGTTCGTATCGATATGAGTGAGTACATGGAGAAATATTCCGTGTCTAGACTGATCGGAGCTCCTCCGGGATATGTCGGATACGATGAAGGCGGACAGCTGACAGAAGCAGTCAGAAGAAAACCATATTCTGTTGTACTTTTCGATGAGATCGAGAAAGCACATCCGGATGTCTTCAACGTATTGCTGCAGGTACTGGATGATGGACGAATCACAGATTCCCAAGGACGTACAGTTGACTTCAAGAATACAATCTTGATCATGACTTCCAACATTGGTGCAAACTATCTGCTGGAAGGAATTAAGGACGATGGTTCGATCGATGAACAGAGTCAGGAGATGGTAATGGGTGATCTGAAAGCACATTTCAGACCGGAATTCTTGAACCGTCTGGATGAGATTATCATGTTCAAACCATTGACAAAGACAAATGTACGTTCCATCATTGACCTTCTGGTTGCTGATGTGAACCGCCGTCTGGAAGAACGTGAACTGAGTGTTGAGCTGACAGATGCAGCGAAAGACTTTGTTGTGGAAGGTGGATATGAGCCGATGTACGGTGCAAGACCACTGAAACGTTACTTGCAGAAGAATGTAGAGACATTAGCTGCAAAACTGATCCTTGCAGGAGATGTGGGACGTGGAGACACGATCTTGATCGATGTGAAGGACGGTAAACTGACAGCAGGTGTGAAGAAATAAAATATGATACCAGGGTCAAAAGGTCTGAAACCACCGGTGCTTGCACAAAGGTGGTGTAATGGCCTTGGGACCCGCCCCAATATGAGCATAAAAGTGGAGCGTAAGCTTCACGATATGCGAATAGTGGGTAGGATTGCGAGAGCATGAAAGGCGAAGCAATCCGTGTATTATAGGGGGCAAAATACTTTTTGCCCCCAACATCAAAATATCAGTACAGTAACGATATAATATGTAGGGCTGTGAAAAATGAAAATTTTCTGGAAATTTTTAGAAAATTGGATTTTTCACAGCCTTTTTTTCGTTCACCGAAGTAATTGATACAAGAGCAGACTCTATGTTAAAATAAGAAACTGACAGAATGTATATGCATATAACAAGAATTAATACTAAGAAAGAACTCAGGCGGAATCCAAGAAAGGAGGCTCCCATGGCGCGCATTATTTTCCACATCGACGTCAATTCAGCATTTTTAAGCTGGACGGCGGTTGAACAATTGAAAAATGGATCAAAAGTGGATCTGCGGGAGATTCCGGCGATTATTGGCGGAGATCAGAGCTCGCGTCATGGGATCGTCCTTGCAAAATCATCACTTGCCAAATCCTATGGGATTCAGACGGGTGAACCTGTAGTAAATGCATTTCGAAAATGTCCGAATCTTGTGACAGCACCGCCGAATCATAAGATGTATCGAGAAAAGAGCCGGATGCTGATGGATTTCCTGCGGACATATACAAAGAAGATCGAGCAGGTCAGTGTCGATGAATGTTATATGGATTTTACAGAGCTTGTCGGGCGATATCCAACACCGGTGGACGGTGCAATGGAGATTAAAGAAGAAGTGAAGAAGCGTTTTGGATTCACGGTGAATATTGGAATCTCCAGTAATAAGTTACTAGCGAAGATGGCTTCGGATTTTCAAAAACCGGATCAGATCCATACATTATTTCCGGAAGAGGTTCCGCAGAAAATGTGGCCGCTTCCGATTGGAGAACTCTTTATGGCAGGGCGTTCAAGTGTGGAGGTTTTCAAGAAACTTGAAATCAATACAATTGGAGATCTTGCTCATGCGGATGTAAATGTAATTACGCTGCATTTAAAAAGTCATGGACGGATGCTCTGGAATTTTGCAAATGGAATTGGAGACGATAAGGTACAGTATGAACCGGAAGAGGCAAAGGGAGTAGGAAATTCAACGACTCTGTCAGAGGATGCAACGACTTATGAAGAAGCGAGAGATGTATTTCGTGAGCTTGCACAGAGCGTGGGAAGCAGGCTGAAGAAGGCAGGCAAGAAAGCCGGGATGGTGAGCATGGAGGTACGCTACTATGATTTCAGAAATATGTCGCATCAGGTGCAGCTTCAAAAGCCAACGAATGATCCGGTTATCTTATGTGAGACAGCATGTAATTTGTTCCGTGAAAGCTGGAGTGGAGAACCTGTCCGTCTGCTCGGAATCCGAACGTCAAAGTTAGTAGAAGAGAGTGCACCGGAGCAGCTGACAATTTTTGATATTGAATTTCCAAAAGAACCGGATGAGAAACATAAGAAATTAAATGCCGCATTGGAACAGCTGAACAATCGTTATGGAAAGGGTGCGGTTGTGAAAGGTACATTTTATAAACCGGACGGAAAGAAGAAAAAAGATGGAATTTAGAAGAGATAGAAAGAGGAACGTGCATTGAAAGAAAAAAATTATAATCTGGAATTAATTCGAATGATTTCCTTTATATTTGTTATTGTGATTCATGTATCGAATTATTATTGCAGAGCCTATGGCGATATTACGATTGGGGAGTACAGTTTTTCACTGCTATTAAATCTGCTGGCAAGGATAAGTGTACCATGTTTTTTCATGATTACAGGAGCACTTCTGCTTGGAAGACAGGAATCACTTCATAAACATGCAAAAAGAATCTTTCGTTTTTTAATTGTTCTGCTTGTGTGGAGTGTAATATATATGATCTGGAATGCAGTTTATATGAAGGATCCTTATCAAATCAAAGATTTATTATATAAGCCGGTAGAACAGCATCTGTGGTATCTGTATGCAATGATTCCGATCTATCTGGTACTTCCTTTTTTCCAGGTTATGTGTAAAGGGATGAACCTTCGGATGGAACGCGCATTTCTTGTGGTGATTACGGCGGCTGTTTTGTTCAATTATATTTCCACATTTTTTGATGAAAAGATGTATTATTCCGTCCCAATGGTGGGGGACAGAATCTATTCTTATTATGTATTTATCGGATATTATATATATAAATATCGTAAGCATGTGATGAAGGGGAAAATGATTCCGGCAGGTATTTTTGTAGTATGCATGGCATTAAATTATGGGCTGACTTATGCGGTAACCTTGCAGGATGGAGAACATTATGAACGTCTGCTGGAATATGGTAATCCACTGCTTGCGCTGGCAGCAGCGATGGCATTTCTTATGTTAGTAAGATTGAAAAAGAGCGAATTCAATCCGTCCGAACAGGCAAAGAAGTGGATTGACAGATTTTGTGGATGTTCCTTTGGAATCTATTTGATCCATATCATGTTTCTTGATGTTTATAAGAGAAATATTAAGCCAGAGACATTTTCAGCCTGGATCATGATTCCGGTAGTGAGTGTGGGACTTGTGTTATTGTCATTTGGATGTGTCTGGCTGATTCGAAAGACGAAAACAGGACGAAAGATTATGTAGGTTTTTTTGCATATGTGGTGAGATTATGTTATTCTATAAAGGTTAAGACAATCGTTATTTGCCTGAAAGTCAATGATGCAATACACCAGTTCAGAACAGGAGGGATAGATCATGAAATTAGATAAATTATTAGAACGCCTGGACTACACAGTAGTACAGGGAAGTGATTCTACGGAAGTAACAACACTGATCAATGATTCAAGAAAAGTGGAAGAAGGATCTGTTTTCGTGTGTATCAGCGGAGCAGTATCTGATGGACATAAATATGCAGCGGATGTTGCGGCGAAAGGTGCGGCAGCTGTTGTTGTAGAGAAAGATGTCGAAGTGCCGGAAAATGTGACTGTAATTAAGGTAGAGGATACTCGTTATGCACTGGCTCTGATGTCAGCGGCTTACTTTGGATATCCGGCAGATAAGATGAAAGTCATCGGTATTACAGGAACAAAAGGAAAGACAACAACAACTTACATGATCAAGTCTATTCTTGAAGAGACAGGACACAAGGTTGGATTGATCGGTACAATCGAGGCAATTATCGGAGACAAGAAGATCCCGTCATGTAATACAACACCGGAGTCTTATACAATCCATAAATATTTTGCAGAGATGGTAGAAGCTGGCTGTGACTGTGTTGTTATGGAAGTTTCATCACAGGGACTGATGCTTCACAGAACAGCGGGAATTCCATTTGAGATCGGTATTTTCACAAATCTTGGAAGAGATCATATCGGTCCGAATGAGCATAAGGATTTTGATGATTACAAGAGATGCAAAGGGCTTTTGTTCAAACAGTGTAAGCTCGGAATCGCCAATGTGGATGACAAGTATTTCAAAGATGTATTTAAAGGGTCTACATGTAAGATTGAGACATTTGGATTTTCACCGGAGGCAGATCTTCGCGCAGAGAATGTAGAACTGGTATCCAGACCAGGATATCTTGGTGTTGCATACCATGTTGCAGGAGTGATGGACTTTGATGTGGAAATTGATGTTCCAGGCAAGTTCAGTGTTTACAATTCACTGACTGCAATCTCAGTCTGCCGCCATTTCCAGGTGCCGGTTGAGATGATCAAAGATGCACTTAAGAAGGCAAAGGTAAAAGGACGTATCGAGATGATCAAGGTGTCTGATGATTTTACACTGATGATCGATTATGCGCACAATGCGATGAGTCTTGAAAGTCTTTTGACAACATTAAAAGAATATAAACCAAAACGTCTGGTGTGCCTCTTTGGATGTGGAGGAAACCGTTCCAAGTTGCGCCGTTATGAAATGGGCGAGGTATCCGGAAAACTGGCGGATTTGACTATTATTACTTCAGATAATCCAAGAAATGAAGAGCCACAGGCAATTATCGATGATATCAAAATCGGAATCGGATAGACAGATGGAAAATACGTGGAAATCATTGACCGTAAAGAAGCAATTGCTTATGCGATTCACAATGGACAGCCAGGTGATGTTATTGTACTTGCCGGTAAAGGTCATGAGGACTATCAGGAAATTAAAGGAAAGAAATATCCAATGGATGAGCGTGTGCTGATCGCAGATATCCTTGCCGGAAAATAAAACATGACCTATGCAGATATTATTGTAGATATTTCCCATGAAAAGCTGGACAAAAGCTTTCAGTATCTGGTTCCCCAGCAGTTGGAGGAACAGATTCAGGTGGGAATGGTGGTGCAGATTCCTTTCGGCCGGGGGAACCATGTACGAAAGGGATATGTGGTGGGGCTTTCCAGCAAGCTTAAAGTAGACGGAAGCTGTATCAAATCCATTGTAAGCATTGAGAATGACCAGGAGACCATTGAATCCCGTCTGATTGCTCTTGCGGGATGGATGAAGGAGCATTACGGTTCCACCATGATCCAGGCGCTAAAAACCGTACTTCCCATTCAGAAAAAGGTGAAAGCCCAGGAAAAACGGTGGATAACCCTTTCCATTTCCAGGGAAGAGGGGGAAAAGCTTCTGGAAGAGCTAAAGAAAACCCGGTTCAAGGCAAGGATCCGTCTCCTTGAGGCATTGCTTGGGGAAAACGGAGGCAGAATCGAAGCATCCCTGGCACTGAAGGAACTTGGAACTACCGTTTCAGTTCTGAAGTATTTTACGGAAAACAAGGTTGTCACTGTGGAATCTGACCAGATTTACCGAAATGCGGTTTACGACGCTGAGAAGATTCCTCACCTGGCACCGGATACCTTAAGTGATCCGCAGAAAAAGGCAGTAGAACAGATTCTTGCAGAGTGGCAAAAGCCAGCACCCCGCCCGGTTCTGCTTCACGGTGTTACCGGAAGCGGCAAGACTCAGGTCTATATGGAACTGATTGCCCGGATCACAGAAGAAGGCAAACAGGCTATTGTACTGATTCCGGAGATAGCCCTTACTTATCAGACTGTGAGACGTTTTTACGGGCGATTTGGTGATAAGGTATCTGTGATCAATTCCAGGCTTTCCCAGGGGGAGCGCTACGACCAGTTCAAAAGAGCAAAGCAGGGGGAACTCCAGGTAATGGTAGGTCCCCGTTCTGCACTTTTTACCCCCTTTGGGAACTTAGGGCTGATCATTATTGACGAGGAACATGAATCCTCCTATAAAAGTGAGAACAGTCCCAGGTATCATGCACGGGAAACTGCCATATACAGGGCGAAAATGGAAGGGGCAAATGTGATACTTGGTTCTGCCACTCCATCGATGGAAGCTTATTACCGCGCCGGCACAGGGGAATATGCCCTGGTGAAGCTGGAGGCCAGATATGAAGAGCGGCCTCTTCCCCAGGTATCAATTGTGGATATGCGGGAACAATTAAAAAAAGGCAACCGCTCCGCTCTTAGCATGGAGCTGAAAGGAGCCCTTGGCCAGTGCCTTGCAAAAGGAGAACAGGCCATGCTGTTTCTCAACCGCCGGGGTTATGCAGGCTTTGTGTCCTGCCGTTCCTGCGGCCATGTGATGAAATGTCCCCACTGCGACGTGTCCTTAAGTGAGCATAATGGAAGAAAGCTGATTTGTCATTACTGCGGCTATGAGACCGCTAAGCCGGACAGATGTCCGGTCTGTTCCTCCCCTTATATAGGAGGATTCAAAGCAGGAACCCAGCAGATCCAGCAGGTGGTGGAAAAAGAATTTCCAGAGGCGAGAGTCCTTCGCATGGATTATGACACCACACGGGCCAAGGGCAGTTATGAGGAAATCCTGGAAGCTTTTTCCCAGCACAGGGCAGACATCCTCATTGGAACCCAGATGATCGTCAAGGGACATGATTTTCCAGATGTGACTTTAGTCGGCGTGATCGCGGCGGATCTTTCCC
>ENA-ORSB01003334-ORSB01003334.1-human-gut-metagenome-genome-assembly--contig:-NODE-3334-length-11372-cov-2.658213_pt1 | contig 11372 bp, 10 predicted proteins | sample MGYA00242180_ERZ509144 | MGnify/ENA primary metagenome ERZ509144 (study PRJEB26280, sample SAMEA2338661) | human gut metagenome | biome: human gut; feature: human-associated habitat; material: faeces... | reverse complement strand
GAAATAATGGGGTCTATTCCACCTCGCGGGTGCGAATGGGCGCACTGACCCCTTGTCACGAATCTACCTAAATCGTCGATTCGACAGACAATGACGTAAACAGGCAAGAATATAAATTTTTCGATTAGATTATAAGGTTTTAGGAGGATGAGTATATGGCAATAGACAAAAAAACATTATCAGAGGCCGACATCCGAACTAAATATATTACTCCTGCAATCGAACAGTCCGGTTGGGATAAAATGTCTCAAATGCGAGAGGAGTATTCCATTACCGCCGGGCGCATCATTGCTCGTGGGCAGGTTTGCAAACGGGAAAAGCCGTTAAAGGCAGACTATGTTCTTTTTTACAAGCCCAATAAACCAATTGCCATTGTTGAAGCAAAGGATAACAACCATTCTATGTCTGACGGTATGCAGCAGGCATTGAACTACGCGCAGATGATGAATGTACCTTTTGTTTTTTCGTCGAATGGAGATGGATTTGTTTTCCATAATCGCTACGTACAAGAGGGCGAACGGGAAACAGTTCTTCCGCTCGATGGGTTTCCATCACCTGAAACTCTTTGGGAAATGTATGTAGAACAGAACTGCATTGGCCCTGCGCAGAGCAAAATTATAGATGAGCCATATTATGTAGATAATCCGAATAAGCAACCTCGGTATTATCAGATCAATGCGATCAACAGGACTGTAGAGGCAATTGCAGCTGGTCAGGATCGAGTCCTGTTGGTGATGGCTACCGGTACAGGTAAAACGTATACAGCATTTCAAATTATCTGGCGTTTGTGGAATGCGGGAATTAAGAAAAGAATCTTGTTTCTTGCAGACCGTACTGCTTTGATTTCACAAACCTTCACAAATGATTTTGCACCCTTTAAGGATAAAATGACCTGGGTAACAAAGCAGAACTTTGATACGGCCCACGAAATTTATCTTGGATTGTATCAGGGATTAACCGGTGAAGACGAAGACGCCAACAGCTTGTTTAAGCAGTTCAGCCCCTCGTTCTTCGATTTGATTGTGGTGGATGAGTGTCATCGTGGCAGTGCAAAAGCCGATAGTCAGTGGCGCGAGGTTTTGGAATACTTCTCTGCTGCAACGCAGATTGGTCTTACTGCAACGCCAAAAGAAACCAAGGAAGTTTCAAATATTGACTACTTTGGAGATCCTGTCTACACCTACACCCTGAAACAAGGTATCAACGATGGCTACCTCGCTCCGTATCGTGTTATCCGTGTGTTCTTTGACAAGGATGTAGAAGGATTCGTTCCTTACACCGGCCAGACAGATGACAACGGCGAAGTGATTGATGACCGGATTTACAATGCACTGGATTTTGATAGAAAGATCGTTCTTGAACAGCGTACCAAGTTGGTTGCAAAGACAGTGTCCGATTACCTGAAAAAGCATAATTGCCGCATGGACAAAACCATATTCTTCTGCGTCGATCAGGAACACGCGGACAGAATGCGCCGGGCGTTGGTGAATGAAAACTCCGACATGATGGCAGTTGATGAACGCTATGTTATGAGAATTACGTCCAATGATGAAGCAGGTGTCGATCAGCTTGATAATTTCCGTAATGTAGAGAGTCAGTATCCTGTGCTTGTTACAACATCCAAGTTACTATCTACCGGTGTCGATGTTCAGACGATTAAATTCATCGTTTTGGATTCTAATATCCGTTCCATGACTGAGTTCAAGCAGATTATCGGTCGTGGTACTCGTGTGCGTGAGGATCTTGGCAAACTTTACTTCACAATTTTTGACTTCCGTGATGTTACCCGCTTGTTCTATGATCCTGATTTCGATGGCCCGTGCGAACAGGATGAGGATTTCGATCCGGCAAAGGGGTACAATGGTGATCCTCCACCCAAGCTCCCGAAGCCAGTTAATCCACAGAAAAAATATATGGTCAGCGGAGAGCCGGTTACCATTCTCAAAAAGATGGTACAGTACATGGATCGGGATGGCAAGCTCATTACAGAAAGCCTTATTGACTATACCAAGAAAAACGTTCTTAATCAATATGCGACGCTGGATGATTTCCTGTCTGCTTGGGGAGCTGCCGAGCGCAAGGAAGCCATTATCAAGGAGATGGAGGAACACGGCATTCTGTTCTCTGAACTCTGTGAGCAAATCAATCAGGATCTCGACCCGTTTGATCTGATTTGTCATATTGTATTTGACCAGCCGCCGCTTACCAGACGTGAACGAGTCAATAATGTTCGGAAGCGCAACTATTTCACCAAATACGGAGAAAAAGCTGCTGAAATTCTGGACGCACTGCTTACCAAATATGCCGACTCCGGCTTGTCTGACTTAGAGAATGTAGATGTACTGAAAGTCGATCCTATCAAGCAATATGGAACTCAGGTATATATCGTCAACACGATTTTCGGTGGTATTGCGAAATTCCGACAGGCGATTAAGGATTTGGAGGCTGCCATCTACGCTGCATAAAGGAGAATAATTACTATGGCAATGTCCGCTTTGATTAAGTCACTGGAAGACATCATGCGAAAAGACGCAGGTTTGAACGGTGATGCGCAATATATCGAACAGATCACCTGGCTTCTGTTTCTAAAAGCTTTTGATGCCAAGGAAATGGAGTGGGAATTCCGACCCGAGTACCGTGGCAGTACCATCCCAGAGGGCTTCCGATGGCGTGATTGGGCGGATGATAAAGAAGGTATTACTGGCGATGCCCTGATTAAATTTGTGGACGAACTGTTCGACAAATTGAAGAAACTGGACGTATCTGATGGCGATCTCAAAAAGTTTGTGATTCGTAATGTGTTTACGGACATCAATAACTATATGAAATCCGGTATCTATCTTCGCCAGCTCATTAACCGTATCAACGAAAAGGTTGATTTCATCGACGCTACGCAGAAGCATACATTTAACGAACTGTATGAGGGTATGCTCAAAGATTTGCAAAGTGCAGGTCGTGCCGGCGAGTTTTACACGCCTCGTCCGGTAACCAACTTTATTGTTGAGAAAATTGATCCCAAATTGGGCGAGACCGTTCTTGATCCAGCTTGCGGCACCGGTGGTTTCTTAACCAGCACTATTGCGCACATGGGAAGTATTACAACGACTGAGCAGCTTAATACTCTGCAAACCACTATTTTCGGTTGGGAGAAAAAGCCTCTTCCGTATCTGTTGGCCATGACCAACCTGATTCTGCACGATATTGAAACTCCGCAGATTCGTCATATCAACTCCCTGAACAGACCGGTAACGGATTATTCTGCCAAGGACAGGGTTGATGTTATTGTTGCAAATCCTCCCTTTGGCGGCGCGGAAGATGATGCTGTGAAGCAGAATTTTCCAGCAGAATTCCGCACAAGCGAAACTGCCGATCTGTTCCTTGTGCTAATGATGTATCTGTTGAAGGACAAAGGACGCTGCGGTGTAGTTCTTCCCGATGGCTTCATGTTCGGTGATGGCGTAAAGGCTGCTATCAAAAAAAGAATGCTGGATGAGTTCGGTTTGCACACCATTATCCGCTTGCCGCAGGTTTTCAAGCCCTATGCCAGCGTTAATACGAATCTGTTGTTCTTCCAGAAGGGGGTTCCCAGCCGAGGCGTCTGGTTCTACCGGCTGGATTATCCGGAAGGAGTCAAGAGCTTTACAAAGACCAGGCCTATGTTGGACAAGCATTTCGATCCGGTTCGTGAGTGGTGGGCTGATAAACAGCCAATTGTGGTAGAAGGGAAAGATAAGGCGAGATTCTTCACTGTAGATGAATTGGTGGCTCTAAATTACGATTTTGACAAATGCTGTCCTTTCCCCCATGAGGAAGAAGAAATTCTGGAACCAGCCGAACTCATTGCCCGCTATCAGTCCGAGCGCGCCGAACTGAACGCTAACATTGACCGCATTTTGACGGAGATTTCCGCAATGCTGGAGGTAAAAGAATCATGACCGCACAGGACTTGAAAAACTCCATACTCCAGCTTGCTGTTCAAGGAAAATTGGTGCCTCAAAATCCATCTGATGAACCGGCTTCTGAGTTACTGAAGCGGATTCGTGCCGAAAAAGTTACAGCCTGTCATGCCGGAATAATTAAAAAAGATAGAAAATTGCCTGAAATAGAAGAGACAGAACTGCCCTATGACACTCCTGATACATGGGAGTGGTTAAGACTTGGCCAACTTTGCCAACTTCTCGATGGCGTGAAAATGAGCGGAGTGAAGTACCCTTATTTAGAAGCAAAGTACCTCCGAGGGAAAATTGAAGGCACCAATATAGATAGCGGAAAGTTTGTTAAAAAAGGAACCATGCTCATTTTGGTTGATGGTGAGAATTCTGGAGAGGTGTTCTTTGGATCTGAGGATGGATACATGGGAAGTACATTCAAAGTGTTGTATATCCCTGAAGCCGTTTATGTTCCATATGTTTTGTATTTTCTGCTATTGAAGAAGCAGTTGTTTAGAAATCGCAAAACAGGCGCAGCAATTCCTCATTTGAACAAAGAACTGTTTTTCAATCTTTTGTTTCCTGTACCGCCCCTTGCAGAGCAGGAACGTATTGTTGCCAAAATCGAGGAACTATTGCCGCTCGTGAGTGAATACGACGGGGTAGAAAAACGGATTTCTGCACTGAATACTGAATTCCCTGATAAACTCCGTAAATCCATTTTGCAGCAAGCAGTACAGGGGAAACTTACGGAACGTGATCCTTCAGATGAGCCTGCAATCGAACTATTGGATCGCATCCGGGCAGAAAAAGCTAAACTCATTGCAGAAGGTAAGATCAAAAAAGAAAAGATAATTCCTGTTATTTCAGAAGAAGATCAGCTTTTCGATATTCCAGACACATGGACTTGGACTACTATTGCAGATACTTGTACAAATATTCAGTATGGAACTTCCGAAAAATCAGCGCCGTCTGGCAAGGTGGCTGTACTAAGAATGGGAAATCTTCAGGGCGGCAAAATTGACTATTCTAATTTGGTATACACATCCAATGACTATGACATTGAACGTTGCCACTTGGAATATAACGATCTCTTGTTTAATCGTACAAACAGCAAGGAACTTGTTGGGAAAACAGCAAGCTACAAGGCGTAAATTCCTGCGATCTATGCAGGTTACTTAATTCGAGTTACACCGATCATGATTGACAGCAATTATTTGAATTATGTTATGCAGAGCCACTTTTTCAAAAAGTATTGTTTGGCTGTCAAGACAGATGCTATCGGACAGTCAAATATAAACGCTGAAAAGCTAAAAAGATTTGTCTTTCCGCTACCTCCCTTGGCTGAGCAGAAACGCATTGTAGCTCGTGTGGAGGAAGTGCTTGCCATGTGCGATGCTTTGAAATGAAAGGAGCTTATTATGTCAGATTTTAATTTACCCAGTATCCCAGCCTTTAACATTCAGGTGCCGGATATTCCTGAAATCAACATAGATACACCGGCACAGCATATGTGGGCTGATGAACAGTTCGAGATCCTGAAGAAGTATATTCAGGCGTTCGAAAAATCTTTGGATCCAGAACACGAAGTAGGAATCATGATGACAAACTTTGGACAATCCGTTCTGATGTATGTGACGCAGGTGTCGTACGAAGATCCGGTTTTGATGGTCTTCAAGGGTTTTGTCAACGGCCGGGAAGCAACTTTGATTCAACATATTAATCAGCTTAACTTCATGCTGACCTCTGTTGAAAAGGAACCTGACCGTCCGAAACGAAAAATTGGTTTTGTTTCTGGCGACGAATAACATATCCATTGTAATAGCATGAGGTAATAAGGAATGGACACGAAGAAATTACCAGATGTATTTGTTTCATACGCTGCTGATACGCTGGCAGAAACGAATAGCGGGCTGACAGGAGCACAGATCGTAAAGTATTGCAATTCTTATGCAGTTGATTTTGGGGTAGATATTCCCATTACGTCATCAGATTTTGGAAGCTTCGGAAGCCTTGTGCCAAACAAACGTGCAGCTCTTTATCGCAATCTGTCAGTGTTTAATGGTCAACAACAATTTGTAATTATAAAAGAGTTGTGTGAGCTACCGTCGTTCGAAAACAATTCTGCAGTTGCTGAACTTAAAAAGCGCCTTTTTGAAAGGCATTCTGCATTTTCTATTTCACCTGTATTTGATCAAAATTCGGAACCGACTGGATGGCACCGGGTTGATCGCTCTATCGAAGAAATGAAGGCACGATATAAAACTGCTGACACAGAGGAAAAGTATCAAGCAATCGGTATGTTGGGCAGAGAAGCACTTATTTCTATTGCACAGCAGGTTTTTAGAAAGGATGAGCACCCTTCAATCGACGGAACAGACATCGGGTCTACTGATACAAAACGAATGTTGGATGCATATCTCTCGCACGAACTCAAGGATGAATCCGAGAAGATTGTAAAATATGCCAAGTCAGCGGTGGACATGTGCAATCAGTTAACGCACGACAGAAACGCGACCAAACGTGCTGCTGCAATCTGTATAATCGGTGTATCGTCAATCGCTGCACTGGTTAAAGAAATAAGCGAAACAGAAAAAGAGATTGTTTTTTGATATTTCAACAAGCAAAGTGCAAAGATGACAGGCAAAATAATTATTGCGATCGTGAGTGCAGCGGCTGGAGGTGTTGTCACTTTGCTCACCACACTGGTATTAGATCGATGCGAAGAAAAGCGAGAGGATATATTTGCATTACTTGATATTTACAGATGAAGCCGGTGCATACAAGGCTCAAACAACGCCTGAGTTCCGCAGGCGGCATCCTTTCTACGTACGTTCCAATGTGATGATCTCTATGGATGACTACATGGAGTTCCAAAAGGAAATGCAGACACTCAATGGTATGTATGAAATACCGGTTGGTGAAGAAATAAAATGGAGTGACCTTTGGGAAAAACTGCGCAACCGCCCCCGCACTCCTGCAATTGCTGCTATAACTGAAGACCGTCTAAAAGGATATTACAGGAAAGTTTTCGAGTGTGCGTCGCAGAAAGATTCCCTTCAATACATATTTACCATCACCAACGTCTATGAACAGTACTGCCTTTTGGACGAACGGCATATATACAAATTTCATTTACAGGAAGCTTTTCAGCGCGTACAGATGGACTTGCGTCCACGCAATGAGTTCGCTGTATTCATTATGGATGAGTTAAATACGGAAACTATAAAACAGATCAAAGCTGTTTGCCATGAATTTACTGTAAATGGTGACTTCATCCGAAACTACGGAAATGTATATCACAGCATTTTAACTGAGAGCAGCAACCAGAGCGCAGGTATTCAACTTGCGGATTATGCTGTTGGAGCTATGTACGGTTACCTGCGACGATCCTTCATTGCACCGGACAATTACGCCTTTGCGACAGACATGTATAATGACTACATTTACAGGAAATTGCGGCATAGTGCAATGGGAAGTATTATGGGCTATGGTATCCGAGAGGTACCTAAACACTCGACCCTGAGGCAAAACTTGGCAGCCCTATTTCCTGATATTCAGGTGGATACTGCTACATAAAGATTATCGATAGGTAATTTTGAGGTTATCGTTTACGCAAAAGTATCAAAATCCGGGTTGACATCTGCTCGGATTTTGATTATACTATACTTAACCCGAATTGGAGGTTGAACAGCATGAAACAACTGGGTATGCGCCTTCGCGCATTGCGGGAAGGCATTGGTTTATCCCAATCAAAATTTGCCGATGTGATCGGCTCTACACAGTCCAGCATCAACCGCTATGAGAATGGCCAGGCAACGCCGACTGTCAATCTTCTACGCAAGTATGCGGACTACTTTGACGTTTCAATGGACTATATCTTTGCCCGCTGCGATGACCCGCACGGCAAGCTGTATGAGGCAAAACCTCCGGTTGACGCGAACAATCCTGAACTGAGGAAGTTCGTTGAGATGTGCTTCGATCCGGAATCACCGATGAACGAAAAACTGAAAGAAGCGATGCTGAAAATGCTGGGGGAGGCGAAGACATGAGCAGTGAATTAACCCATAATCCGGGAGAGTTTGACGAGGTCATCCATATCATCGATAATGCCCGCAGCCGCGCCATGAAAGCAGTCAATGCAGAGCTTATTCAGATGTATTGGAGCGTCGGTGCGTATTTGTCAGAGCTTTGTTCTGCATCAAGCTTTGGCGATAAGATCATTGACGAAGTTGCCGCATACATTGCGCAAGAGAACCCCAACATCAAAGGTTTCAATCGTCGCGGTCTCTATCGTATGAAGCAATTCTACGAGACTTACAAGGACGATGAATTTGTGACACCACTGGTGACACAAATCAGCTGGACAAACCATCTGCTTATTATGTCTGGCTCCAAGACGGCAGATGAACGGCATTTTTACATGGCGCTCTGTGCGAAGGAACATTACTCCAAACGCGAGTTGGAGCGTCAGATCGGCACATCGTACTATGAGCGTTCGATGATTTCCGCCAAGAAGCCAATGCCTGAATCCGTTTCGCATAATGTGCGTGAAAGCATCCTCGATACCTATGTGCTTGAGTTTCTGGACTTGCCGGAGCAATTTTCTGAAAAGAATCTCCGTAAAGCAATCATCGAAAATCTGAAGCAGTTTATACTTGAATTTGGTCGGGACTTTACCTTTATCGGTGAGGAGTACCGTGTTCAGGTCGGCAATACAGATTTCTTCATCGACTTGCTGTTTTATAACCGTGCGCTTTCCTGCCTTGTCCCGATTGAACTGAAAATCGGAAAATTCAAGCCGGAACACATCGGGCAGATCAATTTTTATCTCGAAGCGCTTGACCGCGATGTGAAGAAGCCAAATGAAAATCCAAGTGTAGGCGTTATTCTTTGCGCCAGCAAGGATGACGCGGTTGTCGAATATGCTTTAAGCCGCAGTATGTCGCCCACACTTGTTGCAGATTATCGGCTTTGTCTTCCCGACAAGACGCTTCTACAAAACAAGCTGCGTGAACTGACAGAGCTTGCGTTGGAAAGCGGCGAAGGCAACGAGGGTGATGAAGAATGAACGCTGTCATCTATGCCCGCTATTCCTCTGATAGCCAGCGCGAGGAATCCATTGAAGGTCAGCTCCGCGAGTGCCGGGAATATGCTGAACGCAACAACATGACCATTGTTGGAACGTATATTGACCGGGCATTATCTGCAAAAACGGCAGATCGACCGGAGTTCCAGCGCATGATCAAGGACAGCGCAAAAGAGCTGTTTAAGATCGTACTTGTGTAGAAGCTCGACCGCTTTTCCCGCGACCGTTACGACAGCGCTCACTACAAGCACATTCTGAAAAAGAACGGCGTAAAGGTTATTTCTGCGAAAGAGCATATCTCCGAAGGCCCGGAGGGTATTATTCTGGAAGCAATGCTGGAGGGCTATGCTGAGTTCTATTCTGCTGAGTTATCAGAGAAGATCCATCGTGGGCAGAAAGAGAATGCATTGAAAGGAAAAAACAACGGCGGTGGCGTTCCTCTCGGCTATCTGTTGGACAAGAAAGCACAGAAGCTTGTGATTAATCCCGTGACCGCACCATTAGTGGTTGAGATATTTGAAAAGTATGCTGACGGCAAAACGGTTCGTTCCATTGTTGAGGATTTCAATACCCGCGGACTTAAAACGAAAAGGGGACAGCCCTTCAATATCAATAGTTTCAGCTCTCTGCTGAAAAACCGCAAATACATTGGCGAGTATCGCTATCAGGATGTTGTAATTGAGGGCGGTGTTCCCGCCATCATTCCGGAAAACCTCTTCAACCGTGTGCAGGAACGCATGGAGAAGAACCGCCATGCTCCCGCAATGGCAAAAGCAAAAGAGGACTATCTGCTGACAACAAAGCTGTTCTGCGGCAAGTGTGAGCGCATGATGGTTGGTGAAAGCGGCAAGAGCCATACCGGCGCTATGCACTATTATTACAAATGCAGCGGTGCGAAGCGCCTGAAGGATTGCGACAAGAAGGCTGTTCGCAAAGACTGGATTGAACGTGTTGTTGTCCGCCTGACCATGCAGCGCGTCATGGATGAAGAGAAGATTAACAGGCTCATCGATGCAATTCTTGTTATGCAGGAGCAGGAAGACACAACAACCCCTGCGCTTCGCTCACAGCTTGCGGAAACCGAGTCTGCCATCGGGAACATTCTGAAAGCAATCGAGCAGGGCATTTTCACGCCGTCCACCAAACAGCGGCTTGATGAGTTGGAAGCACGGAAAGAAGAAATCCTTGTGAAAATATCCAGGCCGCCGAACTGCAAAAGCCAAAGCTGACCCGTGAACAGATTACAGCATGGTTTGAGCAGTTCCGTCATGGTGATCCGACAAACCGTGAGTTTCAGAAACGCCTGATTGATACATTTGTGAACGCCGTGTATGTGTTCGATGATAAACTGGTCTTGACCTACAACTATCAACATGGAACACAGACGATCTCGCTTGAAGAGATCGAGTCGGCGTTGAGTTCGGATTTTGATGGGGCTACTCCACCAAAAGAGGAAGCGTCGAACTCTTCTTTTACAAGAATGAGTTTGCGCTTGTGTATAGGTTGGGGGACGCCTGATGGCGTCCCCTTTCCGTTTTCGTTGCCACGAAACGCCGTATTTTGCGTTTTAAGGCGTTTTAAGCCCGTTGGGGTACTCGTGTACCCCTCGGGCTTTTTCGTGCCTTAAATCGCCTCTGAAGCGGTCTGAGGACGTTCGAGCGCCCATGTGCATCTCGCATCCGCTCGATGCAAGGGTGGCCGCCCTGCGGGCGGCGGTTGGATGTGGGCGGACGTACAGAAGGGGGGCGGCATGGGCTTGGGAGGTTATGCCGATTTGCGCGTTCCGTCGTTCGTGCACACTACCCTGCACACCATGCACACTATCCTGCACACCATTTTTGGCCATAGTGTGCAGCTTAAATCTTGGTTTATCAGGGGATTTAGGGGTACTGCACACTATGCACACCATTTTATAAGTCTTATATATGAAAATATATAAATTCCCTCACGTATATATAAGTCATTGGAAAAAAGGTGTGCATGGCGTGCAGGGCGGCCATCTGCTGGGCGTAGGCGGCCTCAAACTCGCGGTTGCCGCCGCGGTCCTCCTCAATGCACTTGATGACGGCGGAAAGCCGGTCCGCGGCCTTTAAAATTTTGCGCTCGGCGTCGTTCAGCACGCTGCCGGTCAGCCAGACCTGGGTCTCGGCCTGTAATTCTTCGGGCTGCAGGCTCGCCATCACGCGGGCGCTCTCGTGCTCCACGGCCTTGTACGCTGTGCGCAGGGCGTCGTTCTTGTACTTGACGGGCGTCGGCATATCACCGGTCAGAATCTCCGGTGCATCGTGATAAATGGCCGCTGTGGCTACGACCTCGGGCCGCAGGGCCGCGCCGGGGCCCGTGCAGTGCCTGCC
>ENA-ORSB01003333-ORSB01003333.1-human-gut-metagenome-genome-assembly--contig:-NODE-3333-length-11374-cov-7.151515_pt1 | contig 11374 bp, 8 predicted proteins | sample MGYA00242180_ERZ509144 | MGnify/ENA primary metagenome ERZ509144 (study PRJEB26280, sample SAMEA2338661) | human gut metagenome | biome: human gut; feature: human-associated habitat; material: faeces... | reverse complement strand
GTCGGAGCGAATACTACGCCGCCGCCCGTCCACTGCGGAGCTCTTGTTGAACCCTGTCTTGCATGTCCGGTTCCTTTCTGTCTCCACGGTTTCTTACCACCGCCGGAAACTTCGGAACGGGTTTTTGCTTTCTGAGTTCCCTGACGTTTGTTAGCAAGCTGTGCTACAACTGCCATGTGAACCAGATGTTCATTTACTTCTACACCGAATACAGCATCATTCAGTTCTAATGTGCCAACTTCGTTGCCTTCTAAATTGAAAACAGATACGTTTGCCATCTGTATGTTCCTCCTTTCCCGTAAAAGCCTTATCTAGCGACCTTTACTGTCTCTTTGATTGTTACTAAGGATTTCTTCGGTCCCGGTACAGAGCCTTTAACAAGGAGTAAGTTGTTCTCAGTATCAACCTTAACAACCTCCAGGTTCTGAACAGTTACTTTTACGCTGCCCATGTGACCCGGCATTCCTTTGCCCTTAAATACGCGTCCCGGTGTGGTTGCAGAACCGTTGGAACCCTGATGACGATGGAACTTGGAACCGTGAGCCATCGGTCCTCTGTGCTGGCCGTGTCTCTTGATGGCACCCTGGAAACCTTTACCTTTGGAAATAGCAGTTGCATCAATTTTATCGCCTGCTGCGAAGATGTCTGCCTTGATTTCGTCTTTTACAGAATACTCTTCAGCATTCTCTAAGCGGAACTCTCTTACATATCTCTTGTAAGCAACGCCTGCCTTGTCAAAATGACCCTTAACCGGCTTTGTCACAAGTTTTTCTCTCTTGTCTACAAAACCAACCTGTACTGCTTTGTAGCCATCGTTCTCTTCTGTCTTAACCTGTGTAACAACACACGGTCCAGCCTGAAGAACGGTTACTGGAGTTAAAACTCCGTCTTCGTTGAAGATTTGAGTCATTCCGACTTTGGTAGCTAAAATCGCTTTCTTCATTAATCTGACCTCCTGTTTTTCTACAGCGGAACGCGTTCGTCAAACTCCCGCGTTCATCCTAGAACTGTCCAGATGTCTCTATCTAAACTAGTATAGGATTCTTAATTATTTGTTTTTCATCTTTACGTTGATGGACACGCCAGCCGGCATTTCCAGTCTCTGCAGTGCATCAACTGTCTTCTGGCTCGGAGCAATGATATCGATGAGTCTCTTATGAGTTCTCTGCTCGAACTGCTCTCTGGAATCTTTGTACTTATGAACTGCTCGCAGAATGGTTACTACCTCTTTCTTAGTTGGCAGCGGCACCGGTCCACTCACCTTTGATCCGTTTTTCTTTACAGTCTCAATGATTTTTGCAGCGGATGTATCTACCAGCTGATGATCATAAGCTTTCAGTGTGATTCTCATTACTTGACTTGCCATAAAAAAAGTCGCCTCCTTTTCGCACTTTTACAAGCGATGTAATCGCTTTTTGTACGACAAGCGGTGACTGCACACATACCCGCGTGTATCATGGACTCACGCCCACAAAGAAGCCCGCGCTTCCTACACGCCATCCCTCTGTCCTTCGGACAAATTCTATTCGTGATACAGTGACTTGTCGCCAGTTTCCTAACTTGACATTCGCTCCACGGAAAACCTGCAATGCTCTGCAGCAACCTCACGCTTCAACGCTATCAATGTCACAGCAATGCATAGTATACACGATGAAACCGCGAATTGCAAGGATTTTTTTCAGTTTTTTGCATTTTCGCGCCGCCCCATCCGCTTGTCGACCAGATTGTATACAAGACTGATACCAAAGCAAAGGATGCCTCCGACAAAAAATCCCGCCGCCCGGAGCAGCACATTGTCGTAGCGGATGTCCACGAGCACCAGTTTTACAACGCACAGCAGCACCAGAACCAGTCCGCAGACCCGCAGCGCCTTATATTTTCTCTTCATCCGCATTTCCGCCAGAAATCCCGCCACGATACAGCAGAACGCAATCACAATGCCCGTCACATCGTTCACGAACACGGGCACCCCATAGGAGTGCAGTGCGACCGATGCAAACAGCAGCAGCTTTAACGCCACGTAAATTCCCCACCAGTCTCCGTCCTTCCTTATCAGCAGGCTGTAGGTATTGGTGCACACGAGCACCAGTCCCAAAAGCACATAGATAAGGTGAAGCACCGGCGCGTCCGGTTTTCCCATCAGAACCAGAACCGCTGCAATAAGGAGCGCCTGCACGGCCATCGTTACCGCCGCGAATGCTTTTTCTTCCTCTCCCGTCTTTGGATTTCTGCGAAACAGCGGAACTTTCGCCGCCAGAATATTGCAGAGCACAATCGGCATAAAACAGATCAGATCGCTCAGGTAAACATCTGCGACCGCTGCCAGATCCGTTCCCCACACCGCCGTTTCTGACAGGAATGCCAAAAACATCAGATAACCACAGATCTTCATCCAGGTTTCATACTGTTCCCTGCAGAACCGGATCAGCAGCACCGCGCTGCAGAAAAATACCAGTCCCCAGACCGTTCTCATGCCCCCGTTCATCGGGATCAGCAACAGCAGGATGCCATAGCCGAGTGCCGCCGCCCGGTATGCTTTTCTTTTGCGCAGAAACCCGTACAGAAGGCACGCCTCCGCCAGAAGCCCCGTCGATACATACTCCCCGAAATAAGGTGCCGCCGCTCCCGCAAAGAACATCTGCGCAAAAACAGCCACCTCAAGCAGAACCGTCCCCGCGGACAGATCCCCGGGCCGCCGGAATTCCAGCAGCGCCAGAACTGCAATGCCAAATACCAGTAAGAGCAGCGCCGCTCCGGTAAACCGGTTCAAAAACAGTCCGCTGAAAATGAAGATACACAGTGCCCCCACGATACCGCCAAGCAGTTTTCCATTCTCATCCATTTCTGCCAAGATGCAGCCAAGCAGTACCGGAACCGCCGCAAGCACAAGAAGCAATACCGCTGAAGCCGTACCCGCTGCGGAGCCTTCCGTATAGGAAGCAGCTGCTCCAAACACCAGAATGAGCAGCCCGATGCTCCACGACACAAGATTCACCGCATTGCGGTAATATTCTCTCCGCAGGTGGGACACGAAAAAGATGGTCTGCGTTACCGCATAATATATAGAAAGAATCAGAAACCTTTCCGCATCCTCCGTCCAGTTACACATGAGCACGCCGAGAATCAATGAGATGCCCACACCAATCTGCCCTATGATAAGGAAGAGATTCGACCGCAGACGTGACAGCACACACAGAACCACCGCCCACACCAGCAGTCCCAGATAAAGTATGCCGTCGTTTATTGCATGGAAATAAAAATCACTTAAAAACAGCGAGAGATACCACGCTCCCATGCCGCAGCCCAGCAGCCCAAGAAATGCTTTATTCCTGCGGTCATGTGCCACAAGAATTCCTCCTGCCAGCGTGATCGCGGCACTGACGGTATACATCAGAACCATCTTTACTCCCTGGCTAAGATACGGCAGCACCAGCATCGCAAAAAACACCAGACTCAGGAAGATCAGTCCTGCAGCGCAGACCGGCAGAATCGCCCTGCCGATCGTTTTTTCCAGATCCTGCTTCCCGGATGCCTGCTGGTATCCCGCCTGTGCTGCCACCGGCCGCGGCGGTGTCTGCTGATACGCCTGCTGCGGGTTTCCCGGCTCCCGCGCGGACTGTGACATTGCGCCCGGCGCCGTCGGTATCGGATTTCCCGGCTCCGCTGTCTGCGCTGCCGGCCGCGGCATTGTCTGATCCCACGGCTGTGCCGCTGCCCCCGGCTGTCCATACGCCGGCCATCCATACGCCGCCTTCGGCATCGCCCCCTGACGGTATCCCGCCCGTTCACGGTCTGCCTGTGCCGCGATCACTGTGCGCAGCGCCGTCAGCTGTCGTCCCAGCGCATCCACTTCCCTCTGCATCTGATCAATCTTCATCCGTGTAAGATCGTCCCCCAGATCCCCGGACCGCCAGGCAAGCAGTAACTCATTGAACCGTCTCTGTTCCTCTAAAAGCCGGTTCTCACACTCCACTAATTGTTCCAGCATAAACTCCTCTTTCCTCTCCTGTCATTTAGTTCTCTGTCACTCATTGTAACGTACCCTCATTTAAAACACAAGAACTGTCCGCGCGGGCGTTTCCTTGAAAAAATTGTTTTTATCATTAAGATTTTGCCAATTTCTACGCTTTTTTTCCCAAAAACAATTTGTATATGCTATAATGTCTTTGATTATTCTTTAAGGAGATTTCTATGGACATTATTATCGTAGGCTGTGGAAAAGTTGGTTTTACGCTTGTCGAACAGCTCAGCAACGAAGATCACAATATTGTTGTCATTGATGAAAAGCCGGAAAAGGTTCAATATATTACCGACCGTCTGGATGTGATGGGCATCGTGGGGAACGGCATCAACCATAAGACACTGCTGGAGGCAGGCATCGCCACTGCCGATCTTTTAATCGCAGTTACCGGAGATGATGAGAAAAACCTTCTGTGCTGCGTGATTGCCAAGAAGACCGGCCACTGCCAGACCATCGCGCGCGTGCGCAATCCGATCTACAACGGCGAGATCGCCTTCCTGAAAAAGGAATTCGGGCTCGCCATGATTATCAATCCTGAGTTGACGGCAGCCAACGAGATTTCAAGAGTATTTCAGTTTCCTTCCGCCATCCGTGTGGATTCTTTTGCAAAGGGGCATGTAGAGCTGCTTCACTTTAAAGTCAGCGAGAATTCCCCGCTGATTCATTTAAAGCTGTTCAATCTGCACCAGACCCTGCACAGCAACGTGCTGGTGTGTACCGTCATCCGCGGCAGCGAGGTCATCATCCCGAACGGTGATTTTGAATTCCGCGCCGGAGATACCGTCGCAATCGCTTCCGAGCGCCGCAACGCCATTGATTTTTTCCGTAAGATCGGCATCGTCAAGAACCGCGTCGGCAATGCCATTCTCGCTGGCGGCGGTAAGGTTTCCTTTTACCTCGCAAAGATTCTCATCCAGTCGGGCATCCGTGTGACGATCATCGAGATCAATCCGTCCCGCTGCGACGTTTTAAGCGAGCTGCTTCCGGAGGCGACAATCATCTGCGGTGATGCCACCGATCAGGATCTGCTGTCCGAGGAGGGCTTAGAGCAGGCGCAGGGTTTTGCAGCTCTCACTGGTCTTGACGAGGAAAACATCCTGCTGTCGCTGTACGCCAACGATGTCTCCAATGCAAAAACGGTGACCAAGATCAACCGGAGCAGCTTTAACTCCGTCATCAACGAGATGAATCTGGGAAGTATTATTTATCCGCGTGTCATTACCGCTGATTACATTTTAAAATATGTGCGCTCCACAGTGAATTCCATCAACAGCAACGTGGAGACGCTTTACAAGCTTGCCGGCGGAAAAGCCGAGGCTCTGGAATTCATCATCAAGGAGAATTCTGCCGTCGCAGGCATTCCGCTGCAGGATCTGAATTTCCGGAAGAACACCTTAATCTGCTGCATCTACCGCAACGGCAAGGTCATTCTGCCGGGTGGACAGGATATGATGCTCGCCGGAGACTCCGTTCTGGTCGTCATTTCCGGATACCGCATCTCCGACATCAAAGAGATTCTGGAGGATTAACCTGCAATGAATTATTCCATGGTTTTATATATTCTGGGCTATATTTTACAATTTGAGAGCGCGTTTCTGATGCTCCCGGCGCTGGTCTCGCTGATCTATCAGGAGGAGGCCGGCATTCCATTTGTCATTACCGCTGCAATCTGTCTGGTTTTAGGGATTGTTTTCACACATAAAAAACCGTCTTCCTCGACCGTGTATACAAGGGAGGGGTTTGTTACTGTCGCCTTGAGCTGGATCGTTATGAGTATTTTCGGCGCTATCCCCTTCGTGTGGAACGGCGACATTCCATATTATGTAGACGCCCTGTTTGAAACGGTCTCCGGTTTTACCACGACCGGTTCAAGTATTCTCTCCGATGTCGAGTCCCTGTCGCATGCCAGCCTTTTCTGGCGCAGTTTCAGCCACTGGATCGGCGGCATGGGTGTGTTCGTCTTTATTATGTCGATCCTGCCTCTGATGGGCGGCTCTACGATCAACCTCATGAAGGCGGAGAGCCCGGGACCTTCCGTCAGCCGTCTGGTTCCGCACATCAAGGATACCGCGAAAATATTATACGGCATTTACCTTGCCATCACGCTCCTTGAGATTGTCATTCTGTGTGCGCTCGGCATGCCGCTGTTTGAGTCTCTTCTGACGAGTTTCGGCACGACCGGCACCGGTGGTTTCGGTTTCCGTAACGACAGCTTTGCAAGCTTTTCGCCTGCTATCCAGAACACGGTCACAACTTTTATGATCTTAAGCGGTATCAATTACACATTTTATTTTTGTATTTTATCGCGCAGAATCAAGGATGCATTCCGCATCGAGGAAGTGCGCTGGTATCTCTTTTTGATCTTTGCTTCTGTCGGAATGATTACCTATAATATACGCCCGCTTTACGCAAATACCAGGGACGCGCTGCGGAATGCCTTTTTCCAGGTCGGTGCGATCATCACCACCACCGGATATTCCACTGCCGACTTCGACATGTGGCCTGCACTCTCCCAGACGATTCTTGTGACGCTGATGTTCGTCGGCGCATGTGCGGGAAGCACAGGCGGCGGTATGAAAGTATCCCGGCTGGTGATTTTATTCAAAACCATCCGCAAAGAGCTTTCCCTGATTATCCACCCCCGCGAGATCCGCAAGATCCGCATGGACGGACATGTCGTAGAACACAGCACCCTGCGCTCTACCAATGTTTTTCTGGTCATTTACTTTATTTTGCTCATGCTGTCAACGCTTATCATCAGCCTGGACGAGTTCGATTTTACCACGAACTTTACAGCAGTCGTCTCGTGTCTGAACAACATCGGTCCTGGCTTAAACCGTGTCGGACCGGCGCAGAATTTTTCGATCTTCTCGCCGCTCTCCAAGGTTGTGCTGATTTTTGACATGCTCGCCGGCAGACTGGAGCTTTTCCCGCTCATGATTCTGTTCATGCCGTCCACCTGGCGTAAAAAATAACGTGCAGCCGGCAATTTGGGCTGCGCAGTTTTGAACCGGTAGATATTTTTCTACCGGTTTTTTATTGGCTTTTTATGGGCTTTTTCCTGCTCCGGATGCTGTATCCGCATCCGTTAATGCCTGCGCCGCGCCGTGGCGAAGGCTTTTTCTCTGCCCGCAGGCAGACATTTTTACTTTTTCCTTGCCCTCTGCTGGCTTGTGGTATATATTTGTTATAGTTTTAAATTAGAAGTACACAGGAATGGAGATTGCTATGTGGATTGCAGATAACTGGAAAGATTACGAAGTCATTGACTGCTCAAAAGGAGAAAAGCTCGAGCGCTGGGGAGATTATCTTCTCGTCCGTCCCGACCCGCAGGTCATCTGGGACACGCCGAAGACCGAGCGCGGCTGGCGCAAAATGAACGGCCATTACCACCGCAGCGCCAAGGGCGGCGGGGAGTGGGAATTTTTTGATCTTCCCCAGCAGTGGACCATCCATTACGGCAAGCTGACTTTCAACTTAAAGCCGTTCAGTTTTAAGCACACCGGACTGTTTCCGGAGCAGGCTGCCAACTGGGACTGGTTTTCCGAAAAGATCCGCAGCGCCGGACGTCCGATCAAGGTGTTAAATCTGTTCGCCTACACTGGCGGTGCCACGATTGCCGCCGCTGCTGCCGGTGCCAGCGTCACGCATGTGGATGCCTCCAAGGGAATGGTGACCTGGGCGAAGGAAAACGCCGTCTCTTCCGGTCTTGGTGATGCCCCGATCCGCTGGATTGTGGACGACTGCGTAAAGTTTGTTGAGCGCGAGATCCGCCGCGGCAACCACTATGATGCGATCATTATGGACCCGCCTTCCTACGGAAGAGGACCCAAGGGTGAGATCTGGAAAATCGAGGACGCCATCTATCCGCTGGTGCAGCTCTGTGAGCAGTTGCTGTCGGACGATCCTCTGTTTTTCCTGATCAACTCCTACACCACTGGTCTTCAGCCGGCAGTGCTCAGCTATATGATGAATACCGTCTTAAAAAAACACGGTGGTCATATCGCCGCAGATGAAATCGGTCTGCCGGTTTCCAGCAACGGTCTGGTGCTTCCGTGCGGGGCAAGCGGCAGATTTGAGCGCTAAGGGCGGGAACGATTTTGTCCTGTTTTTGCACAATTTTTGTAAATAGTTGTTTTCCTGCATACACAATACAATTTTTGTGGTACGCTGTTTTTATGCAAAGGTGATACGGGGATCCGGATCACCGGCAAATAAAAACGAACAGGAGAATGATTTCTATGGCACAGTTTGTAAAATTAGTTCCCGAGAATTTAAAGGCGCTGCGCGAAGTAAATCCGCGCCTGATGTCTTATAATGTAGAATTCGCCGAGGTAACCGGCGGCACCTTCTGGAAAGCGTACACACCGGAGCAGGTTGCAGGAACCGAGGAATTCCATGTCGCTCCGAGCGCAGACGGCATTGCTGCAATGTACAAGGATCTGATGCAGGTATACGCACCGATCGATCTGTACAACGAGAAGCTCCGCTCCCTCGCAAAGGAGCTCGGAACCGCATGGGTGCGTGTGTCCGGCACCTGGGCAACCAAGACTTACTATGATTTTGACAATGCAACAGGCGGTATTGCTCCGGAGGGCTACTTAAATGTCCTGACAAAGGAGCAGTGGATTGGTGTGCTCGACTTCGTAAAAGCGATCGATGCGAAACTGATGATTTCCGTTGCGAACTGCCCGGGTCTGCATTCCGCAGAGGAACCGTGGAATCCGAGTGAGGCGGAGAAGATTTTTCGTCTGAGCAAAGAACACGGCGTACCGATCGACGGCGCCGAGTTCGCAAACGAACCGAACATGATGGAGGATACCGGCTTCCCGGCTGGTTATACACCGGCTGATTACCACCGCGATCAGGATCTGTTTTTCGCGTGGGTACGCGCCAACTATCCGGAATGTATCTGTATCGGACCGAGCAGTGTTGGCGAGGGTCTTACCATCAATGGCGGTGATGACAACAGCAAGAGTGGTGGTATCGAGCAGCTTGTAAGAGAGAACTGCTCCACAACCGACCTGTTAGAGGACACCAAAGAGCCGTTGGACGTATTCAGCTACCATTATTACAACGGTGTATCCGAGCGTCTTGCTTCCGTGATGCCAAGCGGACACTGGCTGGCAGATACCGCCCATACCGAGGCGTATCTGGACGTTGCATTAAACTGTGCGCGCACCTATGCTCCACTCCGCGACAAATACTGCCCGGGCGGCGAGATGTGGGTAACGGAGTCCGGCGACGCAGGCGGTGGCGGTGATACATGGGCTTCCACGTATCTGGATGTTTTCCGTACCTTAAACGAGCTCGCTGGATTCGCAGCGATCACAGACGGCGTTATTTTCCACAATACACTGGCTTCTTCCGACTACGGCTTCCTGGCCCGCGAAGTATTTGATCCGCGCCCGAACTATTTTGCCGTATTGTTGTGGAACCGCCTGATGGGTACGACCGTTTACGATACCGCAGAGCCACTCCGCGAGGGCGCACATGTCTTCGCACATTCCCGCAAAGATGGAAAAGAGGGCGTTGTATATCTTGTGATCAACAACTCGCTGACAGAGACAACCACCGTAGAGCTTCCGAAGAGCGCAGAGCGCTACACACTCGCCGGCGAGGGCGGCAACGTGCGTGCCGCTGTCATGACTTTAAATGGCAAGCCACTTGTTCTGGGTGCCGGCAATTCTCTTCCGGAACTCACTCCGGCAGCACAGGAAGCCGGAACAGTGACTCTTGCACCGGCAACCTGTACATTCTTCGTACTGTAAGCAGCGCGGGGAAGCAATCTGCACCGATGAGCAAACCGCATAAGCTGGCTGGCTAGTAAGTTGCATTACAGGCTACAGTGGGGCTTAAGTAAGTTGCAACGGCATGTGCGTTAATACTTGTATCGGCTGGCAAGCTGCAGGGCTGAGTCTCACATGCACCCACAGGAGCTTTCTTGGTCAATCATTGTTTGCTGATGTTGTGCATAAGATCAAAACGGGTCTACAGAGGACTTTTTCTCTCTGTAGACCCGTTTTTGCGTACAATCTTCTATTTTTTTGACTTACATGGCTGCATTTTGGCTTCCGCCGGGTCTGGCAACACCTTTTTCCTCTCCCAGACCCGAAACTAATCTCTTTTCGGGTCTCACGGGCTGGTTTTTCATTCCCAGACCCGCGAACAGCCCTTTTTTCTTCCCACGCGCATAATAACAAGGTCCCGGCGGGTCTGGAGAGACGTTTTTTCTCTCTCAGACCCGCCGGAACCTTGCACAAGACCATTTTTCTTCTTAATATCCGGTCGGACGGTCTTTTTTCCCGACCTTGAGGCGCGACATCGCGCGCGCCAGCGATGCTTTGGAACGATAATACTCCTGAATGCTCTGTTTCTGGCGGAGCTGCTCCTGTGCACGCTCTTTTGCCTCCTCGGCACGCCGCACATCGATCTCCTCCGGGGACTCACAGGTGTCAACAATCACCATTGCACGGTTATTGATGATCTGTGCAAATCCGGTGCCTGTCACACCCACGATCTCCTCGCCTGTTTCGTCCGTGATGCGGATCTCGCCGATCTCAACGGCAAACACCATATTTTCGTGATGCGCCTGGATTGCTTTCTCTCCGTCATGCAGCGGCAGAACGACCTGCTCACATCTTCCGTCAAAAAAGACACGGTCACAGGCAATCACTTTCAGACTAAATGTATTCATGCCCCCATCTCCTTCGCACGCTCGATCACATCATCGATCGTACCTACATTGAAGAACGCTGCTTCCGGATACTCATCCATCTCACCGTCAATAATTGCCTTGAATCCTCTTACCGTCTCCTTAAGCGGCACATACTTGCCCGGCACGCCGGTAAAGTTCTCTGCCACGTGGAACGGCTGGGATAAGAACTTCTGGATCTTTCTTGCACGGTATACCACGAGCTTATCCTCCTCGGACAGCTCCTCCATACCGAGAATTGCAATGATATCCTGCAGTTCTGTGTACTTCTGTAAAATCTCCTGTACTCTTCTGGCAGTCTCATAGTGCTCTTTTCCAACGACGTCCTCCTCGAGGATACGGGAGTTGGACTCAAGCGGATCTACCGCCGGGTAAATACCCTGCTCTACGATCTTTCTGGAAAGTACCGTGGTGGCATCCAGATGTGCAAATGTCGTCGCCGGAGCCGGGTCTGTCAGGTCATCCGCAGGCACGTAAACAGCCTGTACCGAAGTAACAGATCCGTTCTTCGTGGAGGCAATCCGCTCCTGCAGTTCGCCCATCTCCGTCGCCAGGGTCGGCTGATAACCTACTGCGGACGGCATACGTCCAAGCAGCGCGGATACCTCAGATCCTGCCTGTGTAAAACGGAAAATATT
>ENA-ORSB01003318-ORSB01003318.1-human-gut-metagenome-genome-assembly--contig:-NODE-3318-length-11414-cov-3.689497_pt1 | contig 11414 bp, 9 predicted proteins | sample MGYA00242180_ERZ509144 | MGnify/ENA primary metagenome ERZ509144 (study PRJEB26280, sample SAMEA2338661) | human gut metagenome | biome: human gut; feature: human-associated habitat; material: faeces... | reverse complement strand
CGGTATGTCTCGGGTTTTCTGTGACCTTCGCTCACAAAAAACACCTCGCGGGATACTGCCAGTGAACAGTAACAACATTTTATCTTCACTAATGCTCAGCAAAAAACAGGCACTGCCCTTTTTCAGAGACAGTGCCTGTGCTTCTTATCTGTTTACAGTTCTTTATTCACCGGTTATTCTGCTTCTGCAGCTTCTTCCGGTTCCGCATCCATAACTTCCTGGAACTTGTCCAGAATGATCGTCTGGATCCTGTCACGTGTTGCAGAATTGATCGGATGTGCAATATCACGATATTCTCCGTCTGTTGCCTTACGGCTTGGCATAGCGATAAATAACCCTTTTTCTCCTTCAATCACCTTGATATCATGTACTACAAATTCATCATCGATCGTTATGGAAACAACCGCTTTCATCTTTCCTTCTTTTGCTACCTTCCTCACACGCACGTCAGTAATATTCATGATACAAATTTACTCCTTTCGATTTACCGAATCTATCCGGCTGTTTTATTTACAGTATATATCTGTCATTTTTCTCCACGACGATCTTCACTTCACCGTCGCCGCAGTAATACGAATTTGCACGAATAGTATCCCGGCTTTCAACAATGCAGTTCTCAATATGAGTATTATCTCCCAGATATACATTGTTCAAAATCACAGAGTTCTTGATCACGCAGTTATTTCCTACAAATACGTCTTTAAAAAGAACGGAATTCTCCACCGTACCATTGATAATACATCCGCTGGCAACCAGGCTGTTCTTCACCTGTGCTCCCGGATTGTATTTTGCAGGAGGCAGATCATCAATCTTTGTCTTAATTGTCGGTTCCTGTTTGAAGAAATAGTTTCTGATCTCCGGTTTCAGGAAATCCATATTTGTCTTATAATATGCTTCTGCTGTGGAGATATTGCTCCAGTATGTGTCAATCTTATATCCATAGATTCTCTTAAGATTCTTGTAGCGGATCAGAATATCCTTTACAAAATCATGTCTGCCTTCCAGCGCAGCTCTCTCGATCAGCTCGATCAGCTGTCTTCTTCGGATAACATAGATACCTGTTGAAATTGTATTATAAGAAGAAACCATTGGCTTCTCTTCAAATTCCTCAATCCTGCAGTCCTCATTCATACGGAGAACACCAAATCTCTCAATCTCACTGGGATTATCGCAGGTAGTGCATACTACCGTAACATCTGCACGTTTCGCAATATGATATTCAAGAACCTTGTTGTAATCCATCTTATAAACGCAGTCGCCGGATGCGATCACTACATATGGTTCATGACTGCTTTTAAGGAATTCCAGATTCTGATAAATAGCATCTGCTGTTCCCTGATACCACAGACTGTTCTCTTTTGTGATCGTAGGTGTAAATACAAAGAGACCACCCTGTTTTCTTCCGAAATCCCACCATTTGGAAGAGCTTAAATGTTCATTCAGAGAACGGGCATTGTACTGTGTCAGAACAGCAACTCTCTGAATATGAGAACTCGCCATGTTGCTCAGTGCGAAGTCGATACTTCTGTAGCTTCCGGCAATCGGCATTGCTGCGATTGCCCTCTTATTTGATAATTCTCTCATGCGGTTATTATTACCGCCAGCCAAAATAATACCTATCGCTCTCATTATTCGTCACCGTCCTTTGCTGTAATTACCTGTCCGCCGGCCAGCTCACCATCAGGATAATCCTCAGGAACAGTTATACCTGAGATTGCTGTATTCTTTCCGATCCTTACATTATCCGGGATCACGCTGCGTTCACCAACCGTAGCAATTCCAAATGCATAAACTGCAGGTTTCAGCACATTCGGTGCTTCCTCACCACATCCCAGTACAACATTGTTTCCAATAGTAACATCCTCGGCAATAATAGCCTTATCCATCTGTACGCCCTCACCAATGGTAGAATTGCGCATGATAATGGAATCACGGATCACGCTGCCTTTTCCGATCACAACATTTGGTCCGATCACAGAATTATGTATTTCCCCGTAAATTTCTGCACCCTCACCGATCAGACATCTGTCTGTAACCGCATCTGCCGAAATATACTGAGGCGGGATAATATCTCCCTTTGTGTAAATCTTCCAGAATTCTTCATAGAGATTAAATTCCGGAATAATATCGATCAGTTCCATATTGGCCTCCCAATAAGAACCCAGTGTTCCTACATCCTTCCAGTATCCATTGTATTCGTAGGCGAAAAGTCTTTCACCTTTCTCCTTGCAGTATGGAAGAACATGTTTGCCAAAATCACAGCTGTTCTGATCCTTCAGAGACATCAGTGCTTCCTTTAAAGCAGGCCAGCTGAAAATATAAATTCCCATGGACGCCAGATTGCTGCTTGGATGCTCCGGTTTCTCCTCAAACTCCGTAATGCGTCCTATGTCATCTGTTACCATGATACCAAAACGGCTTGCTTCCTCAATAGGTACCGGCATACAGGCAATCGTCACATCCGCTTTATTCGCTTTATGGAAATCAAGCATTACTTCATAATCCATCTTATAGATATGGTCACCGGATAAGATCAGGACATAATCCGGATTATACTGTTCCATGTAATCCATATTCTGGAAGATTGCATTGGCTGTTCCTGTGTACCACTCACTGCTGGTACTCTTCTCGTAAGGCGGCAGTACTGTTACACCACCTTCGTTTCTGTCAAGATCCCATGGAATACCAATTCCGATATGTGTATTAAGTCGCAATGGCTGATACTGTGTCAATACACCTACTGTATCGATGCCTGAATTAATACAGTTACTTAAAGGAAAATCTATGATACGATATTTCCCGCCAAAAGCAACTGCAGGTTTCGCTACTTTTTCTGTCAGTACACCCAGTCTGCTGCCCTGACCGCCGGCCAGAAGCATAGCTATCATTTCTTTCTTAATCATGCAATCACCTCTTGTTGTAGTTATGGTAACTATTCGTCAGTCTGCTGTTTCGCGAGGCACTGAACAGTTACAGGTTATGATTATTTAATTATAACACACTTTTATCTGTTAGTGAACATTATTTACAATTTTTGTTTCTCATTTTTTGTTTTTTTATGATTTTTGCACACGTTTTTTATTGAGTCTGTATTTCCACCGATATATTATTAGGCATTTTTTATATATCCAATGTCGTTTTTTGTAATTTTTTATCAACCAAAAGAAGTCCTTTTCATTTTAAGGCACAGGGAGTATAATAAACAGACAGATAAAACAGTTCCAGTAACTATGCGAATATGTTACAGTTACCGGATTTATAAAGATTTGTAAATAATTAATCAAGGAGAACATACTATGTATCAGATAGATTTTCACAAACCACTTCATATACATTTTATCGGTATTGGCGGCATCAGCATGAGCGGACTGGCCGAGATTCTTCTCGGCGAGGATTTTGTCATTTCCGGTTCCGATTCCAAATCCAGTCCTCTTACCCAGGCACTGGAGAAAAAGGGAGCCACCATCTATTACGGACAGCGTGCCACAAACATTACCGATGACGTAGATGTTGTGGTATATACCGCAGCTATCCATCCTGACAACCCGGAATTTGCCTGTGCAAAGGAAAAAGGACTTCCAATGCTCACACGTGCAGAGCTTCTCGGACAGATCATGAGGAATTATGATACTCCTGTTGCCATTTCCGGAACTCATGGAAAAACAACCACGACATCTATGGTATCTCACATTCTTCTTGCAGGAGACTGTGACCCGACCATCAGTGTGGGAGGTATTCTTCCTGCTATCGGCGGAAACATCCGCGTAGGTAATTCTGAGACTTTTGTCACAGAAGCCTGCGAATACACAAACAGCTTTCTGAGCTTTTTCCCGAAGATCAGTATTATCCTGAATATGGATGCAGACCATCTGGATTTCTTTAAGGATATTGACGATATCCGTCATTCCTTCCGCCGCTTTGCAGAGCTTCTTCCTGCTGACGGTACACTGATCATCAATGCAGATACTCCGAAATATGAAGATATCATCCGGGATCTTCCATGTAATGTGATCACTTATGGTCTGGAACATGATGCAGATTATCAGGCAGCAGATATCACTTATGACAAATATGGACATGCTTCCTTCTCCGTTCTGCGCAATGGCGTTAAGGTTGGCAGCTATTATCTGAAAGTGCCGGGCATCCACAATGTTTCCAATGCACTGGCAGCAATTGCCCTCGGTCATCTTCTTGGTCTTTCCGAAGAAGTGATCATCAAGGGACTTGGAAGTTTCACAGGAACAGACCGCCGTTTCCAGTATAAAGGAGAAGTTGCAGGGGTTACGATCGTAGACGATTATGCACATCATCCTACAGAAATTGAAGCAACTCTTCATGCCGCACACAATTATCCCCATAAGAAATTATGGTGTGTATTCCAGCCACATACATATACCCGTACCAAAGCTCTGCTTCCGGAGTTTGCCAAAGCACTCAGCCTGGCAGATCATGTGGTAGTTGCGGATATTTATGCAGCAAGAGAAACCGATACTCTTGGAATTTCTTCAGAGGATCTGCAGAAGCGTATCCAGGAACTTGGAACGCCATGCGAATATTTCCCGACCTTTGATGAGATTGAGAATTATCTGCTCTCCAACTGCCAGGAGGGTGATCTGCTCATCACCATGGGAGCCGGAGATGTTGTAAATATCGGGGAACATCTGCTGGGCAAATAATATTTCTCACGGATAACTTCCTATTATAACAGACAGTTGTCAGACAGTTATTTGCAATCCGCTGCCAGACATAGATATCAGCAATTTACACAGGACAATTCGGAAAATAATTTTTCAGAATTGTCCTGTTTTTTACAACCGCCCAACTTATAGCACTTATAGCAATAGAAGATACTGAACACTTGTGTCTCTGTCGACAATTTCCATTAAAAAGTTATAAACATTTTATCCCCCTCAATTCTTCCTTTATTTATAACAGTTCAGATCACTTATCCACATTTTCCACATCGTTATACACATTTTCATCTGCCTGCATATGTGGATGTATATGTGCATAAATCACTTAACATAATTCGACATTATTCGTCCCCGTAATACTCCGTTTTTCCCTGAAATTCAACATTTTTCAGGTTTCCAATAATATATACCACATTTCACCTTTCCACATTATCCACATTATCCACATTCAAATGTGGATGAAATCTTCGACAAAAATCCCCTATTCTCTTTTAAAAAATGTTGTGCTATAATTCATAGATATCAAGTCAGAGGAAAAATATCTTTTTTTACTCTGACATCTTATTATTATGATATCAGGGTCAAAAGGTCAAAAAGTCGTTCGTGCTTGCGCGATAAGACTTTTAGACTTGGAAACCGTAGATATGATATTGCTTACAGAGGAGGTATTTATTTGAAGAAGAATAAAACGATGATCGTTGTATTTCTGACTCCGGCAGTTCTGCTGTTTCTGGGAATCTTTCTGTATCCGATCATCAGAACAGTGATCATGAGCTTTTTCAAGATCGACGGAGTTACAGATTCCATGGATTTATGGAAATTTGTAGGATTTGGCAACTATACAAAGCTGATGAGTACCAGCTTATTTAAGACTTCATTTTTTAACCTGTTTCGTATCTGGCTGATCGGCGGTCTGGTGGTAATGAGCCTGTCTCTTTTATTTGCAGTTATTCTTACCAGTGGAATCAGAGGAAAGAAATTTTTCCGCGCGATCATTTATATGCCAAATATTGTCAGTGCAGTAGCGCTTGCTACTATGTGGCTGCAGTATGTATACAGTCCAAGATATGGCTTGCTGAAAGATCTTTTTACAGTACTGCATCTGGATAATCTGGCAAAGATCCAGTTCCTGGATAATGACCACAAATTCTGGGCACTGTTGTTTGCATATTGTTTTGGAATGGTTGGATACCATATGCTGATCTGGCTCAGCGGTATTGAGCGTATCAGCCCTGAATATTATGAGGCGGCAACCATTGACGGAGCGACCAAACCGGCACAGTTCCGTTACATGACACTTCCATTGTTAAAGGGAGTATTTAAGACAAACATTACCATGTGGTCTGTAAGCAGTGTAGGCTTTTTTGTATGGTCACAGCTTTTTTCCACAGTAACTGCAGACACACAGACAATTACCCCTTATGTTTATATGTATATGCAGATTTTTGGCGGCGGCAATACAGTTACAGAACGAAATGCAGGTCTGGGAGCTGCCATCGGTGTACTGCTCAGTGTCTGCGTAGTCATTGTATTTACAATCTGTAATAGAGTGATCAAAGATGATGATCTGGAATTCTAAGGAGGGATGAGAAATGGCAAAAGAAAAAGAGGCACGCAGACCCTTTAATCTGAAAAAAGAAGTCAAACTCCTGCCGGGATACATCATCCTGCTGCTCTGGGTAATCTTTACCATTGCGCTTCTGGGATGGGTATTCGGGGCAAGTTTTTCAACAACAGCAGAAATCTTCCAGGGAAAAGCCCTGAAGTTTGAGTCCGGGTTACATTTTGAAAACTATGCAAAAGCATGGAACGGTGCCGGAGTTGCAGGATTCTTCGGAAACTCTCTGATTTATTCAGTGATTTCCTGCACAATTCTGGTCCTGGTGTGTGCACCTGCAGCTTATGTACTGTCCAGATTTGATTTTATTGCAAATAAATTCATCCAGACCAGCTTCGTATCTGCCATGGGTGTTCCGGCAATCATGGTTGTTCTTCCTCTTTTCAGTATTATTTCCGGTATGGGAATCCTGAATAATGTGGCTGCAGGAAGAACTGTACTGATCATATTGTATGTAGGAATTAATGTACCTTATACGACCATTTTCCTGCTTACATTCTTCAGCAATATTTCCAGGACCTATGAGGAAGCGGCAGCAATCGACGGATGCCCTCCCATGCGTACTTTCTGGAAAATCATGTTTCCCATGGCGCAGTCAGGAATCGTAACAGTAACAATCTTTAACTTTATTAATATCTGGAACGAGTATTTCCTGTCCTTGATCTTCGCAAGCTCGGATAAGCTGAAACCTGTTGCACCCGGACTTTATGGAATGATCAACTCCATGAAATATACAGGTGACTGGGCCGGAATGTTTGCAGCAGTGATCATTGTATTCCTGCCGACATTTATTCTGTATATTTTCCTGTCTGAGAAGATCATCGGTGGTGTTACCGGTGGCATTAAGGGATAATATTAGAGGACAGCAGGACAATAACAATTGTTTGCGATGTTACTGTTCACACACCACTATCCCGCGAGGTGTTTTGGCATGAATATGCCAAAATCCCGAGACATACAAGCCAAAATTCCATTGCCGCAGGCAATCTGGAATGAATTTTGGCTACGTTACTGTGAACGGAGTGAACAGTAACGTTTGCGATTGTGAAAGGTATTATGTAACACGTTTTGACCTCGAAATCATAGTATGATAAGATGAATGTAAAAAGTTACCAGGTAATCTGAGAGTAACGAAAAACATTTAAAGAAAAGAGGAAAAAAATTATGAAGAAACCAGTATTAGTAGTTATGGCAGCAGGTATGGGAAGCCGTTACGGCGGTCTGAAACAGATCGATCCGGTGGATAAAGAGGGACACATCATCATGGATTTCTCCATTTATGATGCAGTACAGGCCGGATTCCAAAAAGTAGTATTTATTATCAAAAAAGAAAATGAAGCAGACTTCAGAAGCGCCATCGGTGACCGACTCAGCAATCAGCTGGAAGTATCATATGTTTTCCAGGATCTTCACAATATTCCGGAAGGCTATGAAGTACCGGAAGGACGTGTGAAACCATGGGGAACCGGACATGCCGTATTAAGCTGTATCAATGAAATCGACGGACCATTCGTTGTAATCAATGCAGATGACTATTATGGAAGCCATGCATTTAAGATGGCATATGATTTCCTGACAGAGAACGAAGATACCGCGGATATTTACAGATATATGATGGTCGGCTATAAACTGGAAAATACTTTGACAGAGAATGGCCATGTGGCAAGAGGTGTGTGCGTTACAGATGAAGAAGGACATCTTCTTAAGATCAACGAGCGTACCCATATCGAAAAGCATGACGGCGGCACAGCTTATACAGAAGACGATGGAAAAACATGGACCATGCTTCCGGAAGGCAGTACAGTATCCATGAATATGTGGGGATTTTCCGCAAGTATCCTAAAAGAGCTGAAAGACAGATTCCCTAAATTCCTGGATGAGAATCTGAAAGTAAACCCGCTGAAATGCGAATATTTCCTGCCATTTGTAGTAGATGAACTTCTCGGTGAGAAGAGAGCAACTGTAAAAGTTCTGAAATCTATGGATAAATGGTATGGTGTAACCTACAAAGAAGATAAACCTGTGGTAGTAGCTGCCATTCAGAATTTAAAAGATGGAGGGCTGTATCCACAGAGATTATGGGAGGAATAATTGAGTGGAAATTAACCGGGAGATAAAGAATATCACCAGTGCATTTGTTCTGGAAGATAATCTGACAGAATGTGTTCCTTATGGAAGCGGACATATCAATGATACTTACCGACTGACTTACGGTACAGGCAAACATTATATTCTTCAGAAAATGAACAGGAGTATTTTTACCAAACCTGTGGAACTGATGGAGAATGTCAGCGGTGTTACTGCCTGGCTGAAGAAAAAGATCCAGGAAAACGGTGGAGATGTGGAGAGAGAGACTCTGAATCTTGTGATGACAAAGGATGGACTTCCTTATTATGTAGATGAGGACGGAGAATACTGGAGAGTATATTTGTTCATTGAAGATGCCACATGCTATGACATGGTAAAAGATGAGGAAGATTTTTACCAGAGTGCAGTTGCTTTCGGACATTTCCAGAGGCTGCTTGCAGACTATCCGGCAGAAACTCTTCATGAGACCATTCCGGATTTTCACAATACAGTGAAGCGTTTCGGCGATTTCAAAAAGGCTGTGGCAGAGGATGCGTGCGGCCGCGCAGCTGATGTCCAGAAGGAGATTCAGTTTGTCCTGGAAAGAGAGCAGCTGGCACATACCCTTGTGGACCTTCAGAAAGCAGGAAAGCTGCCGCTTCGCGTAACTCACAATGACACCAAGCTGAACAATATTATGATCGATGATGTCACCCACAAGGGAATCTGCGTCATTGACCTTGATACGGTAATGCCGGGACTTTCCCTGAATGATTTCGGAGATTCCATCCGCTTCGGAGCCAGCACGGCAGCAGAGGACGAACAGGACATTTCCAAAGTATCCTGTGACCTTCACCTGTTTGAAGTGTATGTAAAGGGATTCCTGGAAGGCTGCGGCGGTGCACTTACAGATCTGGAAGTGGAAATGCTTCCTATGGGCGCCATTCTTATGACCTTTGAATGTGGAATGCGCTTCCTTGCAGATCACCTTGAGGGAGACCATTATTTCCGTATCCACAGGGAAAATCACAATCTGGATCGTGCCAGAACCCAGTTTAAGCTTGTTTGGGATATGGAACAGAAATTATCTGAGATGAAAGCTATTGTACAAAAATATAAATAGTGGTATCCTAAAACTTGCAGAGAATAAGTTGTCTTTGCGGATACCATAAGGAAACCAAAAGTTGGTTGCATAAGGAGGAAATTATCATGGCAATTTTAGTAACAGGCGGTGCAGGATATATTGGAAGCCACACAGTTGTAGAACTTCAGAACTCCGGTTACGATGTAGTAGTTCTGGACAATCTGTCCAATTCCAGCGAGAAGGCACTTGATAGAGTTTCCAAAATTACAGGCAAGCCAGTGAAATTCTATAAAGCTGATATCCTGGACAGAGAAGCCCTCGACCAGATTTTTGACAAAGAAGACATTGACTCCTGTATTCATTTTGCCGGACTGAAGGCTGTTGGAGAGTCCGTTGTAAAGCCTTGGGAATATTATGAGAATAATATTGCAGGAACCCTGACTCTTGTAGATGTAATGAGAAAACATGGTGTTAAGAATATTATTTTCTCTTCCTCTGCAACTGTATATGGTGATCCGGCTCAGATCCCGATCACAGAAGAGTGCCCGAAGGGACAGTGCACCAACCCATACGGCTGGACAAAATGGATGCTGGAACAGATCCTGACCGATATCCAGAAAGCAGATCCGGAATGGAACGTGATCCTGCTTCGTTACTTCAACCCGATCGGTGCACACAAGAGCGGCATGATCGGAGAAGATCCGAAAGGTATCCCGAACAACCTGCTTCCGTATGTTGCGCAGGTAGCGATCGGCAAACTGGAATGCCTCGGTGTATTTGGTGATGACTACGATACACCGGACGGAACAGGCGTACGTGACTACATCCACGTGGTAGACCTGGCACGCGGCCATGTAAAAGCAATCCAGAAACTGGCTGACAACGAGGGCGTTTCCATTTACAACCTCGGAACCGGCAAAGGCTACAGCGTACTCGATGTGATCCACGCATTCGAGAAAGCATGCGGCCATCCGCTGAAATACGAAATCAAACCGCGCCGTGACGGTGATATCGCAACCTGCTACTCCAAATGCGACAAAGCAAAAGAGGAGCTTGGCTGGGAGGCTGAGTACGGCATCGAGGAGATGTGTGCCGATTCCTGGAACTGGCAGCAGAAGAATCCGAACGGATATAACGACTAATGTAATGTGAGTGTTATCTGGCGGTCCGCCGATACTTGAAAGAGTGTCGACGGGCCGTTTTTGTATAGATAAATTCAGTCTTTTTTCACAAAGTCCGGCTTGCTAATTAAGAGGGAATCCGATATAATGTAAGAGTTAAAGTGTCCGTAAAAAAAGAGGGGCGGTTTGACATACAAGGAGGAAAAGCATGGACGATAGAAAAAATCAGAACCGGGAACCAGAAAACGGCTCCGGGGGAGGACCGAAAAACAGACAGACGATACTCATTATCCTGATCTGCCTCCTCGTCAGCCTGATGGTGATGGGACTTCTGAACAATGCCCTTGGGGGAATTACTTCCGAGGATCTTGACTATAGCAAATTCCTGGACATGGTAAACAACGATGAAGTGCAGGAAGTTGTCTTGAAATCGGGAACACTGACCGTAACGCCGAAAGACCAGAAATCGGAGGGAATCACCTATCAGGTAACGATGATGGGAGATGAGCAGGAGCTGGTCGATCTGTTACAGGAGAAAGGCATTACGTACCACAAAGATCCGCCGGATTCTACCGGAACGATCATTTACACATTGCTGACCGTCATTCTGCCGGTTGTGATGCTTGTCGCTGTCATGGTATGGGTGATGCGCAGCATGAACAAAGGCGGCGGAGTCATGGGCGTAGGAAAGAGCAGAGCAAAGGCCTACGTACAGAAAGAAACCGGCGTGACATTCCGCGATGTTGCGGGACAGGACGAGGCAAAAGAATCGCTCCAGGAGGTTGTGGATTTCCTGCATAACCCTGGAAAATACACGACAATCGGTGCAA
>ENA-ORSB01003315-ORSB01003315.1-human-gut-metagenome-genome-assembly--contig:-NODE-3315-length-11418-cov-6.842295_pt1 | contig 11418 bp, 8 predicted proteins | sample MGYA00242180_ERZ509144 | MGnify/ENA primary metagenome ERZ509144 (study PRJEB26280, sample SAMEA2338661) | human gut metagenome | biome: human gut; feature: human-associated habitat; material: faeces... | reverse complement strand
CGCGAACCGAAACTCGTTGGCATCTGCTATTGAAAATAAGGCAGATGCCAATTCAGACATCGGCTTCGCGCGGTTATGTTTTGTTCATTGGTGATGTAAGGAACACACAAAAGTCCTTAAATTGTCTGTCGGCCTGCGGACACACCCGCGGAGTGCTCAAAACTTGGAAAAACACGGATTATCGCAGATGTAAAAAGCGGCAGGGTTAGAAATTCCGTATTGTGCGATCCGAATTTCCCCGCCTGCTTCTATCCGGAATGCGATCGCACGCTCTCTGTGAATTTGAGAAACAATCTCAATAGCGGGGCGATTTCTCCCTTGCTTTCTTAACGGTTTCGTTCTAGAATGTGGTTGAATCATATCCTACCTTGCGACTAGGATATGAAAAATGTGTGGGAGCGTCGCAAAGAAAACCAAAAGGGCAGCGGAGGGAATCGTGAAAGAGGATTCCGGCTGCAGAAAACGCTTCAGAAACGGAGGTAGCTATGGCAGAGCAGATTTTACAGGTAGAAGGGCTTACGGCGCGCGTGGAGGACAAGGTGATCCTGCACGAGGTCGGGCTTACGATAAAAAAAGGAGAGACGCATGTGCTGATGGGACCGAACGGTGCGGGAAAGTCGACACTGGGGTATGTTCTGACCGGCAATCCCAAATACAGCGTCACAGAGGGAAAAATCCTTTTCAAGGGAAATGACATCACGGAGGAGGCGGCAGACAAGCGCGCCAAGGCGGGAATGTTCCTGTCGTTTCAGGAACCGCTCGAGGTGCCGGGACTCTCCCTCGAGAGCTTTATCCGCAGTGCATTGAGCGAGCAGGGCAGAAATAAAATGCGCGTCTGGAATTTCAGAAAAGAATTAAAAGCGGCAATGGAAGTGCTGCACATGGATCCCTCCTACGCCGGGCGGGATTTAAACGTGGGATTTTCCGGCGGTGAGAAAAAGAAATCCGAGATCCTGCAGTTGATGATGTTAAAACCGGATCTTGCCATTTTAGACGAGACAGACTCCGGGCTGGACGTGGATGCGGTGCGGCTTGCATCCGAGGGAATCCGCGAGTACCAGAAGGAGAATCCGGACGGCGCACTTTTAATCATCACGCACAGCACGCGCATCCTGGACGCGCTTCATGTGGACGCAACCCATATCATGGTGAACGGGCATATTGTGGCATCCGGGGATGCATCGCTGGTGGATAAGATCAACCGCGAAGGTTACGAGGAGTATGAGAAGCTGGCACAAAAAGGAGAGGATGAGCGGTGAAAGAGAAGACATACGTAGAAGACATTGACCGCAGCATATACGATGTGAAGGATGAGGAACGGGATGCTTACAAGGTCGATGAGGGACTGACCGAGGCGATCGTCGAGCAGATCTCCTGTGAAAAAAAGGATCCGCCGTGGATGGAACTGTTTCGGCTTCAGGCACTGCAGATTTACAATGAGATGCCGGTGCCGGACTGGGGACCGTCGATTGAGGGGCTGGATATGAGCCATATCGTGACGTATGTGCGGCCGAATACAAAGATGACGGCAAAGTGGTCGGATGTGCCGCAGGACATCAAGGACACCTTTGAGCGGCTCGGTATCCCACAGGCGGAGCGCAAGTCGCTGGCAGGTGTCGGGGCGCAGTATGACTCGGAGCTGTTGTATCACAATGTGCGGGAAGAAGTGGCAGCCCAGGGCGTGGTCTACACGGATATGGAGAGCGCGTTAAAGGGCGAATACGCGGATATGGTGCAAAGCCACTTTATGAAACTGGTCAAACCGAACGATCACAAATTTGCCGCACTGCACGGAGCAGTCTGGTCAGGCGGATCGTTTGTCTATGTGCCGCCGGGGGTGTCGGTGACGATTCCGCTGCAGTCCTATTTCCGGCTCAATGCGCCGGGAGCAGGGCAGTTTGAACACACGCTCATCATCGTGGACAAAGGGGCGTATCTGCATTTTATCGAGGGCTGTTCCGCACCGAAATACAACGTGGCGAACCTCCATGCGGGCTGTGTGGAACTGTTTGTCGAGGAGGGCGCGACACTGCGCTATTCCACGATCGAGAACTGGTCGAAAAACATGTACAATCTGAACACCAAGCGGGCGCTGGTCAAGGAGGGGGGACGGATCGAGTGGGTGTCCGGCTCCTTCGGCTCCCATGTATCGTATCTCTATCCGATGAGTATCTTAAAGGGAAAAGGGGCGCACATGGAATTTACAGGCATCACGTTTGCCGGAAAAGGTCAGAATCTGGATACCGGGGCAAAGGTGGTGCATGCCGCACCGGATACCTCCTCGTACATGAACACCAAGTCGATCTCCAAGGACGGCGGTATCAGCACGTTCCGGAGTTCCGTGAGCATTACAAAGGAAGCCGCCGGCAGCAAATCGGCAGTTTCCTGTCAGTCGCTGATGCTCGATGACATCTCAAGATCGGATACGATTCCGGCGATGGACATCCGCACAGGAGACGCGGATGTGGGACATGAGGCTAAAATCGGCCGCATCAGCGATGACGCCGTGTTCTATCTGATGTCCCGCGGTATCAGCGAGGAGGAAGCGCGGTCGATGATTGTCAGCGGTTTTGCAAGCAACGTGTCAAAGGAACTGCCGTTAGAGTATGCGGTGGAGATGAACAATCTGATTGATCTTGAGATGAAGGGCAGCATCGGGTAAAGGAGGAGCTTATGACAAAACAGAATCAGACGATCACAGTCAACCGGCTTCCTGCAAAGACCTGGAACTGGCTGAAAATGAATGAAACCGTGATTGGGATGCCGCGGATCGACGGCAGTATAGCGATAAAACAGAGTGTGGCAGAAGCAGGGCAGGCAGAGGCAGAGCAGCTGCGGATGGCGCAGCAGACGGATTGGGATAAAATCACAACCGGGATGGGCGAGGCGATGGATCAGCCGTCGGAGACAGATGCGGCATGGGATACCGAGCTTTTGACGATTCCGGAAAATGCAGACTGCGGCGAACCGTATGTGTACCGTTTTGCTTACCGGAGCGGGCAGCACGCCTATAACCGCCTGCATATCTATGCCGGAGCGCACAGCCGGGCAAAAATAATTCTGCTCTGCGAGAGCGAGGAGACGGGCGGGATGATGTCCGCCATCCAGACGAAGGTATATGCCGGGGAGGGCGCGAAAGTAGAACTGTATGTGGTGCAGACGATGAATGCGGAAGCCGTCTGCCTGCATGATGTGGGTGTCTCGTGTGAAAAAGATGCCGCTGTGAAGGAAGTGCAGCTGGAACTGGGTGGCGCCGAGGTCTATACGGGAACACTGTTTGAACTTAGCGGAGAAGAGAGCACGGCAGAACTCGTAAGCGGATATCTGGGCACCGGCAGGCAGAAGATTGATATGAATTATGTCGCCAGACACCGCGGGAAAAAGACGAAGAGCAATATGCAGATATCGGGCATCTTAAAGAACGAGGCGAAGAAGCTGCTGCGCGGAACGATCGATTTTGTGCACGGCTGTGTAGGAGCCAAGGGAGACGAGAAGGAGGATGTGCTTCTTGTCGGCGACAATATGGTCAACCAGACCATCCCGTTAATCCTGTGCGCGGAGGAGGATGTGGAGGGCAACCACGGCGCTTCCATCGGCAAGCTCGACGAGAACATGCTCTTTTATGCCGCAACGAGAGGCATTTCCCCGGAGGAGGCGCAGAGACTTCTGACACTGGCGAAGATCGAAGCGATAAACAGCCAGATCCCGTCAGAGGAGGTGCGCGGCGCTGTTGAAACTTATCTGAAGGAGCAATGCATATGACAGATTATAAAAAAGATTTTCCGCTGCTTGCGGGAAGCGATATCGCTTACCTCGACAACGCGGCGACAGAACAGCGGCCGGCGTGCGTGCTCGATGCGGAGCGGGAATTCTATGAGCGCTGGAATGCCAATCCGCTGCGCGGGCTCTATGAGCTGGGCGTGGAGGCGACAGAGCAGTATGAGCATGCGAGAGAGCGCGTCGCACAGTTTGTACATGCGAAGAGTGAGAGAGAAATCATTTTTACCAGAAATACGACCGAAGGCATCAACCTGGTGGCGTACAGCTATGCGCTGCCCCGGTTAAAGCCCGGGGACGAGATCCTCGTCACGATCATGGAACATCACAGCAACCTGCTTCCGTGGCAGATGGCGGCGAAGCGGACCGGAGCCACGCTTAAATATCTGGAGTGTGAACCGGACGGCAGTTTTACGGAGGAGAAAATCCGTGACGCCGTCACACCGCACACAAAACTTGCCGCACTGACACTTGTATCAAATGTGCTTGGACGGGCGACCCCGGCAGAAAAACTGATTGGGCTGGTACACGAGAACGGCGGTGTGGTACTGGCGGATGCGGCACAGGCAGCGCCTCATATGCCGATCGATGTCACGGCACTTGACGTGGATTTTCTGGCATTTTCCGGGCACAAGCTGATGGCGCCGATGGGGATCGGTGTGCTCTACGGAAAACAGGAACTTTTAGAGGAGATGCCGCCGTTTCTGACCGGCGGGGAGATGATTGACCGTGTGACGAGAGAGGGAGCCGTATTTGCCGAACTGCCCCATAAGTTTGAGGCGGGGACGGTCAATGCGGGAGGCGCGGTTGCGCTTGCCGCCGCGATCGATTATCTGGAATCCATCGGCTGGAAAGAAATCACGGAGCGCGAGGAGGTGCTTACCGCCCAGCTGCTTGCCGGAATGAAAAAAATTCCGGGCGTGCATATTCTGGGAAGTGGGGATGAAAAGGAGCACTGCGGGATTGTGAGCTTTACCGTGGATGATGTACACCCGCATGATATTGCATCGATCTTAGATGAGGCGCACGTCGCGGTGCGGGTGGGACATCACTGTGCCCAGCCGCTGTTGGAATGGCTCGGCATTTCGTCCTGTGCCAGAGCGAGCGTGGCATTTTATAATACGTCAGAGGATGTCGGACGATTTCTGGATCAGCTGGCACAAGTCAGGAGGATGATGGGATATGAATAACCGGACATTTTATAACGAGGTGCTGACGGATCACAACCGCTATCCGGGGCACAAGGAGAAGCTTGCGGATGCAAATCTGGTGCTTGAGGGTGTGAATCCGAGCTGCGGGGATGATATTGTGCTGCAGCTGCGCGTGGAGGACGGCAGGATTGCGGAGGGAACCTTTACGGGCGACGGCTGCGCCATCTCACAGGCTTCCGTGGATATCATGCTGGATCTGGTCATCGGAAAGACCAAGGAAGAGGCCATGCACCTGGCGGATCTGTTCTTTCGGATGATTAAAGGGACGGTATCGGACGAGGAATTAGAAGAACTCGAGGAGGCATCGGCGCTTGTGGACATTTCACACATGCCGGCGCGTGTCAAATGTGCGGTACTCGGCTGGCACACGCTTACGGAGATGCTTGGGGACGAACCGGAAGAGAAATAGAAAAATATAGAAATAAAAGGAGTGGCAGGGATCGAGTAAATCTCTGCTGCTTTACGGGTTTTTGATGCCATCGGTTATTGCAGCCGGTATGAACCGGCATATAATAAAGAAAAAACGCAGCCATCCGGCGGAGGTATTAAAAACCGGGAGCAGGATGGAAAATGGCGGATAATGATGAAGTTTATCAATAACGAAAAAATACTGGAAAAATACAAAAAGCGGTACTATAATGCACAATAATGTAAAGAGCGAACAACATGTTCAGCAAAGGATGCACGGGATTGTGCATGGAATGGAGGATACATATGTTAAAATGTTTTGAGAAGATCGATTGGAAGAAGACAGGAATTTTTGCAGGCGGCGTATTATTTGGAACAGCCGGTATCAAGGTACTTTCCAGCAAGGATGCCAAGAAGGTTTACACAAGCTGTACCGCAGCTTTCTTAAGAGCAAAAGAGTGTGTGATGAACACCGTAAGCACCGTACAGGAGAATGCCGGTGACATCTATGCAGGCGCAAAGGAGATCAATGAGGAGCGCGCAGCCAAGGCTGAGGCAGAGGCATTTGCAGATGCTGAGGCAGAAGCAGCAGAGAACACTGAGACTGCAGAGAACACCGAAGAATAAGATTTTGATAAGAGGCGAGTAAAGTGAAGTTTGCAATCAAGCATGAGATTAAGGGGCGGATGCGGATTCACGTGGCACAGTACCGCATGAGTTGTGCACAGGCGGATACGCTTCTGTATTTTTTACAAAATGATATACAGGTCTCAAGCGCCAAGGTGTATGAGCGTACGGGTGACGCAGTCATCTGTTATGACGGCAGCAGAGCGGAACTGATTGACAAGCTCAGACATTTTCACTATGAAGATGTGGAAGTGCCGAACGGGCTGATCGAGAATTCCGGAAGAGAGCTGAATGCAAGCTACCAGGAGAAGCTGATCGGCAGAGTGGTGAGACATTATGCATCCAGGATTTTTCTGCCGTATCCCATCCGGGCGTGCTGGACGACGGTCAAGTCGTTCCGCTACATCTGGAAGGGCATAAAGACACTGGCGGCACGAAAGATCGAAGTACCGGTACTCGATGCGACGGCGATCGGAGTGTCTGTTCTGCGCGGTGATACCGAGACGGCGGGATCGATCATGTTCCTGCTTGGCATCGGTGAGCTGTTAGAAGAGTGGACGCACAAGAAGTCCGTTGGCGACCTTGCGCGCACCATGTCCTTGAATGTCGGCAAAGTATGGCTGAAGAAGGACGGCGTGGAGGTTCTTGTCGGCGCGAAGGAAGTCCGTGAGGGAGACGAGGTGGTTGTCCATATGGGCAATGTAATCCCGTTTGACGGCGTCGTGACAGACGGCGAGGCGATGGTCAATCAGGCATCCTTAACCGGAGAATCCGAGCCGGTACGCCGGATTAGTGAGAATTATGTCTATGCAGGAACCGTAGTCGAGGAAGGGGAACTTACCATTCTCGTGAAGGCGGTAGGCGGCTCCAGCCGCTACGACAAGGTTGTGCAGATGATCGAGGAATCCCAGAAGTTAAAGTCCGGGCTTGAGAGCCGGGCAGAGCATCTGGCGGATCGTCTGGTACCGTATTCCCTCGGCGGCACAGCGCTCACTTACCTTCTGACCCGGAATGCGACAAGGGCGCTGTCGATTCTGATGGTGGATTTCTCCTGCGCATTAAAGCTTGCCATGCCGATTTCCGTATTGTCAGCGATCCGTGAGGCTGGCTTTTACAATATGACGGTCAAGGGTGGAAAATATTTAGAGGCAATGGCTGAGGCTGATACGATCGTCTTTGATAAGACCGGCACACTGACCAAGGCAAAGCCGACCGTGGCAAAAGTGGTTTCCTTTAACGGGGACAGCCCGGATGAGCTTCTTAGGATTGCAGCCTGCATGGAGGAGCATTTCCCACATTCCATGGCAAAAGCGGTTGTTGCGGCAGCCAGGGAAAAAGGTCTGGATCATGAGGAGATGCATTCCAGGGTGGAGTATGTGGTGGCACATGGTATTTCCACAACGATCAACGGCAAGAAAGCCGTGATCGGAAGCTATCATTTTGTATTTGAGGATGAGGGAGCTGCCCTTCCTGCGGGCACAAAGGAACTGTTCGGGAGCCTGCCGGAGGAGTATTCCCATCTGTATCTGGCCATCGAGGGACAGCTTGCAGCCGTGATCTGCATTGAAGATCCGCTCCGCGAGGAGGCGGAGGCAGTCATCAATTCCCTGCGCCGCTCCGGTATCAGGAAGATCGTCATGATGACGGGAGACAGCGAGCGGACGGCAAGCGCCATTGCAAAGCGCGTCGGTGTGGACGAGTATTATTCCGAGGTGCTTCCGGAGGATAAAGCCGGTTTTGTCGAGCGTGAAAAGGCAGCCGGACGCAAGGTTATCATGGTTGGAGACGGCATCAACGATTCCCCGGCACTCTCTGCGGCGGATGTCGGCATCGCGATTTCGGACGGTGCGGAGATTGCGCGTGAGATCGCGGATATCATGGTAAGCTCGGATGATCTCTATCAGATCGTGACCTTAAAGCTGTTGAGCGACGACCTGATGAAGCGGATTCGCAAGAATTACCGCGTGATTGTCGGATTCAATACCGGATTGATCCTGCTTGGAGTCGGCGGCATTTTACAGCCGACCACATCAGCGCTTCTGCATAACACCTCTACGCTGGTCATCAGCTTAAAGAGCATGCAGAATCTTTTGAGCTAACTGAATATGTATTTTAAAAAAGTCTTTACAGATTTGCCGCCGGCAGTAAATGCGGCAGAACTGTGAAGGCTTTTTTTGTTTATATCGTAAGAAATGTTTTACAAAAAAGAATATTTTAAGATCCATTCAGATATGTTTCCAATAATTTACAAATTTATTGATGACAAAATAAAAAATGTGTATAATAAAGGCAGATGTAAAAAGTTGGCAGATAATAGCATACAGAAAGAGAGTACCGGATATGAGAAAAAAATGGATCAGACTGATTGCAGCAGCTGTGGGAAGTTTTCTGCTTGCCGGCTGCGGTGCAGATACGCAGATTGATGATTATGCTACAAATGCCGGAGCGGAGAGCTTGCAGCAGACAGCGGGGACGGAGTCGGCAGCAACAACGACCGCGACGGAGGGAATCCCGAAGGACGAGATCAAGGTGGGAGTGCTCCATCTGTCAGACCCGGCAGAAGGAAGCGGATACACGTACACGCATGATCTGGGAATTCAGGGAATGCAGCAGAACCTCGGACTTTCCGACGATCAGATTGTGCGGAAAATCAATGTCCCAGATTCCGATGAGGATGCGACAAAGCAGGCGATTCAGGAATGTATCGACGAGGGCTGTAACATTATCTTTACGACCAGCTGGGGTTACATGGAGGCGACAGCGGAGATGGCGGAGAAATATCCGGATATTTATTTTTCCCATGGAACCGGTTATATGAGCAACGGCAAGAATTTCAATAACTATTTCGGCAGAATCTATCAGGCGCGCTACTTAAGCGGTATTGTGGCGGGAATGAATACCACGACGAACAAGATCGGTTATGTGGCTGCCATGGATAACAGCAACTCCGAGGTGACGGGCGGAATCGATGCGTTCGCGCTCGGTATCTATTCGGTCAATCCGGACGCAGAGGTTTACGTCAAGGTGACGAACAGCTGGTATGACCCGGAGGCGGAGGAGAATGCGGCAAAGACACTTCTCGATATGGACTGTGATGTGATCGCCCAGCACTGTGATACGGAGTATCCGCAGACACTGGCAGAGGAACGTGGCGTATACAGCATCGGGTACAATTCCGACATGAGCAAGAATGCGCCGGATGCCTGCCTGTGCAGCGTTATCTGGAACTGGAGTGCCTACTATACCGCGGCAGTGCAGAGCCTGATTGACGGAACCTGGGACGGAAGCAACTATTACGGAGGCATGAACGAGAATCTGGTCGGTCTTACCAATCTGGCGGATTTCTGTGCGGAGGGCACGCAGGAGAAGGTAGACGAGGCGAAGGAACAGATCCTTTCGGGGCAGAACGGTGTATTTGACGGTGTGATCGAGACGAATACCGGAGAGACGGTCGGAGAAGCGGGTAAGACGCTGGATGATGCGACAATTACCAGCGGCATCAACTGGTATTTTAAGACGGTGAATGTTGTGGAATAAGCAACAAGAGGACGTAAAACGATATGCAGATACACAGACGAAATGGAGATTAGTATGAACATTAAGAAAAAGATTCTGGGAATTACAATTGCACCGGTTATTATATTGGGGTTGATTTCCATGTTTTTGACAACCACAATGGTACGGAGCGCCATGCTGGAGGAGATCGAGGAAGCGCTTCGTGGAACGGCGGCAGCCACGCTCGCAGCTTACGATCAGAACACGGGAGATTATCTGCAGACCAGTAACGGGGATATCTGGAAAGGCAGCTATAATATTTCAAAGTCCGAGAGCCTGGTAGACCGCATCAAGGGCAATACCGGCATGGATGTCACATTTTTCTACGGAGACACCCGCATTATGACGTCGGCGGTCGATGCAGGAGGGAACCGTATCTTGAATTCCAAGGCCGGTGACCGGATTGTGGAAAAGGTACTACAGGGCGGCGAATCCTATTTCAGCCATGCGGTGTCGATCGAGGGCACTTTGAACTATGGATATTTTATACCGGTATATCAGAACGGATCGACCGATGAGATCATCGGCATGATTTTTGTGGGAACGGACAAGCAGGAAAAGGATGCCGTGATCAACAAGATTCTGGGAACGATCAGCATGGCGGTGTGCGCCGTGATGATCCTATGCATTGCGATCGCCATGAAGCTTGCAACCTCGATGAGCCGCAATATCCGCAGCAGTATTGAGGTGGTAGGAAAAGTGGCGGACGGCGATCTGAATGTCTGGGTAGAAGACAAGCTGCTCGGAAGACACGATGAGATCGGCGATCTGTCCCGCGTGACGATCACGCTGCGGGATGCCATGAAGGCGACCATCCAGGAAATATCACAGAATGCCAAACGTCTGCTCGATGCGTCCGAACTGCTCGGTACTGCGGCAGATCAGACAAACGGAACCATGGATCATGTGCGCATGGCAGTCAACCAGATTGTGGAGAATTCCACCGAACAGGCACAGAATTCCCAGAATACATCGGAACATATGCGCATTATGGGTGAGAATATTACGGAGACGTCGGCAGAGGTGGAACTGTTGGATGACAACGCAGCTTCCATGCAGCAGTCCAGTGAGAAGGCGGCAGAGACGCTCAACAATCTGCGGAACATTAATGTCGAGGTGGAACGCATTATCGGTGAAGTGCAGGAGCAGACAAACCGGACCAACGATTCTGTACAGAAGATCCATGAGGCAACCGCGTTTATCACGTCGATCGCGGAGGAGACGAACCTTCTCAGTCTGAACGCTTCGATTGAGGCGGCGAGAGCCGGAGAGAGCGGCAGAGGATTCGGCGTTGTGGCAGACCAGATCAAGAAGCTCTCCGAACAGTCGAATGAGTCGAGCAAGGAGATTGAGGAGACTGCGAAGACACTCAGCGAGGATTCTGCAAAGGCGGTTGAGATTATGCAGCAGATGCAGGAGATCATTATGAACCAGAGTGCGAGCATGCAGGATACGCAGAAGGTAGTGGAAGAGGTAATCGCGCAGATTGGCAGCTCCATGCAGAGTATCCGTCAGATCAAAGAAAGCACAGGACATCTGGAAAATTCCAGAAATGAAGTGCTACAGGCGGTGAGTGAACTCTCAGAAATCGTGCAGGGCAATGTGGACAGCACGAAGAAGACATACGATGAGACGGAAGAGGTAGTGGATACTTTCAAGCAGGTGTATGTCAGTGCAGAGCAGCTCCGCGAGATCGCAGATGAGCTGGTCAGCAGTATTGATTACTTTAAGATGCAGTAAAACGAGAGGCAGCCCCAAAAAATGCTTGCATTTCTTCCTGCCGGATTTTGCATCGGATTCCGTGTCTCTTCCACGTTTTGACAATCCACGGAATGTGTCC